>ENA-OUOY01000205-OUOY01000205.1-human-gut-metagenome-genome-assembly--contig:-NODE-205-length-47801-cov-14.755665_pt1 | contig 47801 bp, 51 predicted proteins | sample MGYA00237937_ERZ548767 | MGnify/ENA primary metagenome ERZ548767 (study PRJEB26490, sample SAMN05356887) | human gut metagenome | biome: terrestrial biome; feature: human-associated habitat; material... | reverse complement strand
TGTGCCTGTTTCATACCCTCTATGAGCCTTTCAAAGCGTTCCTGTGCCTGTCTGTTGATGTCGGCAAGGTAGGCGTTTAGCCTGCCGCTTGTAAGAAGATTGGTGTATGTAACTTTACGGTACTGTTTTAGATAATCTAAATGCCGTTGCCCCCAGATGCCTATTGCCTGTTCTTCTTCGGCGGGTACAGTTAAGCACGGTATCAAATAATCCCCTTGCCTTTCGTATTTGCCGCCCAGTTCCTCAAATAATGATTTTGCCATTGTCTGTTACCTCCACATTCTTTTTTATTTTGAATGTCCGCAAAATCCGTCCTACATCTGTCGGTTTCCGGGTTGTTTTCGGATAGACACATGGAGTCCAGTTCCACCCGTCAGACTCCTCTTCATAAAGCGGAAGCTCTGTCAGAAAGGGAAGTGCAGTTTCAAACATTGTGCTTTGTTCTTCACCTCCACTCTGCCAGATCAGATAAATTCCGGCCGGGCAATTTTCAAATGAAGCTTCTCCCATCGGGCTGGTCTTGCAGGACCATGCACGGTCTGCCCCGCTTTTCTGATAATCCTCAAGGAGCATGGCCGCACTTATTCTACCGCTCCGGAGCTCTTCCGCTTTGGCTCCTCCGACATCTGCAACCCTCAGTACGGAAAACCAGGCACCGCTGATTCGTGTTTGTCCATTATCACAGGCATAAACAATTCGGATCTGTCCGTGATCCCGTTCTGCTGCATGTACCTGCAGACTTCCAATCAGGCTCATCACAACAAACAAGACTGCTGTTATCCCAAGAACCATCGCTCCTTTTCTTTTTCGTTTCTTCAAGACTGTTTTCCTCCCGGAATGCTGCGGATTCTTTTTTTACTGCGCAGCCTTTCCACTTTCCTTCTCCGTCCCCGGTATACTGTCCAGATCCACAAAATCCGCAGCATAAAAGCGCAGATGACTACACCTGCTGCCGCAAGGACCACCGCCGGCTTCTTCCAGATGAAGTCAGGCAATCGTATCCGTCTTGCAGCCAGATGCTTCACCTTTTCCACATTCTCCTGTTCCCTGTTTTCCATGATCTCCCGTGTTGATCTTGTTTCTCTGTCCTCCCGGATCCGCTTTCCTGTCACCAGCAGCCGGTGTGTGTTGACGCCGTACGGCGTACAGGTAACAAGCGTTACAAGATCTTCTCCAGGTAAAATCTTCAGATCACGGGTATTCTCCGGCAAAACCGTCCGAATTTCCGCCACTTCATAATCCAGCTCTTCCCCAAGTGTCAGGATCCGGAAATGGTCTGTCTCTTCCATCTGATCCAGATCCGTAAGGAGTCGTGCTGACGGAAGACCGCGGTGCCCCGTCAGCACCGCATGTGTTCCTTTTCCTCCCACCGGAAGACTGGATCCCTGAAGATGTCCGATTCCTCTTGCAAGGACTTCATCCCCGGTCCCATGCAGAATTGGCAGACTGACCGATATCTTTGGTATCTCAAGATATCCCATGACGCCGCTTCCATCAGAATTGAGCAAGGTTTCATAATCATTCTCTGTCTCTTTTGCATTCATTCCACCGCCGGACAGCAGCAGTCTGTGGTTGTACCTTTCTGCCTCTGCTTTCGAAGCTTGCATTGCATCCTCTGTTCCATCCGTCCACAGAGATTTCCGGTACTCGACCATCATCCTGTCTGCTGCACTCTGATTCCATGCGTTGCTGACAAGCGGATAAAAGCCGGTTGCCAGAATGCCCAGAACAGCCAATGTCTCCAACGTTTTTCTCAGTTCATCCTGCATTCTTCCGTTCTTCCTGTCAGCGTCTTCTCTTCCTTTCCGTAAGCTTCCAGATGATCATTCCACCACTCATCCCTGCCGCTGCAAGTACAAAGCCAAACGTCCCCGCACCTCCTGCCGTGGGAAGCTTCGCGAGCGGCACATTCAGAATTTCGGCAGGAGTTTCCGTTCTGGTTACCGTATTCGTCACACTTCCATCCTCCTGCACACTGGGAACCGAAGTGTATACCGCAGAACCGGCTTCACTCTCGCTTCCGTCCGCAAGCATTTCCTTTGTTGTCACGGTATATCGGTCCATGACACCGTCTTCACGAAACTGCGCTCCAATGATGATATGGAACTTCTTCTCGTTGGAGGCGTAGCCTGCAGGCGCCTTCGTTTCCTTCAGATAATAAGAGCCTTCCTTCAGCCCGGTAAAAGTGAGCCTTCCATTCTGATCCGAGACGGCTTCCTTCACCTTCTGAAGCATTCCCGCATCCGAATACAGAGTAAATTCCGCTCCCTGCAGCGCATGCCTGCTGCGCATGGTTGAAGAGGCTCCCGTTCCGGAATATGTGGTTTCGGTCTTCTCGTAGGCCGGAGCTCCGTCCGCTCTGGTCACCTTATTGAGCTCTCCTGTCTCAATCTGATCCTTTTTATCCGCTTCTGCATCAATGTTGGCCCCAAGACCGAACGTATACTGATACGTTGTGGAGGTCAGCTCCTTTACCCCGTTCGCATCTGATGGGTTATTTGAATACTTCAGAACCGCCGTATTGGTATTCTCTGCAAAGTTAAGACCTGCCTTCCCCGTCAGAACCGACTGATAGGTAATTTCTACGGACTGTGTTCCATGCGTTCTCAGAAAAGCATCGGCAAAGGAAAGCTCAAAGGAGTCCTTCTTCTCCCCGTATTTCACCGTCCATGTATCTGCCCCCGGTGCCGTCTCCGTTCCGTTCACGCGAACCTTCAGATTCCTGATTTCGCCAAAGCACCCGCTTTCCAGCTGATCGGTAATCTGATAAATCACCTTCGAATAGCTTGCCGAATAAGAGGGGATGGTCATGGCATCGATGACAAAATCAAGCGTATCTCCCACAGAAACCGAAACTCCGCTCACCTTCCTGCCTCCGGAGAGGACCGACTTCTTCAAACCTGTTGTGGAGGATTTCAGATAGGCGGTGTCTCCCGTACGGAACCAGCCAAGATAGTCCACACTTCCATTTTCCAGAGACATCCGGTCTGCATCCGTCACGTTGACCGATACCACCGCAGGATTGTAGACAACACTTCCGGATCCGGTTACCAGAATCAGATATTCCCCCGGCTCTGTCTGCAGGGTATACGTTCCGGTTTCTGCATTCTGAAGCGTCATTATCTGCCCCTGCACCTGTCCCGGATTTGCCTCGATATAATCTGCAATGTCCGTGATTTCCCCGGCCGTTGGATTCTGCGGATCTGCAAGCTTCATATTCGTGCCGTCCGTTAAGGCATAGCCGGTGAGCTTTCCTTCCTTCGAGTAGGTTCCGTCCACAAGCTGGTAGGCGGTCACAGACACTCCGCTTTCCTTCACGTTCACGGCCGTGATGGTTCCCTTCGGAAGCTCCGGTGCCGCCAGCACCGATACCTTCGGAATCAGGCCAACGCCCAGAATTCCTGCTGCCAATACCGCGCTCTGTAACATTCTGTTTCTCATGTTCATTTCCCCCATTCAGATGATTTATGTTTTCTGTTTCTGCTCTTATCTTTACCTTTGTATCCGCTGATACCGGCCCCCATCATCGTCAGCAGAACAGCTCCCCCAACATAGGGAAGTGTTCCTTCTCCTCCGGTATTCGGAAGACAGACCTTCTCCTGCATTGGCCGCTCAAGTACATGGATCAGGCAGCGAGTGCCTGTCTTTCCTCCGTTCTCCTCATATCCGCAGTCTGCTCTTTCGCATGCATGAAGAAAGTCTGTCTCCCCGGTAATGTCTTCACCAAGCTTTCCTCCTTCCGTCCGGTAAACTCCTGCAATCACCGGAATATCCTCTTTGCCTGCAATCACCCACCTTCCGTTCTCCTGCTGCAGGCCCTCCGGGACAGCAATCCGAAATCCAAGCTCGGGCTCCTCCTCCGGAATGGAAGCCGTATCATCCCCGCAGATCCACCGGACTCTTCCAAGATGTTCTCCGAGAACACCCCCTTCTGTAGAATCACCTGGAACGGTATCCGAAGGATCTCCGATATACTGGGTTGAATCCTCGAACAGAATCTCCGGATGGAAGATGTGAACCGTTCCCCGCCGGGTCAGCTCTTTTTCCGGAAAATGCCCGTTCTTAACCGGCGTGACCGTGCAGCTCAGCTTATATTCCCCGCAGCTGTCAGCCGTTTCTTTCGTCCACTGCCAGCTGCAGCTCTCAAGCTTTTCCCCTGCCGGGATTTCCAGAGTTCCCGCAATACCGCCGTTCTCATCCGTCATTTCATATCGGATATTCACGTAGGCATTCCTGCTTCCGTCTGCCCGGAAATCCTCCGGGAACAGAACGAGCGGCTCCAGCTTTGCCGGATCCGGCACATAAACCCTTCGATCGGTCATTCCGATGGCATAACGAAGCTTCAGATCTGCCTTCGGGACCGGATACCGGACTTCTGCCGCCTCTGCCGCTTCGTCCGCATATATTCCTGATAATTCACTGTTGGTTGGAATCTGATTGCCGCCGAATATTGCCTGCGGCCTGATGGAAAAAGACAGGATCAGTTTGCTTCCGCGAAAGGGTTCTTCTCCGGAAGCCGTTCCCGGATGTGGTTCTTCCGATACGTAATTGCCGGCATAATCAAAGCCCTGCGCCTTAACACTTCCCTCTGTGTCCTGCACGAAGAGCTGATCGGTAATTTCTCTTCGCTCAGCCCATCCTTCATTCCCCAGATAGGCCGATTCATATGCCCGGACCATTGTGTTCTCCGTTCTCCGGAATGGCCACAGGATGTCATCTCTTGCCTGTGCATTCCTTCCAAGAGAGCGATCCGCCGTTCCCACCTGGGAGGCAAGGTTCCGGAAGACAGTCGACAGCTCATCCGATGTCTGGGCGGTAAAATAATAGGTCTCTCGCCCCTGCCCCGTGGTCTTTCCCGGATCCGACGGATCCTCCGCATTCGGCGTATCCATGTCCTGCGCATGCGGATTGGCAGAGGTCACCAGGTACATCAGACGGTTTTCCAGTGCAATCGCGTTCTCATTGCTGGTGTTCACACCGCCGATCCCATAGTACGGGGCAATGTAGTTCGCCGCACTGTGCGGTGTATAAACCGGCATTGCTTCGCCGGGGGTACATTTCGCATACTGCTCTATGCTGAGTCCGAATACTTCGATTCCGCTCTCCTTCAGTCTCTTCGCTGCCGCAAGGGTCCGGTTTGCTGTCACCATGACAAATCCGTCATAATCTTCATTTGCAGGAACACCGTCCGTAAACAGCACCACGGCCCGGCTGCGTCCGGCATCTGACTCCGTGTTCATGATCTCCTCGGCGAGCTCCATTCCAAGATCCATGCGGGTCCTGCCGCCTTTCTCGAAGCCTCGGATGGCCGTCTTAAGAGAAGCCGCTCCCTCCGCATCGGCACAGGTGAGATGTCTCCGGATTCCGGTGTTGGCTGCGGAGCTGTACTGGATCAGTGCAATTCTGCTCTGACCGGAGGGATCCGTCCCCGCATTCTGCTCCTGTATGGAATCCACAAACGCACAGGCCGCCGTCTTCAATGCCGCCAGACGGTCCGATGCCCCCGGACAGGGAAGCCGCATACTTCCGGACGTATCCATCAGAAGAACCACATCTGTTGGAACCTGCTCCGTCCTCGTACCTCCTGTCACCCAGGATTCCAGTTCAATCTGATACGTTCCGTCTCCGTTATTCCGAAGAGTTTTCCGCACATGAACACCGCCGTTTTCTGCCGACTGTGTTATACTGTCTTCATCGGTTCCGGAGACCGCAGTTTCTCCGGCCTCATATCCGCGGAGATTCTCCGCATGCTCTTCCGCTCTCACCGGAAGAATAAGATTCCCTGTCAGCAACCCAAGAACAGCCAGAAACGCAATCCACGTCCCGGTATCTGCGCGTACAGGCCTGTTCCTCCTGAAAATTCTCTGCACCGTTCTGATTTCTCTCATGACTGATACTCCCGTGAAAAGATGATAGAAATGTCCGGCATATGCCGGTTAAAGATAGGTTTGCACCGTCTGCATCTGCAGAGCCGGGTCTGTTCTCCGGCGATTTCCGGGGTGGAAATCTCTGTGCGCATTTCCCATTATAAGAGCTCCTCTCATGAAGAAAAGCCTCCGGGCACGAGCGGTACTTTCATGGCACAAAAGGATATTTTATGCAGAAAATCCGCATCCAGATTTCAGAACTCTCCCCTCACAACATTGACTGTCTTGCCAATGACCTTCTGCTGCTCGGACGGCAGATGGACGGCGACGTACGCTTTGAGCTTTCGGATGACTCGAAAAGTTCCCTTTTTCTGCCTTCCTCCGCGGCTTCTCCGAATTCCGTTCCGGTCAGAATCCCTTTCAATGATCTTCTTTCTCTTTCCGCCGACCGTCACTATGTCATCTTCTCCTGCACAAGCCGCAGCTACCGCATTCGCCTCCGGTTTCAGGATGCCGCCCGTCTTCTCCCAAAGGACCGGTTTCTTCTCTGCAACCGCGGCATCCTTCTGAACATACAGCATATCCGGGAAGTCCGGGGAAACGACTTCGTCATGTCAGACGGCTCTGTTTTCCCTATCAGCCGCAGAAAAAAGAAAGAGCTGATGCACACGCTTCAGCTCTTTCCGTTTTCACACAATATTAAAATTTCCTGACCTTCCTGCAGGCATTTTCCGGATGCAGGAAAAAATCTCAGTCCTCCGTTACCTCGATGGTACGGATGACCTGCGGCTCCCACGGAGCATCGCTCCAGTTGGTCTTCACCTCTGCAATCCGGTCCAGAACATCCAGTCCCTCCGTAATCTTTCCGAAGGCCGCATACTGTCCGTCCAGATGCGGAGCATCCTGGTGCATCACAAAAAACTGCGATCCGGCGGAGTTCGGATCCATCGCACGTGCCATGGACAGAACGCCTCTTGTATGCTTCAGATCATTCGGAACACCGTTTGCGGAAAACTCTCCCTTAATGCTGTAGCCGGGGCCTCCGGTTCCGTTTCCGTCCGGATCACCGCCCTGAATCATAAAACCCTTGATGATACGATGAAAGGTCAGTCCGTCATAGAACTTCTCGTCACAGAGCTTCTTGAAGTTCTCCACTGTGATCGGTGCAATTTCCGGGTAAAGCTCTCCCTTCATCACACCGCCGTCTTCCATGGTAATGGTAACTGTGTACGTCTTTGCCATTGTAATATCCTCCTTCTGTTCATTCCTTTTACAGATCTCTGTGGTGAAACTGTTTTCTTCCCGAAGCATAGTCCGCTACAATCTGACCGCCGCCAACAAGGCGGTACTTATAGGTAACAAGGCCCTCAAGTCCAACCGGGCCCCTTGCATGCAGCTTGCCGGTGCTGATTCCAACCTCTGCCCCGAAGCCGTAGCGGTAGCCGTCTGCGAACCGTGTGGAGCAGTTCCGGTACACCCCTGCGCTGTCTAACATCTGCATGAAGTACTCCGCCGCCGCATCATCCTCGGTAAGGATGCAGTCTGTGTGATGCGAGCCGAATGCATTGATGTGGCAGACCGCTTCCTCCACATCCTCCACAAGCCGGATGGAAATCACCAGGTCATTGTATTCCGCGGCAAAATCCTCATCGCCCATGATATCTTCCGGGGCAATCTGCTGCTTACCGAAAGCTTTCTTCAGAAGCTCTGCAGCTTCTTTCGTTCCGCGAAGTCTTACTCCTGCTCCCGTCAATGCCTCTGCAGCCTTCGGAAGGAACTCTTCTGCAATCTTCCGGTTCACGAGCAGCGTCTCCACAGCATTGCAGGCCGCCGGATACTGCGTCTTGGCATCCACAATCACAGGGATCGCTTTCGCCTGATCCGCCTTGTCATCCACATAGATATGACAGATCCCGCTCGAATGTCCCATCACCGGAATCTTCGTGTGCTCCATAATATATCGCACAAAACGGTTGGAACCCCTCGGAATCAGAAGATCCACCTCCTGATCACAGGCAAGAAGCTCATCGATCTCACTGTGCTGCTCCGCCTGAAACAGGCAGTGCTCCGGAAGTCCCGCCTCGAAAACCGCCTTCTGAATGATTTCAAACAGAGTGCGGTTAGTCTCCGCTGTTTCCTTCCCGCCTTTTAAAATTGCACAGTTTCCGCTCTTAATACACAAGGAAGCGACCTGCACCATTGCATCCGGTCTTGCTTCGAAAATCACCCCGATCACTCCGATCGGTACACTGACACGCCGCAGCACCAGTCCTTCGTCCAGCTCCCGCTCAAGGAGCGTCTTTCCGACCGGATCCTCCAGCTTCTCCAGCTCCCGAAGACCGGCAATGCTGTCACGCATTTTGACTGCATCATACTTCAGACGCTTCTGAATGGCAGGAGCGATTCCCTCTTCCATCGCTTCCTGCAGATCCAGTGCGTTTGCCTGAAAGATTTCTACCTGATGCTTCTCCAGCTCATTTGCGATATTCTCCAGTGCAGCATTTCTCTGTGCGAGCGGTGCTGCCGCAAGATGCGGTGCCGCAAGCTTCATTCTGCGTGCTTCTTCACGGATACTGCTCATCTGCTGTCCTCGTTCTTTCTCATTCTGTGTCTTCCCCCACCAGCTTCACCAGAACCGGATCGTGGTGAACCGCAGGAAGAAACTTCTCCATCACATCGCGGAGCTTCATCTTCAGACTGGACGTGTTGACGCACGGATGACATCCAAAATCTTCCTGCTTCAGAACATCCTCATCCACCAGAAGCTGAACATGATTTTCCGGATCATTCATCAGCCCCATCACGCTCACAGATCCCGGACAGATATCCAGATATTCCAGCATTTTCTCCGAAGATCCGAAGGACAGCCTTGCAGAGCCGATCTGTGAAGAAAGCTCTTTGGTTTTAAATACCTTATCTCCCGGCATCAGCAGGAGATAAAATTTCGTCTGCTGCCGGTTGCACAGGAACAGATTCTTGCAGATCAGACAATCCAATACTGCATCAATATCCTGGCAGGCTTCCATTGTATCCGCGTGTTCGTGATCCGTGCGCCAGTAATGGATTCCGAGAGAATCCAGAAGATCATAAACCCGGATCTCCTTTTCTTCCCGTCCCTCCGTATTCTCCGGTCTTCCTTCATGTAAAACAAGATTCTGCATGTATGCCTTCTCTCTGTCCGTTATAAGATTAAAAAAAGACCATGTCCGGTATCTGCCGGGCATAGTCCACATTATACACTTTCCTCTTTCCTTGCAAAGCGGTCTGTTTTATCGGGCCCCGAAATGAAAAAAGCCTTTCTTTACCTCCGGCTCGCCGATTGCAACCGACAGCAGCTTATAGCCGAGGGGATCGATTGCCCTGTGAAGCTCATGCTCCAGCATCGGCTTTGGAAGCTCGTTCTCCAGAAGAAATCTTGCCTCGCCCTTTCCTGCAGAAGCGGATACCTTTCTGGCCTCCGGAAGCTGCTTCCTTATGGCATCCCCAACATGAGCCTCACACATGCCGCACATCATCCCGTCAATTTTCAGCATGACCTGTACCATTTTAAGAGCCTCCTTACTTTCTTCCGTTTTTCTTCAATTTAAAACGCTCCGGTACGTCCCTTGTGCAGCTTCCATGCGAAGCACAGCCACTGCAGCCGGAGCAGTTGCTGATGCCGTTCTTCTTATTTAATACAAGTCTCCGAATACACAGTGCACACACTGCAAGGACCAGTGCAAGTACCACCACATCCACAATCCTTCCTGTCATGACTGCCTCCCGTCTTTTTCTTCACTGCGATCCTGCGTATCTTTGTGTGCGGGGCTTCTGAAAAAACCGATGACAATCCGGATGCCCGCCGCAAACAGGATTGCGAGAATCACCAGAATGATCACATCTGTATGATTTACCGGAACATTTATTTTCATGGAAAACAACCTCATTTGCAAGATGCACCTGCGGGTATGTCCCTGCAGGTGCATCCTTTTTCCCTGTATGTATCTTTCTGTGTCCGGTGATCAGGCCTGTCTAAGTGCCTTAACGTTCTTGGTTTCTCTGTTCGGATCCTTGCGGAACAGCAGATAGAGAACACCGATCAGAAGAATGCCCGCAACCACAGTTGCCGGTCCGAATACAACTTCGCCGAGTGCAACACCAACCAGCTGATAAATGATCAGGGTTACGCAGTAAGCAGCAATGTTCTGGAACAGAATCGAATACCAGAAGTACTTACGGCTTCCGATTTCCTTTGCCATAGTCGAAATTGCTGCAAGGCACGGGGAGTCGAAGCAGTTGAAGACCAGGAAGGATACTGCCGCAATGCTTGTCGGGAAGAATGCCTGGAATGCAGCGTGCATCGAAGCATCGTACTCCTCGATCTCCTCTCCCAGAGAAGACAGAAGGGACATGGTGGAAACAATGCCTTCCTTTGCTACGAAGCCGGACAGGGAGGATGCAACCGCCTGCCAGGTACCGAATCCAAGAGGAGCGAAGATCGGAGCAAGAACACCGCCGATCGAAGCCAGCAGAGAATCTGCGGAATCCACCAGGCCGAATGCTCCGTCTGCAAAGCCAAAGCTTCCAAGGAACCACATTACCGCGCAGCACAGGAACAGGATGGTACCTGCCTTCTTCATGAATGCCCACACACGCTCCCACACATGAAGGAGAATTCCCTTCAGGGAAGGAAGGTGATAAGCAGGAAGCTCCATAACAAACGGAACCGGATCGCCGGAGAAGAACTTGGTCTTCTTCAGGATGATGCAGTAGATGATCACCAGCGCAATTCCCGCAAAATACATCGTAGGAGCCATCCACCATGCACCGCCCATCAGATAGCCGGCGATCAGAGCAATGACAGGAAGCTTTGCGCCGCAGGGAATCATGGTTGTTGTGATCATGGTCATCCGGCGATCCTTCTCGGATTCAATCGTACGGGTAGCCATGATTCCGGGAACGCCGCAGCCGGAGGAGATCAGGAACGGAATGAAGCTCTTTCCGGAAAGTCCGAACCTGCGGAAGATACGGTCCATGATGAATGCAACGCGGGCCATGTATCCGACATCCTCGAGGAAGCTCAGGAACAGGAACACAATTGCCATCTGGGGGACAAAACCGATCGGTGCGGCAAGTCCGCCGATGATGCCGTCAACAACGAGGGAGATCAGCCAGTCGGAAGCTCCTGCATTGGTCAGAAGTGTTTCAACGCCGGGCTGAATCCAGGTGCCGAACAGCGTGTCATTTGTCCAGTCGGTTACGATTCCGCCAAGGGTGCTGACAGAAACATAATACACAATGAACATAACGGCTGCGAAGATCGGAAGCGCAAGCCACCGGTTTGTCACGATCCGGTCAATCTTATCCGAAGTGGTCAGAGCACCGGGCTGCTTGCCTTTTTTCACAGTCTTGTGAATCAGATCTGTAATATAGGTGTATCTCTGATTGGTGATGATCGATTCTGCATCATCATCCATTTCCTTTTCACAATCCTTGATGTGCTCCTCCAAATGCTGCAGAAGAGATGGATCCAGCTTCAGCTGCTCCAACGCCTTGCTGTCGCGCTCAAAGATCTTGATTGCATACCAGCGAAGCTCCTGACGATCCACATCATTCTGAATGGACTCTTCGATATGGGCAAGCGCATGCTCCACACTGCCGGTAAAGACATGGGGAAGCTCTTCCTTCTTGCCCTCTTTTGCAGCTGCAATACAGAGCTCTGCAGCCTCCATCGTGTGCTCATTCTTCAATGCCGAAATCTCAATGACCTTGCAGCCAAGCTCCTGCCCGAGCTTCTTAATGTCAATGTTGTCACCGTTCTTGCGAACCAGATCCATCATGTTGATTGCAATCACGACCGGAATTCCGATCTCAATCAACTGTGTGGTCAGATACAGGTTACGCTCAATATTTGTTCCGTCAACGATATTCAGGACTGCATCCGGCTTCTCGTTTACGATGTAGTTACGGGTCACCACTTCCTCAAGCGTATACGGACTCAGGGAATAAATTCCCGGAAGATCCTGAATGATGACATCCTTATGCTCCTTCAGTCGTCCTTCCTTTTTCTCAACCGTAACGCCCGGCCAGTTTCCGACGTACTGGTTGCTGCCGGTCAGATTGTTGAACAGGGTTGTCTTACCGCAGTTCGGGTTGCCGGCCAATGCGATTTTGATTTCCATCTTACTCCTCCTCTGCTGCTCTTACGCCATTTCCAGAATATCCGCATCTTCCTTCCGGAGAGACAGCTCATAACCGCGAACGGTTACTTCGACCGGATCTCCGAGCGGAGCGACTTTTCGAACATAGATCTCCGTTCCTTTGGTGATTCCCATATCCATGATGCGTCTTTTCAAAGCGCCTTCTCCATGGATCCTCGCAACGATTGCGGTCTGTCCGACTGCGACATCCCTAAGTGTCTTCATGCTTCTGTCCTCCTCATAATTCAATTGCTCTCTGCCCCTGCTGATGCAGGATCAGCTGATCATGATCTTCGCTGCCATCTGCGACGTAATTGCCAGTCTGGACTCCTTCAGATTAACAATGATGTTGCCATCTCCGCTGGCTGAAATAATGTCCACCTGTGCTCCTACAACAAACCCCAGATCCTCCAGGTGTTTTTTACCTTCTTCATTTCCGCCGATTCGTGCGACCAGTACCTTGTCGCCTGTCCTGGCAAAAGCTAACGGCATCATTTGCTCCGTCCTTTCTCCGGTTGTTTCGGATAAAAAGTGTTACGATATGTTAACTGAAAATAGTTTCTCTTAACTAACTCGGCCTGTAGTTTAATGCAGCTAACATGGTTTGTCAACTCTTACTTTGAAATTTCATTGACACAAGCTTCTTCTGTGATAGACTGTGATCAGCTTCTGCTGTAATCCTATTTATTCAATAGGACTTTCGGCAGAGAGGTATCCATATACAACCTTATGAGGAGGCGTTGTTGTGAATAAGAAATTTGGTATCAAAGAAGTTGTTGCAATCGGTATCGGAACCGCTCTGTTTGTTGTTCTGACCGAGGTTCAGATTCCGATCGGAATTCCGAACACCTCTCTGCAGCCCAGAATGGCCGTTCTTGCTTTTCTGTCTGCAATCTTCGGACCGTTTGTCGGTGCCATCATCGGCCTGCTCGGCCACGCACTTGGTGATGCTGTCTTCTACGGCTCGGTATGGTGGAGCTGGGTATTCCCGGAGGCTGTTGTCGGCATTGCAATCGGCGCTTTTGCAAAGAAATTTGCAGTAAAAGAAGGCGGCTTCGACAAGAAGAACATCATTCTGTTCAACCTTGTTCAGATCGTTGCCAATGCTGCTGCATGGATTCTCGTTGCTCCGGTTCTGGACATCGCCGTCTATGCTGAGCCTGCCAAAAAGGTCTTCCTGCAGGGTGCATTCGCATTCCTCGGCAACATCATTATCATCGGCATTCTCGGATCTCTCCTGCTTGCCGGATATTCCAGGGTTGCCGGAAAGTCTTCCAGCCTGAAGAAGGAAGACTGATGGTTTTCCATCATCTGTTAAGCTTGTTCTGAAAAACAGCCGGGATGTTTCTTGCATCCCGGCTGTTTTTTGCCGTTTTGATTCCCATATCGTATAATGAATTTACATTTTACCTGAACATAGAAAAGAGACCGTAATGTCAACCACAACAACTTCTTCCGCAGAAGGCTCCTGCACCCGGGAACCTGTTATTGAATTTCAGAATTTTTCCTTTAAATACCGTGCCCAGACCGAGCCGTCGCTTCACGATATCAATCTCCGGATTTACCCGGGCGAGAAGATTCTGATTGCCGGTCCCTCCGGATCCGGAAAATCCACCCTTGCACACTGCATTAACGCGCTGATTCCCTGCTCATTTACCGGCGATGTCACAGGAACACTCCGCGTCGGCGGGCTGAATCCTTCCGAGGCCGGCGTTTTCGGCATGTCCAAAAAGGTCGGCACTGTTCTGCAGGATACGGACGGGCAGTTCATCGGTCTTACTGTAGCGGAGGACCTTGCCTTTGCGCTGGAGAACGATGCCGTCGCACAGGATGAAATTCATGAAAAGGTAGATGCTGTCGCCAATGAACTGAATCTGAAGGCACTTCTGCACCACGCTCCGGGCGAGCTTTCCGGAGGACAGAAGCAGCGGGTTTCCATGGGTGGTGTCATGGTCGACGATGTGGACATTCTTCTTTTCGATGAACCCCTCGCCAACCTGGATCCTGCGACCGGTCAGAAGACCATTGCGCTCATTGATGAGATCATGCAGCATAAGGATCTCACGGTTCTGATCATCGAGCATCGTCTGGAGGACGTTCTGTACCGGGATGTTGACCGCGTCATCGTTGTCAATGACGGAAGAATCATCGCGGACAAAACCCCGGATGAGCTGCTGTGCACGGATATTCTCTCTTCCCAGGGAATTCGTGAGCCGCTCTATGTCGCTGCTCTGAAATACGCAGGCTGCCGGCTTCGTCCCGAGGATCATCCGATGCACATCGAATCCATGAACCTGGAGCCTTATCAGAAATCCCTGCGTGACTGGTTTTCTGCTGAGCCGGTTCCTTCCCGCATGAACCAGAATGATCCGGTGCTCGAGGTAAAAGACCTTTCCTTTTCGTATATGCACGGCGAGCCGGTGCTGCAGCATGTGAGCTTTACGCTGAAGAAGGGCGAGATGGTTTCTCTTGTCGGCCGAAACGGTGCCGGCAAATCCACACTTTCTTCTCTGATCTGCGGCTTCCACAGACCGGACAGCGGCCAGATTCTTCTGAACGGCAAGGACATCACGCCTCTTTCCATTAAAGAGCGCGGAGAACAGATCGGTCTTGTCATGCAGAGTCCGAACCAGATGATCAGCAAACCCATGATTCGCGAGGAGGTCGGACTCGGCCTTACGGTGCGAGGCATTCCGGAGGATGAGATAAACCGCAGAGTGGATGAAACGCTGAAAATCTGCGGTCTGTATCCCTTCCGCAACTGGCCGGTCAATGCCCTGAGCTTCGGCCAGAAGAAGCGTGTCACCATTGCCTCTATTCTGGTCATGAATCCGCAGATTCTCATTCTTGATGAGCCGACTGCCGGACAGGACTACCGGCATTACACCGAGATCATGGAGTTTCTTCGCAGAATCAACCGGGAAACCGGTATTACGATTCTGATGATTACACACGACATGCATCTGATGCTGGAATATACGGATCGCGCCATTGTCATCGCCGACGGGAAGCTGATCACGGACAGCACCCCGGCCAAAGTTCTCACAAACGAAGCCATTTGCAGACAGGCGGATTTAAAGGAAACCTCGCTGTATCATCTCGCTATGCGATGTGAGCTGCAGGATCCTTCCGCGTTGTGTGAGCGTTTTATCTCCTACGAACAGGCACACCGCCCGTCTGCTCAGGAGAACCTCGCCGGAAAGGAGGCGCAGTAATGTCCCGACTTCTGTCTTATGAGAAGAAAGACACCTGGATTCATGAGCTGTCCGGTGTCACGAAAATGATTTTCTTCCTTTTCTGGTGCATCGTCAGTGCCATGACCTATGACACAGGAATTCTGCTTCTGATGATTGCCGTCAGCTTTGTCATCTTCGCGATGGCAAAGGTTCGCTGGGAACAGGTCTGCTCTGTTTTCAAGCTGATTATGCTGTTCATGGTTCTGAACATTGCGGCGATTTTTCTGATTTCGCCGTATCAGGGCTGTGAAATCTATCAGTCGAAAACGATTCTGGTCCATCTGTTTGCAGGCTACGCCCTGACCAGCGAGGAGCTGTTCTACCTCTTTAACGTGCTCATCAAGTACTTCACCATCATTCCGGCGGTCTTCACCTTTATGACCACTACGGATCCGAGTGAATTTGCTGCATCCCTGAACGGAATCGGCGTCAGCTACAACATCTCCTATTCCGTTGCGATTGCACTCCGCTACATTCCTGACATTCAGGACGAGTTCCACCGCATTCGGAACGCACAGCAGGCACGCGGCATAGAAATGAGCAGTAAGGCGAAGCTGACCGAGAGAATCAAGCGGACCTCCAGCATTATTTTTCCGCTTCTTTTCTCTACCATGGAACGAATCGATGTTGTTTCCAATGCCATGGAGCTTCGCGGCTTCGGCAAAAAGAAAAAACGCACCTGGTACATGGCAAAGAAACTCTCCCGCACGGACAAGCTGGTCCTCCTGGTGACCGTCGTATTCTCTGTATGGGCCCTCTGGGTTACTTTCCGTGACGGATCACGGTTCTACAATCCGTTTATTTAGGAGGCTTTTATGATCCATCCGCGTCAATTTACCAAACGACTGAAAAATCATATCAAAGAAAGTCCCAGGGTTTTTCTGCTTTATTCCATATTGCGGATTCTCGTCATCTGTGTTCTGGTCCGTCAGATTTTCGAGCGCAATTACGAGGGTGTCGGGGTATGCACACTGGTGCTCCTTTTGTTCCTGATTCCCAGCTTCATGGAGCAGCAGTTCGAGATTGAGATTCCTCCTCTGTTCGAGGGAATCATTTATGTTTTTATTTTTGCCGCTGAAATTCTCGGTGAGGTGGATCACTTTTATGTAGCACTTCCCGGATGGGATACCATTCTGCACACCATCAACGGCTTTCTTGCCGCTGCCGTCGGCTTCTCCATGGTCGACCTTTTGAACCGGCACAGCAAACGCATGCAGCTCTCTCCCTTCTATGTGGCCATGGTCGCATTCTGCTTCTCCATGACGATCGGTGTCATGTGGGAATTCATTGAATGTACAGGTGATCTGTTCTTCGGTCAGGACATGCAGAAGGACTTTATCGTAAGCAGCTTTAACAGCGTGACGCTGGATCCCACTCACTCCCAGAAGGTGATTCATGTACGCGACATCACACAAACTGTCATCTACACTGCCTCCGGCGAAACCTATACCATTGACGGCGGATACCTTGACATCGGCATTCTTGACACCATGAAGGATCTTTTCGTCAACTTCATCGGTGCCATCTGCTTCAGTGTCTTCGGATACTTCTACGTGAAGAACCGCGGGGAAATGCAGAGCCGCGCCGCAAACCGCCTTGCCGACGGCCTGATCGTCCGCACGGCGAAGAACCAGAGTATTCTCCGGGAAGAGCCGGAGGATGCGGATGACCGCCGGGACTCACTGCACGATGGATGAGCCCGGCGGCCGAAATGAAGATAGAAATGATTCGTGCATCGTGGTATTCCGGTTAAAAATCCGCGATTTCTCCCTGCAGCTTTTTCTTCTCATACAGATCGCGAATCTCTTCCTTGAAGCTCTCTCTTTCCTGTTCGTTGAAAAACGGCAGATACTCTTTCAGAAATTTGATATCCTGCACCAGATCCTCCGTCATTTCTTCCACCTGCCCCACCGTCGGAATGCGATAATAGCTTTGTATGATGATCAGGGATTGCATATCCGGGCCTCCGCCCGGCTTGTAATCCCGTCTCGCAATCTTTCGGACCGTTTCCTTGGCAAGACCAAGCTCCTGACCCATGGACAGAAACGATGCTCCTTTTTTCTGGTGGAGCCCGCACAGATGCTGGCTGACCGCTTCGTAAAGTCTTTCGTAGTACTCCATGTCTCTTTTTATCCCCTGTTTATATGATTTTTTCACATAAATTAATTATATTATCACTTAATAATATATAAATTGCACGGCTTTTCTATTAGCCGCCAAGCGAAAATTTACGAAAATAATAACTGTTTTTCGCCAATAATCTCTGAAAACCGGCAGTTTATTGCGCATTCTTGCAAAACTGTGGTGCTTTTCGTGTCTTTTTTCCATTCCCGTTCATGCTTTATCGTGATAAATTATGTAATGTAGTTTTTGAAACACTTATGAGGAGGTGTATCAATGTTAGAAAAACTGTTCCAGCTCAAAGAGCACGGCACGACTGTCCGCACGGAGGTCATTGCCGGTCTCACCACATTCCTGACGATGGCTTATATTCTGGCCGTCAACCCCAACATTCTGGGTACTGTCATGGATCGAAGCGGTGTCTTTGTTGCAACTGCACTTGCTTCCGCACTTGCCACATTCATCATGGCATTCCTGGCAAACTACCCGATCGCCCTTTCCGCAGGTCTTGGTCTGAATGCATACTTCGCATACACAGTCTGCCTGGGTGAGCTTGGCGGAGAAGCAGATGCTTTCACCATCGCACTGACCGCAGTTCTGGTGGAAGGTATCATCTTCATCATCCTTTCCTTCTTCAAGGCTCGTGAAGCCATCATCAACGGCATCCCGACCAACCTGAAGAACGGCATTTCCGCCGGAATCGGTCTGTTCGTTGCCTTCATCGGCATGCAGAACGCCGGCATCATCATCAAGAATGACTCTACGATCGTAGGTCTGGGCAGCTTCTCTACCCCCGATGTCACTCTTGCAATCATCGGCTTTCTGATCATCCTCGCACTGGTTCATTACAACGTGAAGGGCTCCGTTCTGATCGGAATCCTCGCAACCTGGGTTCTTGGCATGATTGCACAGGCAGCCGGCTGGTATGTACCGAATCCGGAAGCAGGCGTATACAGCGTATTCCCGGATTTCTCCGCAGGACTTCAGCTCGGCGGACTGGCAAATACCGCATTCAAGTTCAACTTCGGCTGGGCAGCTTCCCATCTGATCCAGTTTGTTGCAATTGTCTTCTCCTTCCTTTATGTTGATATCTTCGATACCGTCGGAACCGTCGTCGGTGTTGCAGATAAGGCAGGTCTTCTTGACAAGGATGGAAAGCTTCCGCGCGTCGGCAAGGTCCTGATGGCTGATGCCGTTGGTACCTGCGCAGGTGCCTGCCTCGGAACCTCTACCATTACTTCCTTCGTAGAGTCCAGTGCCGGCGTAGCAGCTGGCGGACGCACCGGTCTCACCTCTCTGACAACCGGTGTGATGTTCCTGGTATCTCTCCTGCTCTCCCCGATCTTCCTTGCAATTCCCGGATTTGCTACCGCACCGGCTCTGATCTATGTCGGCATGCTGATGGTTTCCTCTGTAAAGAAGATTGAGTTCGACGGTGATCTTGCGGATACTGCAGGCGCTTACATGGCAATCGTTATGATGCCTCTTGCATACTCCATCGCAACCGGCATCATGTTCGCTATCATGACCTGGGTTATCATCAAGGTTGTTGAGAAGAAGGCAAAGGAAATTCAGCCTGTTATGTGGGTTGTCTTCATTCTCTTTGCACTGAGAATTGTGACTCTCATCACGAACTTCCAGTAATTTTCTCCGGACGCACTACAGGAAAAGGGCCCGACGTGTTTCATACAGCACGTCGGGCCCTTTCTTTTTGTCATCTGGCTTCCTGTTGTCTTTCCTGCTCTGTTACACGTGAGACTTCTCTCCCTCAAGCATGCGCTCCTTCGCCAGAAGCACACACTTCTCCAGGCTCCCCGCCTCTGAATATCTGCCGCTCCCGATGGAACAGTATACGGTCACCGGGATGTCTCCGACCCGATGAATCCGCTTCAGCTCCTGATGAATTCTTCCTGCGACCTCATTTTCAGTCACTCCCTGTTCCTCAAGCGGACAGATCACAACGTAGTGATCCTCCCAGATCCTTCCGATCACGCTTCCTTTGCCTGCCGCAGTCCGCATTCTTTCCGATATGCGGCGCAGAAGCTTCTCTCCGACTTCCTTTCCGTTTTTCTCCCGAAATTCCATATATCCGTGAATATCAACATAGAAATAACAGAAGTCCTTTTTCTTATCCTCATAGGTCTTCTGGAACCGCTCACTGGCCAGCATCAGTCCCCGGATATTAAGTCCTCCGGTTATGGTGTCCATGCTCTCCCTTGCAGGGTCTTTATTTTCCTTCGCATCCGATACATCGAAGAAATAGCACAGAATTCCTACGATCTTCCCATTCCGGTAAATCGGCTGCTTGTTCGTAAGAACATCCCGCACGGCACCATGAACCATACATTTCTGCGGCTGCAGCTTTACTGCAATTCCTTCCTTCAGAATTCGTTCTTCCAGCTCCCGGTATTCTTCTCCCGATATGTTCCATTTCTGTTCTTCATCCTGCATGCTGCGGATTTCCGAAATGGAAGAAAGGCCGAAATAATCCAGAAAAGCACGACTCGCTCCCACATATCTGCGATTTACGTCCTTCCAGCAAATCTTCAGCCCTGAGCCATACAGCAGATTCCTCCAGCAATCCTTCTGCAAGGTCACGTCTGTCCCATCCACCATACGTTCCGTTTCCATTTGTTCACTTTCACAGATAATCTTCGCATTCTGCAAAAGCTGCGGTTCTTCTACCGTCTGCGCAATTCCCACATAGTCTTTTCTTCCCAGCTTCGAAATCAGCACAAAAAGGTGCCTCATCCAATGGTACTGACCATCCTGACCCTTCGTACGGAAATAACTGCTCACAAAGCCCCTCGGACTGTTCTGCATCCTGCTGTAAAGAGTATCGGGATTCGCATACTCCAGATAGCGGTCCCGATCCTCCGGATAGATCCGGTCTTTCGCAAAGCCCTTCGGATCAATGTCATGCTTCCAGTTCTCATCCTCTTCCGGATTCTCGGAAACGGACAGCAGGGACCGGCACTTTTTCTCTTCCAGATTGCAGATATAGAGATTCTCACAGGTCTGATACAGACTTCGGATCGCTTCATCCAGCTCAACCTCACGGTTATAATCCTTGTTGTCTGCCATGTCTGAAATGAATACCAACAGCATTTTACGATCCGGCAGTTCGCCGACGCAATCACCCGTCAGATAGAAATACCTGCCCTCTGCGACAAAGCTTGTACTGCGTTTTCCGGTTCCGAGATGCAGCTTTTCCGATTCTCTTCTCAGCAAACCGTAGGCCGGGAAAACCGGATCATTGCAGATTTCCTCCAGCAGAAACGCGGAATCAATCCGAAGTCCCTCAAGAAGCGTCCGGAACCTCTCATTGAGATACGGAAACCGATACCGTTCTCCGTCATATTCTGCCAGCGCAATGCATCTTTCGTCGATCAGATTGACTTTTCCAATCTGATCATAATATCGTCCAAGTGCCGCTTCCTCAACTTTTTCTTCCGTCTCAAGGAGCTTTCGAACGCCGTCATCAAACAGCTGCGGCTTTCCGTAATAATATCCCTGTATCTTCTCACATCCGATTTCCCGCAGAAAATCTAGCTGGCTCTCATTCTCCACACCCTCTGCCAGAGTCTGAATTCCGATCTTCTTCGCCATATCCACCACAGCGGTGATAATCTTCCGTGAACGTTCTCCGGAATCGGACAGAAACCGCATGTCGATCTTAATCTCATCAAACTTGTAGTCCTTCAGGACATTCAGAGTCGAATATCCGCTGCCGAAATCGTCCATCCACACCTGATATCCGTCATCGTGAAACAGCTCCATGGTATGCCGGACATGAATATCATTGTCGGACAGCATGCTCTCCGTGATTTCCACGTGGATCATATCCTTCGGGACTTCATGCTCCAATACGATCTGATTGATCTCATCCAGGATGTCACACAGATCAAAATCAAGGCGCGACAAATTGAAAGAAACCGGCACAAATCGATGTCCCGCATTCACTTCCCGCCGGTAATCCTCACAAACCAGACGGACGATATGTAAATCAAGCTTATGGATCAGCAGGTTTTCTTCCAGAACATGAATAAACAGCGCCGGCGGCATCAGGCCGTATACCGGATCCTCCCAGCGGGCAAGTGCTTCCATTCCGCATAGCTTGCCGGTCAGGGTACGCATCACCGGCTGATAATAGACATGAATCCATCCGTTTCGGATGGCCCGATCAAAATTCTCCAGGATATATGCACGGCGTTCCATCGCAAGTGCCAGCTCCTGGTCATAATAGTGCCAGAAAACCTCTCCCACCGATTTCCCGCGGAGACTGTCAGCCGCTGCCTTTGCCTTGTCCCCGGCAGCAATGACAGAATCCGCCGGCGAGATGTCATAGATTCCAGCCCGGATACATAGAAGACTGTCATATGAGATCTCCTGCAGACGATGATTCAGCCCCCGCAGAATTTCTTCCACGGACGTCTTATCTGTCAGAAACAGGAAATGATCCTCTGCAACCCTTCCGCACAACAAGATCCCGCTGTTCTCCTGCATGGAAGCGGCCAGCCGGTGCAGGACCCGGTCCCCTTCTTCGTAGCCATAACGACGGTTGTATCTCTGGAAGCGATGCAGATTCAGGAATACGATCACTGTGTTCTCCGCCGCCTGCGGTGTCATCGCGTCCAATGCATCATGTGCCTTCTCCGCAAACCGGTGCAGACTGTATAAGCCTGTCAGATGATCTCTTCCCGCCATCCATTCTTCATCTTCGCACAGTCTCTTTTCCATTTGCACTTCGAAAATCCCCCCCGTATGAAAGCAGCCATTGCAATAATCATACAGCCTTTATTATACTAAATTATTTGTCTGCCAACAATCCGCAGCAGAACGATGAATACGATCGATATCAGCCGGTTTTTACAGACGCACCTGTAAAAAAGAGGAGCTCCCCGCATGTGGGAAACTCCTCTTTTCTCATTTCTGTATTCCTTTGACAGCGGAAAACACCTCTGCACTCCTGATTGATCGGAGGAAGCTTACCTGTCCGATGCGTCTTACTCGATGACGTGAATCCATCCTTCGGGTGCTTCCAGCTCTCCCTCCTGAATTCCAAGCAGGGTAGTACGAAGCTTATCCATCCAGGGTCCGATGTTCTCCATGCCGGATGCAAACGCATAATCGGTTCCGTGATCGTTGATCTTGCCGATCGGGGAAATCACCGCTGCCGTGCCGCAGAGACCGCACTCCTTGAATGCTCCGTCCTTGACCTCCTGCCAGTATACCGGGCGCTCATCCACCTGCATTCCAAGGTAATGCTCTGCCACATAGACAAGGCTTCTTCTTGTGATGGAAGGAAGGATGGAATCCGACTTCGGAACCACCAGATGATTGTCCTGATCCACGAAGAGGATGTTGGCTCCGCCGGTCTCCTCAATCTTCGTTCTTGTTGCTGCATCCAGGTAAATGTTCTCCGCAAAACCTTCCTGGTGTGCCGTAACAATTGCATGCAGACTCATTGCATAGTTCAATCCCGCCTTGATGTTGCCGGTTCCGTGCGGCGCTGCGCGGTCATAATCACTGATCTTCACATAGATCGGCTTCGCGCCGCCCTTGAAGTACGGGCCAACCGGAGTCGTAAATACGCGGTACTGGTAATCATCTGCCGGCTTTACACCGATAACCGGGCTGATGCCGAACATATAAGGACGAATATAAAGTGTTGCACCGGTTCCGAAAGGCGGAACCCATGCTGCATTTGCCTCAACCACCTTATGGATGGAATCAACAAACTGATCTACCGGAAGAGGCGGCATCTCCAGACGCTGTGCAGAATCATACATTCTCTGTGCGTTCAGATCCGGGCGGAAGCATACGATATGTCCGTCCTTGGTTGTATATGCCTTCAGTCCCTCAAACACAGACTGGCTGTACTGGAGAACACCGGCATCCTCACTCATGACAATCTTGTCATCGTCAATGAGGGCGCCCTCATCCCATTTGCCGGCTTCTGCCGTATAATTTGCCACATACCGTTTATCGGTCTTCATATAACTGAAGCCGAGGTTTGACCAGTCCAGATTCTTCTTCTCCATGATGATCTGTCCTCCCTGTCTGTATAAATCTCTTGATGGTAACGTTACTGATTATAGACCGCATCTACGCATTTTTCCATAGACTCGCTCGTATGAATTGAGCCAAATTCTGCATATCATTCGATATTCATCGCATTCGGGCCGTCCTATTTCATTTTGATTCCGCGAAGCCGCATGCTGACCCGGTGAACACGCCGCACAAGGACCGGCGCAGCTGAAAGAATCGTCAGGTAAATCCTGTCGCGATGAGCCAGATACGGATTCTCGCGGATTGCCGTTTTATTCTCCCGCAGATAATGCAGAACCTGCATATAGAACTCATTTTTCCGGTTCATCTGTGCAATCGGCACATGAAGCATATAATCCAGCCGCTCATACAAGCCGAATCTTCTGGCTGACACCTCGAGCTTGGGATAACGGGGAACCAGCTCCTTTTCCACGTAGTCCGACGCTTCGATAATGGCAATGTATGCGCGTGAAAACTGATTGACCGACCTTCTCCTCGTCAGACTTCCCAGACGGTGTACCACGCGATAGCCGATCTGCGGCAGATTGTAGACGCCATCAAGGATATCTACAAGATGTGTTTCCAGACTAAAGTCCTCACATAAGGCTCCTACCTCAAACGGGTGCTCCAGAAGAATTCTTCTGGGTGTCAGCTTGGTACAAAAGGAAGCATCTCCCGTATACAGGAGCATGCTCTGCACGAACAGAACCGGCGGAATCAGCACCGGCTCTTCCGGCGCAATGATGGCGGGAGGAAGCGCATTCCCATTTTCATCAATTTCCTCACGTCCGATCTGCACCTGTACATTTCGAAGGCCTCTGCGTCTCATCTCATCCATCCCGGCACGCAGGTTTGCAATCATATCCGGATAGATCAGATCGTCTGAGTCCACAAAGCTGATGTACTCCCCATGTGCTTCCAGAACACCGGCATTTCTCGCTGCAGACAGCCCCTTATTCTCCTGTGTCAGAACGCGGATTCTTGCATCCTCCTTTTCCAGTTCCCTGCAAAGCTCCAGCGATCCGTCCAGAGATCCGTCATTCACCAGAATAATTTCGAAAGCAGGATCGGTCTGCTCCTGAATGCAGCGAACCGTCTTCCTCAGAAAAGATTCTGAATTATAAACCGGTACTACAACCGATATCAGAGCCTGCATACTCATTCTCCCTGTCTCCCCCACCATTGAAGTTCACAGCTGCTTCGTTTCTGCCATGCGCGGCACGTGAAGAAACGGCCGAAGCCCCGGCGCCCGGCTCATAGGCCCCTCTGCCGGAAGATCTGCATTCAGATTCTTCATCTCCAGCGCAGTTCGCCTTGCTCCGCCTGCCAGCAGGATTCTCCGTTCTTCGCAGGCATCAAGCACCTTATCCGCAAACAAAAGAAGCCGTTCCGCAGCAGTTTCCGCATTCCATAAAGTCACAACCGAGCGGAAAGAGGCTTCTGCAAATCGTTCGCACAACTCCGGGTCATCGATAAGCCGCTCGGTTTTGGCCGCAAGATCCTCCAGATCACCATCCGCATAGATGTAGCCGTTGACACCGTTGCGCAGAAGATACGGCACAGCGCCGGCCTCTGCACCGGCAACCGGCGCACATCCGCTGTTCATCGCCTCATTCAGCACAGCTCCCCAGCCTTCCCCGTGGTCACTGGTAAATACAAAAATATCGCTGTGCTCCATCACATCCCGCACCGTTTCTGTCGAACACAGTCCATGAAAAATAACCTTCTCCTCCAGGCCATGCTCCAGCACATAGCGATGAGCCTTCTCCTCTTCGCCCCCGTTCTCCCCACTGTCTCCTCCGATAATGTGAAGCAGGAAATTTTTACCGTCCCTTTCGAGCCGGTCCGCAAGCTCCAGAACTCGTTCCACATGCTTGAACGCAACAAAACGCCCTGCCCAGACAAGTTCTGCAGGATCCGCCGCCTGTCTTCGGCGGATCGGCGGCCTGTCGCCTTCATAGGAAATCATCGGCGGAAAATATCCCCAACGGTATTTTTTCTCCGGGAAAGCTCCGATCAGACCATAGTCGGATGCCACATAGGCTCCGGCACACAGCAGGAAATACGGCTCCCTGCGAAATTTTGTAAAGGCACGATATTTATGAAGGAGCCCCTTCGGCGAAATTGCCTTCCACTGGCCATCCTTGTAAATCCGCTCACTGATCTGAAAAACCGGCCGGTGAATGTTCAGCCGCTTCGCCAGAAGATCCTGGATTTCCGGAACCCAGCCGGCAATCAGGAGGTCACAGGACATCATCTCCCGCTCTGCTTCCTTCCGATCCTCGCTCCATTTTAAAACCCAGCAAAGCTCTTCGGAATGATCCTCCCAGCCCATCTTCTTCCGCTCTTCTTCCATCTCCTCCATCTGCACAAAGACAAAGCCGTCACCAAGCCTTTTGCGCATGGCCTCGCAGAACGGAATCTGGTGGTGATTGATGTAGTTAGACACAAAGGTGACCGTCAGCGGCATTCGGCATCCTCCTTGATCGCTTACTGGCAGATACTGCGGTAAATTTCCAGAAGGCGCAGATAATTCGTGTGCGGATTGTGGCGAATCATCGCTTCCTTATGTGCGGCACTGGCCAGTCTGCAGGCAAACTGATTGTTCTCAAACAGATTGCAGACATCCTCCGCGAGCGCCTCGTAATCCCCCTCCGAAAACAGGAGACCTTCCGCGCCGTTCTCCACAAGATCACCAATCCCGCCAACCCTGGCCGCTGCAACCGGCATTCCGAGCAGCATGGCCTCACAGAGCGAATTCGGCGAATTCTCCATCACAGACGGGCAGACAAAAACATGACTTCGAAGAAACTGCGCCTTCATCTCCTCTGCATTCAGCGATCCCAGCATAATGACATGTCCTTCCAGATTGCCCTCCCGGATCAGCTTCTTCAGATATTTTCCGTATGCAGTAATCCAGAGTGCAGACGGAAGCTTCTTCGCAGGAATTCGGCCCCCGACATTTCCGATGATGGATTTGCCTGCTACATACAGCTTCGCATCCGGATACTCCTTCAGGATTTTCGGCATCGCCTGCAGAACAAAGTGAAACCCCTTCAGAGGGTAATCTCCCTGGCTGATGAAAATACTGTGCGGCTCTACACCGTTCAAATCCCAGCGTCCCTCATAGAATTCCGGCCGGAGCGTTTCATTCATCAGATGATAAATCGCTTCCGGATGAATCGCAGAGGTTCCTTCCCGGTCAAAGCCGGTTCTTCCTGTAATATGAAGCACCTCCTGAATCGTGCTTCGTTCATTTTCTGCCCGAAGGCGGAACTTCTTCTGCTGCTCCTTCAGAGAATCATGACGGACTCTGTCCCGGAAGGTCCGGGCACGCTGCACCTTGTACGGGAGCTCCGCCATATAGGAATCCGCAATGGCACAGCAAAGTCCCTGGATTCCCACCAGTGTTCTTTCCGGACGCTGAAAAGCGCGAACCATTGCCAGAGAATGCGGAAACTCCGTGCCGAAAATATGTACCATATCCGGCTTGAAATCCTCCAGAATTTCAAGAAAACGCTCTACCAGTGTTCCGTCATACACCTCCGGTGTGTTCAGATTCTCGCAGTAGCCGTAAAATACGGCTCCGTCAATTTCTCTCCTGCAGCCGGCAAGCTGCTGCGGAACCGGGACACAGACCCCAAGCTCAATCAGGTTCTCATCCTTTCCCGCTTCTACCTTCTCATTTACCAGTAAATGAAAACTCCCTGTCAGCCAGCCCTCACGATTGGAATAGGGCAGCCCTTCCGCCTTTGCGAAAATCGGAAGCATAATATTGCACAACCATAAAACTCTCATTCTTACCCCGGAAAACCTGCAAGGTGCGAATCACCCGCGAGGCTTTTTCTCATATATCTTATTCTTAATCCGATCATAACACGCTGCCGTCTTCGGAGAAGAGGCAATCTTCTCCCGAAGAGGCTGCAGGCTTAATACCATCGCAGCGCGGAACCTTCGCTGCTCTGCCTGTGAGAAGTACTCCTTTGCTATTTCCCGGTGCTCTTTTGCCGAAAGCTCCCTGCTCTCCGCCCTCTCCGAAAAGCCTCCGCCCTCGTAGCCTGCAACGGTCAGGTCCATTGCAACTGCCTTCGCATGGTGCCGGATGACACACCACAGAAAATGCTCGTAATCCGCCCGGACCTGATACTGAAGATCAAAGGCTCTGTTTTCAAACAAATCTCTCGAATAGAAGCAGGCCTGATGGCAGGGAAGATTCCGGTACATGGCAAAATGCGTCATTTCAGGCTTAGCTGCAACACGCTGACCGGTCTTCTCCTCCCGCACATCTCCGTAGAAAATCCAGCCTCCCGCTTTTCTTTCTCCGGGCTGCTTCGCGGAAAGCTCCTCCTCTTTCCGAATCGCTGCCGCGGTCTTCTCCAACACATCCGGCGAAAAGAGCACATCTCCGCAATTTAAGAAATACAGATACTCACCTCTCGCCGCAGCAACTGCCTGATTCATCCCATCATAAATTCCACTGTCCTTCTGCCGAATCAGACGGATTCTTCCATCTGCGGAGAGCCCGTCCAGACTTCCATCCGAGGAACCGGCATCCTTGACGATTACCTCATAATCCGAAAAAGTCTGCCCCAGGATACTCCCGATCGTCTTCTGAAGGCGGAATCCCGGATTATAGCTCGGTGTAATGATACTGAAAAAAGGTGTATTCATAACGCTTCAGTAGCTGCCTCCCACGCTTGCCGACGGAGTCCGGTTCAGATCGTGAAACAGAAAGCTCTTATACGGCAGAATTTTGATGGTATCCCGGTATGCGGTCCGAAGAAACAGTGCAAAAAATACCAAAGCCGCCGCAATCACCAGAATGGTCAGTAATTTCTTCTGTCTGCGCCCCTGCTCCGTCTCCGAAAGTCCTGAAAGGAGCATCGGAAGATAGAAAATCTGTGTAAACGTAAGATAATAGCAAATCCGGGACACCTCCGGAATAAACCAGCCAAACACATACAGAAGAAGTCCGATGTATGCACTGTTCCGGTACATCACAAGCTGCCTGCCGCGAAAGGTCTCCGGATCTTCGTCCGCCCTCACATAATATGCAAGAAGAAGGACCGCAAGACATTTGGCGATATTGACCCACGAGATGCTTGTCCCTGCCGCAAGATCCACCGTTCCCTCCCAGGAGGGATACAACGAGAGCAGAAGCTCCATCGCCTTTTCATGGAGCAGCAGCACTGCCAGACCGAGCGCCACACCTGCTGCCAGCTCCCGCTTCTTCCAGCGGCGCGCAGCGACCGGATACAGCAAAAGGGTGATCAGTGCTGTCTTATGAAACAGCGCGGCCAGAAGCACCAGCATCACAAAACCTGCATACTCTCTTCGCAGAAGACAGGTCATCGCAAGAAGCGACAGCGACAGCGCAAAATAATACCGCATGGTATTAAAGCTCTGGAAATAATACCCGAACATCATGAACAGGAAGAATGAGAAGCAGAAGTTCTCTGCCTGCTGCCGGATCACCGTCAGCATCACTAGGATGGTCATCACAGCATAGATGGCAAACAGCAGCAGGTAGTTCTCATAGCCGCAGAGACCGTATACCGCCTTGGCGAGCCAGTTGAAGCCGGCTTCCGTCGGCACATAGGCATCAATCGATGCCAGGTGGAAGAACTCCACATATCTCAGATAGTCATTTCCGGTTTCCTGACGGAGAATGGCCGGTACCATCAGAATCAGCGCAATCAGAAAGAGGCAGGATCTTCGCAGCAGACTGCCGCGGCTTCCTGCCCGCATCCCTTCTGTCTTATTCACAATGGCCGCAGCCGCCACCGCAGCTGCCGATATCAGAAGGTAAAGTACCATCTCAGGCTTCTTTCATTCCTTTTTTCATAAGGCGGTACGCCCTCCGCAGCGGAATCTGACGGCACATGGTTTTTCTGTGTGCCAGAAGGAACCGAAGCCCCATCGCCTTTTGCAGATGCCCGTACAGATAATGATAGAGAACGCCTCTGTCATAGAAGAATTTCTCATTATAGCCCGTAAACCATGTGGAAGCATCATTCTCTCTTGCCGCTTCATGGCCGATTCCGACCGGGACCGACCAGATCTTCAGTCCCTTTTTCAGACAGTCATGAATGAACAGACTGTCTTCTCCGTTGGAATACTTCGCTCCCCCGCCGAACAGCAGGGAAAACCAGACATTTGCACGGCGCAGGCTGTCCAGCCGTGCTCCCATGGCATACGTAGGATAACGCCCACAGTTGTACCAGCGAACCCTGCGGACCTTCCGGTTCTCATAGGTTCTCCGGCTTTCTACCGCTTTTACGTTGAACATCAGGATATCTGCCTGCGGATTCTCCTCAAAGGCCTTCCGGACACTCTCCTCATAGTCATCATCGTAGACAATGTCCTCATCCGCAAAGAGCACATATTCCGCATCTGCCCGCATCAAAGCATTGTTCCGGTTCCGTCCAACCCCGCGCTCATTGAATGCAAGTGTCCGAATCAGGTGTCCCCTTCTCTCAAACTCCCGGTAGGAAACCTCCTGACATTGGTTGCAAATCACGGCATCCGTGGACAGATTCATGCGCTCCGCAAGGGTAATATCATTTTCCTGAACCGCAGCGACCAGAACCTCGAGGGAGGTCTTATGCTTCGCCTCTTCCACCCTCTTCTGATCAATCCGGTTGTATACCTTATTTTCTTCCATAATATTTCTTCAGAAACGTTCCATCCGCCTCCGCAAGGATGAGTCCTGCAGGTGCCTCTCCTTTCAGCCTCTTCTGTGTCAGAAGATGGTCGGTTCCTGTTCCGTTTTCCCTTCCGAACGGAATCACAGCAAGAGTGATTCCATTTTCTTCACAAACACCAATTCCGTAAGTCTTCTGCAGCTGCTCTGACGCTTTTCCGGCAAGCTCCGGATCCTCTGAAATCAGCCGCACCCCCTCCGGATGCTCTTTCACAAGCTTCTCCGCTTCCCGAACGTTCTCATCCAGAAGAAATGCCGGAAGCTCCGCGTCTTTTTCACGCTTTCCCTCATGCTTTTCTGAAGTTCTTTCCAAATTTCCGGGAAGAACCAGAAGTACCGGAAGATCGTAGCGTTTTGCTGCATCCTCCGGACAGTACACACCGTCATTCAGAAGCTCACGAATCCACAGCACTGCCGCACTGATCAGAAGTCCGAGAAGCGCTCCGAGAAGCGCTGCGTTCCGGGTGCGATCCGCAACCACCACCTGCTCCACCTCGCCGGAGGAAAGGTACTCGATCCGCCGAAATTCCTCGGCGTTATGGCCGTACCGGACCAGAGCGTCCTGAACGGCATCGGTCAGCGCCTGCACGATCTGCGGATCGGAATCCGTCACCTGAATCGTAAGAACGCGGACATCCGACAGAATCTGTGCCTCGATGTCCCGTCTTGCATCCTCCATGGTGATCCCGTCCGGGAGCTCCGATTCGATCACCTGCGAAATTGCCGGAACCGAAAAGATCAGATCATTCCAGGTGTAATCATTGTAGTAATCCTGCGGATTGCCCGCTTCATCCTGCCCGAAGGTCAGGTAGTACTTCGAGGCTTGCCGGTACTGTCTCTGCCCTGCAAGTCTCAGCCAGATTCCGGTATAGACAAGAACCGATGCAAGAACGCCAACCACCATGCATGCCGGAATCCACCAAAGCTTTTTCCCAAGCCGCAGCCAGAGACTGCGCCGGTTTATCGGCTCCTCCATGTGATCCAACATAAACACCTCCCGATGATTCTTCCTGCTTCTTATAATCCGTCTCCGGACCGCCCGGCATTCCTTGCCTCATCCCCGGCTGCCTGCACCTCCTGCATGGCAGTTACCTGTCCGTCCGCAACGCCTTCGGTTGCCTCCGGTGTGAAAACGATCTTCAGGGTGAGCAGCATCAGCTTCAGATCCAGTCCCAGAGAATAATTCTGAATATAGGTCAGATCCAGCTTCAGCTTGTCGTAGGGCGTTGTATTGTATTTGCCATAGACCTGCGCATAGCCTGCAAGTCCTGCCTTTACCTTCATGCGGTAGGCAAATTCCGGCATCTCTTCCATATACTGTGCGATGATCTCCGGGCGCTCCGGCCTCGGTCCGATAAAGGACATCTCTCCCTTCAGGATGTTAATCAGCTGAGGAAGCTCATCGATTCGCGTCTTCCGGATGAAATGCCCCACCGGAGTAATGCGGTCATCATGCTCCGCCGCAAGCCTTGCCACCCCGTCCTTCTCCGCATCCACCTTCATGCTGCGGAACTTGATGATCCGGAATTCCTTCTGGTTCATCGTGCAGCGAACCTGCTTGTAAAATACCGGTCCGTGGTCGTACAGCTTAACCAGGATGGCCGTGATCAGGAAAAAGGGCGACGTCAGAACGAGAAGAATCAGGGCACAGATAACATCCACCGCCCGCTTGCAGAAGCGCTGCCCAAAGGTCAGCGCATATTCCTTCGTCAGATAGATCGGAGTATCAAACAGATGAAGCTGTGCGGAGCCCTTTACAAGGACATCCGGAATCTTCGGCATCATATACTGCCGCACACCGTTGGCATAGCAGAACTTCATCAGGTCATTGCGCTCGAGGGTCGGAATATCCCAGAGGACAACCGCCATTTTTCCGGATTCCAGAATTGCTCTTTTGATGGCAGGAACTCCTTCTGAAATGCAGATCGTCTTCGTAATATCGTATTTCTCCGGACGGCTTGCAAACTTCTGGAGAATCGGCTCCGCATTGCGCTCCCCGTAGATCAGAATCATCTTTGTCGGCGGAAATACCTTGTGGTAGACCTTGTCAGAAATCTGAATCCACAGCACGGCAAACAGAATCTGTACCAGCGTCACCAGAAGTGCCCAGCCAAGGGGCAGAATCCAGTTGCGCATCAAAGAATCCTGCAGATAGGTGAAGGCATTGACAATCAGAAGCGAGAAAATCTGCGACAGGCTCACATCAAACGGCTTCTGATATCCCACATCCATACCGCCGTAGGTTTTCGTCAGAAACAGGAGAAGGATGAAATACAGGAGCAATACCAGAATATGTCCGTTCAGGTAGAATTTCAGCCTCAGCCGTACCAGTGGATAATAAATACTGAACCAGAGCCATGCATAGATCATGGTCTGGATCAGAATGCCGGCAAGCGGCATCTCCAGGGCTGCAATGCGCCGTAGGGATTGTCGTCTGTTCGTAGTCTGCTTCATCAGTCAAGCTCTTCCTTTGTGATATAGATCGGGCGATTCTTTACTTCCAGATAGGTCTTGGACAAATACTGCCCGATCACGCCAAGACACAGCAGCTGAATGCCGCTGACCATCAGAATGATGCACACAAGGCTCGGCCATCCGCTCGTCGGATCTCCCATGATAAGCTTCCGGATAATGACAAAAACGATCATCAGGAACGCAATGACACAAAAGAGACCGCCTGCAAAGGCCGCCGCCGCAAGCGGAACCGTCGAATAAGCCACGATTCCGTCCATGGCATAGACAAACAGCTTCCAGAAGGACCACTTTGTCTCGCCGTATTTGCGCTCCACGTTCTCAAACTCGATCCAGCGTGTTCTGAAGCCGACCCACTCAAAGATTCCCTTCGAAAAGCGGTTGTACTCCTTCACCGAAAGGATCGCATCCACAACGCACCGCTTCATCAGCCGGAAATCTCTGGCGCCGTCCACAATCTCTGTCTTCGAGAATTTGTTGATCAGCTTGTAAAACTGTCTTGCAAAAAAGGACCGGATCGGCGGCTCGCCCTTTCTGGTTACCCGTCTCGTCGCAGCCTGATCATAGCCATCCCACAGATAGCCGAACATTTCCGGAAGAAGCGACGGCGGATCCTGAAGGTCCGCATCCATCACTGCCACATAATCACCCTTGGCGTGCTCCAGCCCGGCATACATGGCAGCCTCTTTTCCGAAATTTCGGGAAAAGGAAATCAGATGTACTCTTTCATCCTTCCTGCGAAGCTCTTTCACCTTTTCCACGGTCTTGTCCTTCGAGCCGTCATCCACATACAACAGCTCAAATTCCAGATCATGGTCACGAAAGAAGGGTTCATTCTTCATGAATTCCTGATAAAAATAGTCAATATTCTCCTCTTCGTTGTAGCAGGGAACAATTGCTGAAAATAAGCTCATCTTCTCACCTTCTCCCCGGAGCCGTCAAAGCTCCTTCGGGCCTCCGCCAATCTCAAGCATATAGAAGGATGCCGGATATCCGACCTTCTCCAGATATACCTCGCCAAGCTTCTTCTGAAACTCCTCTACGGCCTCATCCTTTACAATGCTGACCGTGCAGCCTCCGAAGCCGCCGCCGGTAATACGGGATCCGAGAACTCCCGGAATCTTCCATGCCTCCTCCGCAAGAATATCCGCTTCCTTACAGGAGGTCTCATAATCATCCCGAAGGGATACATGAGATTCGTTCATCAGCTTTCCGAAATGCTCCACATCGCCTGCCTTCAGCGCGGCAACCGCCTCAATCGTCCGCTGATTCTCATACACCGCATGCTTCGCACGGCGTCTGCAGACCTCGTCCTCAATCAGGCTCTTGTTTGCCTCATATTCCTCGATGGAAAGATCGCCAAGGGTCTTCACATCCAGCTTCTTCTGAAGATCTGCCAGTGCTCTGCCGCACTGCTCTCTCCGAAGGTTGTATTCCGAATCCACAAGACTGTGCTTCTTGTTCGTGTTGGTTACCATCAGCTTCATGCCTGCCAGATTCAAAGGCGCGTACTCAAACTCCATGCTGTTGGTATCCAGGAAAATCGCATTGCCTTCCTTGCCCATTGCGGACGCAAACTGGTCCATGATGCCGCACTTCATACCGTTGTATTCGTTCTCCGAATACTGCCCGATAAAAGCAAGATCCTCATTTGTAAGCACATCTTCCATCCCGAAAAAGCTGCGGAGCATCTCTCCGGTCAGAACCTCAAGTGAAGCCGAGGAGGAAAGACCGGATCCATTCGGAATGTCTCCGTAAATAACCATATCAAAGCCGCAGTCAATCGGATGCCCCTTCTGTGCAAAGGCCCAGACCACACCCTTCGGATAGTTGGTCCATCCCGCCTGCTTCGAAGGCGTCAGATCGTCCAGCGAAGTGCTGATCACACCGAGCTTCTCAAAATTCACCGAGAAAAACCGCATCACACGATCGGTCCTCTTTCTTGCTGCCGCGTAGGTTCCAAGGCTGATTGCACACGGAAAGACATGTCCGCCGTTGTAATCCGTATGCTCCCCGATCAGATTCACGCGCCCCGGTGCAAAGAAAAGACGAACTCCCTCGGTATCTCCAAACTGCTGTTCAAATGCCTGTAATACTCTTTCTGTGTGTGTCATTGTTCAAACCCTCCCAAAGCTTCATGCACAGGCAGATCCAGCCGCCGCCTGCAGACGCACTTTAACCCAATAAGTATACCAGAAAAACAGGGCAGCAGGAAATGCCAAACGCATCACCTGCTGCCCTGCTCCAATAACGGATATAAATGACGAATACTATTCGTCCGGATCTCTCATAACTACAACGCCGACAAGTCCGGGGCCGGTATTCAGCGCCAGTGTTGCCGTAATCTGCTCCTCAAAAAGGATCTGCTTGTCCACGAGTTTCTCATGGTTCTCCAGAAGCTCCTGCATGGCCGCTGCCTCTGCGTGTGCATCACCCTCCTTGAGAATCATCCAGGTCTTATGACCGAAGCTGTAGCGAATGACCTCCTCCGCCAGCTTCAGCTTCGCGGTCCTGGCTCCGCGAATCTTTGCGACCGTATAATACACGCCGTTCTCATCGCAGGAAATAATCGGCTTAATCTTCAGCGCTTCTCCGATGGTTCCCGCGACTCGTCCGATTCTTCCGCCGTGTTGAAGATATTTCAGCGTATCCATATAGAAAAAGGCCTTGCTGTCCCCGATCTTCTCCGGGAGCTTTCGGCAGATCTCCTCAAAAGACTCCCCCTTCTGCAGCCGGGTCGCCGCCCAGATGGCAAAAATCCCGCTCGCCGAGGAAATATTTCTGGTATCAAAAACAAAGATCTCCATATCCTCATATTCGGATGCCGCAAGACGAAGCGTATTGTAGGTTCCGGATAAACCGCTGGAAATGGCAATTGCAATCACCTTCTCATAGCCCTTATCCCGAAGCTCATCAAATTTATCCGTAGCCTCTGCAAGAGACGGCGTAGAGGTTGTCGGAATCTCATCCGGAAAGCGCTGATAAATCATCATCGGATTGATGTCCACGCCGTCCTGGTAATCCTTCTCGGGATAAATCACACGAAGCGGAAGAATCTCAATATCGTATTTCTTGCGGATTCTCTCCGGCAGATCACAGCCGGAATCAATCAGTATCGCAGTCTTCTGTTCATTCATTGAAAATAGTCCTTTTCTTCTGTTCATTTCTGACGTAGTTTTGAAAACTACATGTTCAGCATACACTTCCCATCGCGCCCCGTCAATCCAATCTCCCCTGCAGTTTGGATTTTATCCTGCCCGGTTTGTTTTTTCATAAAGAAAACGCTGAAAAACCGTCAGAAACTTCGAAAAATAGTGTAAACTGTTACACAGTCCACATGATCCCAGTATTTTAGGAAGGTATTCTATATGACAATTTCCGAATATGCAGCCTATCACACAACATCCGAAGAGAGCCTTGCTTCCGACGCACAGGTCCACATTAAAAAGCGCGAAGCCCGGGAATTCAAGGCCGGCGGCGCCTGGATCTACGACAACGAAATCGATCACATTTCCGGAACCTTTCAGAATGGTGACATTGTCAGCGTTCTGGATTTTGACGGCTTCTTTCTCGGCTACGGCTTTCTCAACACCAATTCCACCATCCGCGTGCGCATGCTTGCACGGAAAAAGGAGAATGTGATTTCTCCCGCCTTTCTGAAGGCACGGGTAAAAGCAGCCTGGGATTATCGGAAGGCAGTCATCGACACCTCATCCTGCCGCGTCATCTTCGGAGAAGCCGACTTTCTTCCGGGACTCACGGTTGACAAATATGAAGATGTACTTGTTGTCGAGTCTCTGGCCCTTGGAATCGAAAAGCTCAAGACTCTCCTTCTTGCTTCCCTTGTCCAGGTCCTGCAGGAGGATGGCATCCACATCCGCGGCATTTATGAGCGAAGCGATGCCAAGGTACGCGAAAAGGAAGGCCTTTCCCGCACCAGCGGTTTTCTTTCCGAGGAATTTGACACCAACGTAGCCATCACTGAAAACGGTGTCAGATACATTGTCGATGTCAGGGACGGGCAGAAGACCGGCTTCTTCCTCGATCAGAAGGAGAACCGCAAATCCATCTGGCCCATCTGCCGCGGCAAGGATGTGCTCGACTGCTTCACTCACACCGGCTCCTTTGGCCTGAATGCCGCTGCCGCAGGCGCAGCACACGTAACCTCCATTGATGCCTCCGAGCTTGCCATCACGCAGGCCAGGGAGAATGCGAAGCTGAACGGCTTTGAGGACCGCATCGAGTATGTAGTCGGGGATGTTTTTGATTTTCTTCCTTCCCAGCGCGCAGCCGGCAGGAAATACGATGTTGTGATTCTCGATCCCCCTGCTTTCACAAAATCCCGCAATTCCGTAAAGGCGGCGGCCGGCGGCTACCGTGAAATCAACCGTCAGGGGCTGCACCTTGTAAAGGACGGCGGCTTTCTCGCCACCTGTTCCTGCTCACACTTCATGACCGCGGATCTCTTCCAGCAGGCGATCGCTCAGGCTGCCCGCGATGCACACAAGCGGCTTCGCCAGGTGGAATTCCGCCAGCAGGGCCCGGATCATCCGATCCTGTGGGCAAACGATGCCTCTTATTATCTGAAATTCTATATCTTCCAGGTTGTGGACGAGAAATAAAGGCGGATTCTTATCCTCAAAAATCGCCCCGAAATGTACGTGATGACATTTCGGGGCTATTTTAATATTCACGGAAACTCGTTTGCGTTTTCGAAATGCCACAGCGCAGCTGCATCATAGTCCGCAGGGAGCACATCCCAGCCGTCTTCAGACTCGATATACCACTGCTGCTCTGCGTCATCGTATTCCATCCAGCCATAGTCTCCGTAGTCGTCGGAAATTCCTTCTACCCAGTACTGCCACTGCGGCGGTGTTACATCCGTATTGAACCAGAAATAGGTTCCGGTCTCACTGTCGTAGTAATTGCCATCCGAACCGAGCGGACAGTACCTGCCAAGCGCATCGACATAAACCTCCTCCGGCTCAACCCATTCCACATCGCTATCGCCGTCGACCGGATAAGGCTCCGCCGGCTCCGTGTCCTGTCCTGTCGTGGTGACCTTCTGTACACCAACTGCTTTCTCTTCGTTCCATACCGAAATAAGTCCCCAGATAAACTGCAGCAGGAATACGGCAAGCAGGATTCGGAGCACAATTTTTGCCTTGGAAGGCTTTTTCTTACCGCCCGTATTGGCAGTCCCTTCTGTTCCCGTCTGACTTCCGTTCTCGTCTGTGGCCTGAGCCGACAGCGGGGCTCCGCAGTTCGGACAGTTCGGCATTGCTCCGCCTTCCCACTTGATCTTGACGGAGGATCCGCAGTATTCGCACTTACAGATGGTCTGCTCATCCTTAATCAGAACGCTGTCGTAGTGATTGCCGTCCTCATCATAATAGCCCGCCGCATAGCTGGTTCCTTCGCTTTCCCAGGCAACCGGATAATACACATAATCGTGATGATGACATACGTACCGCGTCAGATCCGATCCCGGATAGCTTCTCGGCTGATTGCGCCGCGGGCGGTAGGTTCGCGCATTGACACTGGTTCCGCGGCTTCCGGCCATTCCAGGTCTTCTTGCAGAGCCGGAATAGCTGGAGGAATGGCTGCTTGTGGAATGCCGGCTGGCAGAGGATCCGGATGAATGCCTCGAAGGTCCGCCGGAGCGGCCGGAGGAAAAACCAGAAGAACGACTGGAAGATCTTGACGGACGGCTCGAGGACCGACTCGAAGAACTCGACGAACGGCTTGAGGAAGAACGGGATGAATGGCTGGAAGAAGAACGGCTGCTGGGCATATTGTCAGTTTCCTTTCTTTTTCGTTGATTTTCGTTGATTTTTATACTGAAAGTATAACATATCGCTTTTCTTCTCACACGGTTGTTATAATAGATTTGAAGTCCGAAAAAGTTCGTTGGAAAGATCAGAAAGGAGCCGGCAATCTTATGAAATATACCTCTGCCGAGGCAGCCAAGCTGCTTCGTGAATTAAATGACCGTCACGACAATCTGGAGCTTCAGGAAAATCTCTGCTCCGTTTTCAATGCCGCGCTCGGTGAGAACATCGAAGACGTGCGCCCGGAATATGATTATCGGCTGGTACAGGATCAGCTTGCAGCTTTGGAGCAGCAGATTCGGAAGGTGAAGCATGTCATCAGCATGTTCAATCTGACACACTTAGTCCCCGGATTTGATATGACTGTGGATCAGATTCTGGTCTATATCCCGCAGCTTTCCAAACGGAAACAGAAGCTCGCAGCGATGATGCAGCGGCTTCCGAAGCAGCGCGCTTCTGCGAGAGGCTTTTCTCCGGATACTGCGGTCATTGACTACTGCATTGCCAACTACGACCCAGAAAAAGCAAAAGAGGATTACACCGCGGTTTCCGCTGAATTATCCAGAGCCCAGACCGCTCTTGACCTTCTGAACAGTACCGAAACCATGGAAATCGAGCTCTGATCCCCCATTCCGGCAAAGTGCAGCACTCTGCGATCTGCCCTTGGATGGGCGCTGTGTTAAAGGTTATTGTTATTCGTTATTCTTTTGTTATTCGCAGCCTGTTGTGGTTGATACGTTTTGCGGTCAGGCAACTCAATTAAGATATCAGCACTTTGCAAAAGCTGCCTGCGGATTTCCGCCAGACAGAAGCAGCACGGTCCGGTCTGTCAATGCCCCTCTCCGAAAGGAGAGGGGTGTAAAAACATCAATATCTTCTTCAACGACCAACCTGAGCAGATTTTTCAGGCAGCTACGCCTTGATCCGTTTGTTGCCTGTGATGCTGCTAATATAATCGTCAATATCCTGCACGATGCAATGATCCCCCATTGTGTGCAGTGATTCAAAATATCTCGTGATATACCTGTAGATGCCATACTCATCAAAGGTCTTTGCCACATCAGCACCGGAAAGCCCTTTGAAATAGCGGTACCGCTCCATGCAATAAATCAAAAAATCGGATTCTTTGCTCATCTCTCACGCCTCCTCCGGGTAATCATAGGAGCCTGTCAGAAGTTCATCCTGATACATGGCATACAGCGTCATCGGGCTGTAGTGCCACAGCTTTGATTCTTCATCCGAAAGCTCCTGATAGAGCTTTGACTTGTAAAAGCGGGAAATCGCTTTCTCATCATCCACATTGCTGTTTTTTGTAATCTGTTCGATGATAGGCGGCACAATGATTGCAAGCATTGCGCTGAACTGATCCTCGTTCATACAAGCTCCCTTCCTTCAAAATACAGGTATTGCAGGGACTTCTCAGTTGCAAACACCAGCTGGTTGAACAATTTCCGAATCTTGAGTGTCGCCAGTGTCTGTTCCTCTTTCTTCGTCTGCGATTGGATAACATCATCTGCATCCGGAGAAAACATCTCCATTTACACGCAAGTGATCGGCATTAATTATTCCTGGCGAAGTCCCTTCACAAGGACCCGGAACTCCTGTTCCGTATCCACAAAATGATATGGCGCATACTCTCCATATGCCGTCGGTCGACTGATTGTAACTAATTGCACACCTTTGTATCCAACCGCTTCATTCAATTCTCTCTTAAGTTCAGCAAGATGTTTGCCATGTCTTGTCTTCAATGCATAACAGCCATGTGCATCACGTTCTTTTGCGATCAGATAGCACATTCTAAAGCGCCTCTTAACTTCTGCTTCATTTCGAATCACTCTGTTTTCTGTATTTCATTCTTTATAAGGACCCCAAAGGAAGGGCCCAGGTTATTCTGCAGGCTCAGAATCACTGGTTCCGTAATTCCTTTCACAATACTCTTTCGCCATGTTCAAAAATTCTTGCGCCGCCGAGATTTGCTGCCGTGTTTCCTCCTTATTGACCAGATAAAAGTCATCATAGTCACTTGCATGACGAATTTCCTCTGCAGCTCCAATCTTTCGTCCAATCTCTCGCGGAAAAATTTCCGTTTTCACATAATCCTTATTGAAATTAGCAAGAGCATCCTTGTGCCGCTTATATGCCTTCCCGTGTAATGCATGCACCGCATTGATCGCATGGAATAACGAATAATATGCGCGATTATTCGCGCCCCTGTATTCTCCCGCTTCATATAAAATCTGAGCCGCTCTCAAATCTCCTTCTGCTGAGGACAGACGATACCGAACCAAATCTATTGTTGTACCATTTTCTTCATGCTGCATCGTATAGCACAACCCCTTCCTGTTGGATATTCCTGTAAAATGGATAGTTTACCACCCAATGCATGAAGAATTTCTCCTCCTTTGCAATCGGCTTGATGTCTACATCGTGATCCAGACTGAAATCATACGTCATATAGGACAAATCTTTCTGATATTTCTTCTGTGAAAGTTCATCCAAATCTGTCAAAATCATGATGTCGTAATCCGAATCCTCTCGAAAATCTCCGCGTGCACGGGAGCCATACAGAATGATTTTCTGCAAATGCTCTCCGTATATCTTTCGCAGTTCTTCAATATATCCTTGCAATAAGATTTGTGTTTGATAATCCAATACTCGTCCCATTCCTCTGGCCTCCTTTCACTGCTGTTTTGTTTGCATCATTTGCTGCTTTCACTTGAAAAGTGAATCAAAAAAGAGCCGTTACTTTGGTAAAATGTATTTGACAAGAACACAAAAACCAAAGGAGACAGCTCTTCATGTCCATCATAACCACCACTTCTCTCGAAAGCAACAAGCGTATAAAAATAAATTTCAAAGGCGGCGATCTTTCTTCCGATGTTCTGGAACCGCATGGATGAAGCTTCCCTGCGCCAGCTCGATCTGATCTTTGATTTCTGAATCTGATGTCTACTGTTGACAACAGGATCAGTGCGCCCATTTTTAACGCAGGATACCGATCTGTTCAGAAATCAGAGAACTGAAAGCTTATACTGTATTTGATTCACGAATCCGGCTCCTTACCCGTCCAAAAACTTCTGAGGCAGGATAACGGACCTCCGAACGTTCTGCCGCAACATCTGCCTCATCCAATTTCTTTTCTATATTATTGGTAAGTTTTTCATATTGTTCAATGCTCATAAGAACCATTGTTCCATATCCATTCTTTGTAAGGAATACAGGAGCATCTGAAGCAATGACAGTCTCTTCTATTTCCGGAAAATGATTACGCAGATCTGATACTGGTCGAATACTGATCATTTTACTTTTCCTCCTTATCATTATCATAATACTATCGCTATTTTATCATCTCCACAACTTTAGGGACTATCATAGTCCACCTGTGTGGCGCAAGTACAGAAACTACGTAAATGTCAAATGGACTTCTGGATGCCATTTACGAGATTACCGGCCGTATTTTCGCAAAGAAAAACCCCCGGAAACCTTGATTTCTCAACGTTTCCGGGGATCTCATCCTCATCGAGGCGACAAGATTCGAAGTATTTGCCACCTCACAATATCGATAAACAGGAGGTTTACAGCACATCGTCCATCCTTGTAATCATGTCTGTAATCACTTTATTAATTGAATGGAAGCTCCATATCAGGTATATCGTCATAGTGAACTTTTCTATCATCCTTTTTATATCTGCCAGAAACTTCATCGTATTTGTGTTTAAACGCTATGAACATCTCTTTTCGTTTCAACTGTTCCTCGTAAGTCCCTCGTTTAGACACTTTTTCACATATCAGTTCCCCAGTATGTGGTTGTGTTCGGCAAATATAAAAACGGCTTTCAAGAGCAGCATGATGTTCATACACGTCATCCATTGTCTGCGTCTCCGAATTCCAATGTTGAGATATGCATTTGCGAAATCCGCAAGATATCAGCCAATCCGTAAATGTCAGATTACTGGTTACAATCAGATATCGTCCACACCAATAGGGATTGTTCCGATTCCTACGATAGGCCTGACAGAGGTAATTATCACTCATATTCAACAGATTCGGACATACATCATCATCGATTACTATTGAATCATGAGATGGTTTGAGCTTATCAAACTTTCCGGTTCCACCGCCCCCAATTCGCAAAACAGAGGCCCCAAGTGCATCCAGTGCATGAACTGCTGCGTAAGTTTTTCCGCAATCTGGCTCTCCCTGAATAAACACGCACAAACGCAATATGCCGTTTTGAGTTGGATCCTTTGCCCTTGCGGTGATTCCACGATAATAGGATTCTTGAATCGTCTTCATGCTTTGATGGGAACGAACTGCAAACGGCAAATTACCATACCAATCATCGAAGTTGCGCATCTGGTAGCCTAACTGGTATGCATCCTGATCCAGGTGAATCAGGGTCTCAATCTGTACCTTTCTGTTTTCATCAGGGGCTGCTTCGGAAATCTGCTTATGGCCATCCAGAATTTTCCGCACCTGATCTGCAGACAGATTACTGACAAGGTCATTGAGTTCATAGCAGTACTTCCCTGCTCTCTTTGCCTTATCGGTCCAATGCAGCAGATAATTGGCATATTCAACGAAATCACCGATCGATTCTACGCCATGCTGTTCCCAAAGAGTTCGATCTACATCCGGACGATATGTCACACCGAGCATTTCCAGAATGGTTCCGATGCGTTCCCGCTTGATATTGCCGTTCGGCATTTTCCCGATGAAGCGCATGATGATATGGACATGTGGCTTTTCCGCAGACGGATCCCAATAGTCATCATGATCGAAATCCGCATTATGTACGATCATTAATACTTGTATTTCCGTTGCATCCTGTTTCTGTATACGTTGTTTCAACTGTTGTATCAGTTGTTCGGTATATTCTCGGTCTTCAGCATGTTCCGCATCATATCCTGTAATCTGCTCTGGATAGAATTTGAGCGCTACGCTTTGCATTACGCTTTCCAGCGTATAGGGAGATTTTCCCCTTCTCTTCTTGCCAATCAGATTTTCATCAGGTTGCTTTCCGGCATTTTTCTCTTCGGTTGCAGAATCAGTATTACCTTGTTCTGTGCACGTCTTCCGTTTTCTCGCCAGCTTCTCCATGTAATTCCCTCCGATAGCGCGCGATCCAACTTCTGACGGTTGCATCTGCTACACCATACATGGTCGCAATTTCGTGTGCGCTCTTTTGGGCGTACAGATCGCTTAATGTATCAACGTCCGGTCGTTTGCTGATTCTGCCCCTATTTTTTATCTCTAACATATCTATCTCCTTTATGGCTAATATCGCATTATTGCTGCATTTATGGTTAATATTGCATTATTGCTGCATTTTTATTGTATTGATATCCATCGCGTTGCATCGTTGCATCTCGTTGCATGGGTTAGCCGTAGCACCATGCAACGAAAGCAGCGGATTATTATCGCATTTTTATTCTGTTTTCATTCCATTTTTATCTATCGTGTTGCATCGTTGCATAAGATTTCGCATCTGTGACTTATGCATCTTTGGGAGTAAAACCAGTGATACTGATATTGGTGAACTTTCCGGTCGAAATCTCGATTTCCAGATCTCCCTCCACATTCCGCTTATATAAAGCTTTCCTGTCAACCTGATGGTCACAAACCGTGAACGGTCGTCCTGCCTGATCTTCAAACCTTACGATAAGATAATTCGTTCCTTTCTGACTGGTTTTCTCTTCATACCCCCGAACGCATGCATTCGGAATAACTGCTGCAAAATTAGAACTCATAGTTTCTCCTTTCTGTGTTTATAACGGGAATTGTATATGAAACAGTTATGTAACGCTTACAAAATAAATATGTCAGAAATTTTATTTTTGAAACGTACATGTTTCATGCATAAAATATAGAGGGCTGCTATATGCATCCCTCTGTCTTCATTACTGTCTATTGATTGCGTTCCGTATCCATTCCGGTCTCAACTTGTTAATCAGCTTTGTCATCTGTTCTGTAGTAATCCCGGCGGTTGTCGCCTGATTCTGTACCGCTTGTGCAGCATCTAAATCAACATCTAACACTCGCAGGACTTCCGCTTTCCGTCTCCGGACTTCTGAGAAAAATTCGTGATCGTGCTTTTCCTCCCGTTCCTTCTTTTCAAGAAGTCTTGCAAGTTGCTCTTGTTCTCGCTTTGTCATCAATTTGCTCCTTTCTGTGTAGTGTTGGTCTGTCTGCTGGGTCGGCAGGGCCGAGACAGGTTACCACTGCGCTAACCCCACCATCAAGGCAAGATCGCTTTGCGATCCAAGGCCTTGACGGCGGTGGCCCCCTCGCGCAGAGGTTCGTCTGCCTCGCCGCCAACCACGAGCGCAGCCAGTCCAACACGGTTATCTGATATAGTGACCAGCAACCACATTGATTCTGCTGTGGCCTAGCGCTTTTGATGCCACCATCATGGCCTGCTTGTCCATCACTGCTCCCTTGCGGTCTGCCTTACAGTAATACCGGTCCTCTTTCGGAATGTCGTCTCGTGCATGTGCAGAATAGATTGCAGTAGCATACTCCGAACGGTATTCGTGGACATCCATGTGTGAGGGTACGGATTCCCAGACTTTGTTATGTCCTGCTTGCTGCATCCGATCAATGATCCGGTCACGATTTGGTCCGATAATAGGGGCCTCCCGGTATCGTCCGCCTTTCCCTTTCACTGCAATATAGGCGTTTTCATCACATAAGATTAGTTGATCCCCGGTCAGAGCGGTCAGTTCCGATCTGCGCAATCTGGTTCCCCGACAGAAATCAATGATTTCCTTGTTCTTTGTCAATGAGAATCCATAATCCCGTTTAGCATACCCTCGACTCCTTGTGATATCGGAACGTTTTCGGTCCGGTGTAGGAACAAAATTTGTTGTCGGTTCTTGGTACAACTTCCCTAATGAAGCTGCTTCCAGCTTAAGCGTATAGGGAGACAGCCCCTGTTCTATCCGAAGGGTTAACCACTCATCTACATGTTCACGACACTGCTTTAGGGTCTTGCAGCGGTAAGTGTCTTCACACCACTTCAAGAAATAGTTGATGTGTTTCACATAATCCCCGTACGTCCCGTAGGAATAGATTTTGTCCCTGATCTTGGAGTTGATGTATTCCTGTTTCGTTCCTGTTCGCCGTTCCGGTGGCAATTTGTCGTACTCCGCAGCAGCGGCACGCTTGTCCTCATACTTGGACCGACCGAAACAAACCAGCTTGTCAAAGACCTGTTTTGATTGCATCTTGAGACAGATTTTGTTTTTGTGGCTCATGCCGTCCTCCTTTGTTAGATTTGGGTAAGATATAGGCCCACTTTTTTTTAGAGCGTTATGGTTCGCTTTTTTGTGCAGCTTTCGATTCTCTGCAACTGCGGTATGCCTCCTACATTCCACGATCTATCACGTTCCATTGTTACCAATCACATTCTTAATTCCATGCATCCTCAGAGGCTTTCATGACTATCAATTTATTCATCATAAATATGTCCTTTGCTGCATACGGATAGGAAAAATCATGCCCATTTTTGCCCGCGGCAATGTTTACTCGTCAGAACGAGTAACCATGCCACGGGCTTGTTGTTCTCAAAAGGGTGCAGGGAGCTTTCCCGCCAAGATATGCAGAGTGGGGACCACTCGGCGAATCTTGCCTGTTCATCTGGCCTGTTCATCTGGCCTGTTCATCTGGAAGTTTTTTTTGTCTGATCCGAAAGTTTTTCTGAAATAGTTCACTTTTTCAGCATTTTTTTTAGGCAAGAGAAAAAGGTCATCTGCCGGAGCATAGGTTGTCTATGCCTGTAGTAAAAAAAGATATGTTATGCAACTGACCGCTGATGCTATACTGAATCCGGACGATGTGCTCAAAGAGATTATGAACACGCGGAATAAATACTTATCAAAATTGACATCACCAATTACACAGGGAGGAGGTGCGGATAAGCGCTGGAAAACTTATGTACCAGATAAGGCAATGAAACATGGTCGCCGTTTGATCTGTCGGCAGACGAGGGAAGAACTTGAGAATGCTGTCATTGAGTTTTTCATGAAGCAGGAGCAGCAGATTTCTTCATCTGATATGACCGTAGAGGATTGCTGGCAGCTCTGGTATGATTTCAAGAAAGCTCATAACAGAACATTGAAGACGACATCTTTGAAAATGTTCCGATCTGATAAGAAAAAGTTCTTTGATGGGACAGATTTTTCGAAACGGAAGATTTCATCGTTGAATGAAACAGACATTGAGGATTATCTGGTTGAACAGGTAGAACGTTATCAGATGTCTCAGAATCGGACTTGCCAGCTGGCTGGATACGTGAAGGGTATTTTCTTTGTGGCTTATCGGAATCGCATCATTGATAACAATCCATGGGACAGAGTAAGCCTAAAAGAAGTGGTCTATCCTGCCTGCTACAATCCACAGCATCAGCCAGATGAGGAACGTATTTTGTCTGATGTTCAAATGCATATGATAAGACAAGCAGTTGAAGCACATCTCGCTAAGAACCCACACTATTTCCCGGACTATGGGATTCTTATTGCTCAGTATACCGGAATGCGTGTAGGCGAATTAGCGGCGCTCGAATGGTCGGATATCCAAGACGGTTGTATCCGTGTTACAAAATCCATGCGTCGTGTCATTACAGACAAGGGACAGACTGTTGAAATCGGTGATACCAAAAACCACAAAGAACGTTCTATTCCTATCGGGCTCGAGCTTACTGCTGTCTTTGATCGTATCAGAGCCACACAGATATCTATGGGTATTGATAGTCCCTATGTGCTAGACAGCGGGGAGCTTTCAACTGTTAATGCTCTATGCAAGGCCGCCAAACGCCGAGGAGTTGAAGCAAAAATCAATGGACCGCTTACAATTCACCGTATTCGTCGAACTGTTGCCAGCCGCCTGAATGCTATCTATGATCGAGCAACCGTTGCTCATATCATGGGGCACACCGAAGAAGTCGATGCCAAGCATTATGACTATGATACGGTACAGCTTGCCGACAAGCAGAATGCTATGGATAAATTGTATGCGTGAAGGCTCTTAGAAAGTGTAATCAGCTGTAATCATTATTTAATTCAAAGAAAAATCCTCAGAAACATTGATTTCTCAACATTTCTGAGGATCCACACCATCGAGGCGACAAGATTCGAACTTGCGGCCTCCGCGTCCCGAACGCGGCGCTCTACCAAACTGAGCCACGCCTCGATTTGTATCTGCTACTGCGAACCAATCGCTCGAAGCAGATGTTATCTTACCTCATATTTACAGAAGCGTCAAGCCCCGTTTTACGGTTTTACTGTTTCCTGAAGTGAAAAAGTAACTTCCACTCCATGGGGAGCAAAGTGGAAATTACTCTT
>ENA-OUOY01000198-OUOY01000198.1-human-gut-metagenome-genome-assembly--contig:-NODE-198-length-49529-cov-17.980293_pt1 | contig 49529 bp, 46 predicted proteins | sample MGYA00237937_ERZ548767 | MGnify/ENA primary metagenome ERZ548767 (study PRJEB26490, sample SAMN05356887) | human gut metagenome | biome: terrestrial biome; feature: human-associated habitat; material... | reverse complement strand
AGGCGCTGCCTTTGGAATCCGCTAAAGGGTTAACAACCCTTTAGAATCCCATTATTTTTGCAAAAACTGTATAATAATAACAAAATCGTAAATACTACCGATAAGGAGATGATCTTATGAAAATTACACCTCAGATGTACAGTGAGATGAGCAAGGACGCTTCACCAAAGTCCAACTCAAAGGTGAATGTGCCTGTGGCATTTCTCGTTGGCGGAGCTATCTGCGCACTCGGTCAGCTTATAATGTCTGTGCTTATGAACTGCGGTCTTGGCAAAGAAAACGCCGGAACGTGGACTTCGATCATTCTTGTGGGACTCAGCTCGCTCCTCACGGGGCTCGGCTGGTACGAGAAACTTGCCAAACACGCCGGTGCAGGAACTCTTGTGCCGATAACGGGATTTTCCAACGCGATAAGCTCGTGCGCGATAGAGGCGCGTTCAGAGGGGTATGTGCTCGGCGTGGGTACGAAGATATTCACCATAGCAGGCCCTGTGATACTCTACGGCTGTTCGGCGTCGGTTGTGTACGGCGTGATATACTATCTGCTGAAATAGCGGCTTGCGGCAAAAAAAATAAGGCAGGGTCAAACCCTGCCTGCGTCAGATAAACAAATAAAAATAAATATGTGTAGAACAAAAGAAAGGAGACAACAAAACGAGTGTTAATAATTCATGATTATTTAACACTACAAGTATTATACTACTTTTACCCCGGAACGTCAAGAGATATTGCAAAAAAAGTTCTGAGCCGTCCGCAAATTCTGCTATTTTGCACAAGGATTTGACAGCACCCTGTTGCAAAGTACACAAATAGCGACATTATATGACATTAACATTTAAGCAGCGTGAAAATCAGAGTTTCTTGAATGTTGGAAAATTTCAATATTTATTGCTTAATTATTAAAAAGCCCTTGCAAGCTGTGCAGAAAAATGGTATAATTAATATATATTATGCTTGAGGCGGCGGCACTCCGCCAATTGTACAAAAGGAGAATAAAGAATTATGCAGTACGGACATTTTGACCTTGAAAACAAGGAATACGTCATCACTAACCCCGCAACTCCTGCACCATGGGCTAATTACCTCGGCGACCCCGAGTACGGCGCAATGATCTCTAACAATGCAGCCGGCTACAGCTTCGTTAAATCAGGTGCTAACGGAAGAATTTCGCGTTTCCGCTTTAATTCGGATATGGCTCTTCCGGGCAGATACATCTACATCAGAGACAACGATACGGCAGATTACTGGTCAGCTTCATGGCAGCCTGTAGGCAAGCCTCTTGACAAGTACAAGAGCGAGTGCCGCCACGGTACAGCTTACACAGTAATTACGGCTGATTATTCTGACATCAAGTCGGAGACTACATACTACGTTCCGCAGGGCAAGACCTACGAGGTATGGCGCTGCAAGATCACAAACAACAGCGACAAGGAGCGCAGACTCTCGGTTTACGGATTCGTTGAATTCACAAACGATAACAACTATGAGCAGGATCAGGTCAACCTTCAGTACACCCTCTTCATTACGCGTACAAGCTTTGAGCAGAACAAGATCCTTCAGCACATCAACGAGAATTCAGGAAAGGACGAGACCGGTTCAAACCACCGTGAGCGTTTCTTCGGAATGGTCGGCGAGCCTGTATCCGCTTACTGCGGTTTTCTCAACAGCTTCATCGGCCCTTACAGAACATACTCAAATCCTATTGCTGTAGAGAGCGGCAAGTGCAGCAACGACATGAACTTTAACTCCAACGCCTGCGGCGCGCTCCAGAGCGACATCACCCTCAAGCCCGGCGAGACCAAGGAGTTCATCTATGTTCTCGGACAGCGCGACAACGTTCAGGCTAATGCTATCCTCGATCAGTACAAGGAGGCTGGCAAGGTTGACGCGGAGATTGCTCAGCTCAAGAATTTCTGGCATGGCAAGCTTTCCAACTTCAAGGTCGAGACACCCTCTCCCGAGTTCAACAACATGATAAATGTATGGAATGCTTATCAGTGCTTTATCACTTTCATCTGGTCAAGAGCAGCATCTTTCATCTACTGCGGACTTCGCAACGGCTACGGCTACCGCGATACCGTTCAGGATATTCAGGGTATCATTCACCTTGACCCCGAAATGGCTGCTGACAAGATCCGTTTCATGCTCTCTGCTCAGGTAGACAACGGCGGCGGACTCCCTCTCGTTAAGTTCAACCACAATGCAGGTCACGAGAATACTCCCGATGATCCCGAGTATGTAAAGGAAACAGGTCACCCCTCATACCGTGCTGACGATGCGCTCTGGCTCTTCCCGACAATTGTCAAGTACATCGGCGAAAGCGGCAACAAGGGATTCCTCGATGAGGTTATTGTTTACGCAAACGGCGGCGAGGCTACTGTTTACGATCATCTCAAGAATGCTATCCGCTTCTCTATGGAGCGTCTTGGCAGCCACGCAATGCCCGCAGGTCTCCACGCTGACTGGAACGACTGTCTCCGTCTGGGTGCAAGGGGCGAGTCAACATTCGTTGCATTCCAACTCTACTACGCTATGAGCGTTATCAAGGACATGGCAGCAGCAAGGGACGACAAGGACTATATCGCATATATCAATGACGTTCAGAAGAAGCTCGGCGATGCTCTTGAAGCTTGCTGGGACGAGGACAGATTTATCCGCGGTATCCGCGAGGACGGCGTAGTCGTTGGTGCAAAGAAGGATCCCGAGGCTAATATGTGGCTCAATCCCCAGAGCTGGAGCGTAATTTCAGGTTTTGCCTCCAAGGAGCAGGCTGACAAGGCTATGACAAGCGTTCACGATATACTCAATACTCCTTACGGCGCAAAGCTTCTCGAACCTCCGTACAAGGATCACTACTTTGACGGTGCGCTCATGCACATCTTTAACGCTGACACCAAGGAAAACGGCGGTATCTTCTCGCAGTCACAGGGTTGGCTCATTCTTGCAGAGTCTCTCCTCGGTCACGGAAACAGAGCGTTCGAGTACTTTATGGAAAGCTCGCCTGCTGCAATGAACGATAAGGCTGAGATCAGAGTTATGGAACCCTATGTTCACGGTCAGTTCACCGAGAGCAAGGCTTCACCGTTTGAGGGACGTTCACACGTTCACTGGCTCACAGGTACAGCTTCAACAGTTATGGTCGGCTGTATCGAGGGTATCTGCGGCATGAGACCCGATGCTGACGGTATTAAGATCGCTCCTTCCATTCCTGCTGAGTGGGACGGATTCAAGATCGAAAAGAACTTCCGCGGCAAAAAGCTCAACATTACAGTTGACAATTCCGCACACGCAGAGAGCGGCGTAAAGTCACTTACTCTCAACGGCGAGGTCCTCAGCGGAAATTATGTTCCCGCAGACAAGCTTGCAGACGTTAACGAGATCGTAGTTACATTAGGATAAAATAAAAAAGACGGCGGACTTTAAAGTCCGCCGTTTCATCTTGTCAAAAAGGATAGTTTTAATAAGGGAACGCCCTCCCTTGCAGGGCGTTCCCTCTTCAAAAACAGTCCACTGAACTGTTTTTGAATTCACCCTTTGCGGAGCGCCTTTGAGGGTATTTGCGGGGCTTTGCCCCACACCCCACCAAAGGCTCTGCCTTTGGAATCCGCTAAAGGGTTAACAACCCTTTAGAATCCCATTATTAGTTTACGGCGGACATTTAAAGTCCGCCGCTTTTTATTCCGTTTCTTCCTCGTCCTTTTCCTGCGGGAGTTTCTCCACGCGGCAGGCTTCGATCCGGTGATGTCTTACTTCAAGGACGCTTATGCGGAGTCCGTCCGCGTCAAAATTCACGAGAGTTCCGTCCTTGGGGATCTCGCCAAGCTCGGCAACGACATAGCCGCCGAATGTATCGTATTTATCCTCGGGAAGCTCGACCTCAAGCTCCTCGCAGACATCGCTGAGGGAGGTCATTCCCGGAATGAGCCACTCATTTTCGCCGATTTTTTCAAGACGTATTATTGTTTCGTCATCGTCATCATCGGCAAAGTCTCCGACAAGCTCCTCAACGAGGTCGGTTACGGTGAGAATACCGCTCATGCCGCCGTACTCATCTACGACAACGGCAAAGTGGTCTGCGCCGACCTGTTTCATGTGCTCGAAAAGACGGTCGGCTTTCATATTTTCATGGACGAAATAGGGTTCGCGCACGGCGTTTGCCATGATGTTTTCACGGCTCTTGTCATCAAGACGGAAATAGTCCTTAGCATCGAGAACGCCGATAACGTGATCGACATTTTCGCCGCATATCGGGAAATTCGAGTGTCGGGTGCGGTGGATAGTCTCCTCCCAGACGCTTATGTCATCGCTGCTCCAGAGTACTGAAACATCGGTGCGGTGCGTGCAGACCTGATCGGCTGTGAGGTCGTCAAAGGCAAAAATATTCTTGATGATACGGTTGTCGTCCTCGTCGATAGTGCCTTTTTCCGCACCCTCGTCGGACATCATGAGTATCTCCTCTTCAGTGACGGCATTCAGCTCCTTGTCGGGGTCGATGCCGATAAGCTTCAGAATGACCTTTGCCAGCGCCTTGGTTATCCACATCATCGGTGCAAAAACCGCAGATATCACAAGTGAGACACGGGCTGTCTTTATCGCGGAGCTTTCGGGATTTCTCGCAGCAGCGCGCATGGGAACGATCTCTCCGAAGGCTATCACCAGAACTGCGACCGCAACGGTGATAAGCACGGCAAAAAGATATCCGAAAAAGGCTTCGGAAAACAGATCGGTTTTCTTTGCAGTCAGCTCAGCCAGCGGCGTTGCAAAGCTGTGACAGGCGAGTGCGGAACTCAAAAGAGCCGCGAGCATGACGGCGCTGTGGGCAGCCGTGAGAAATTTCTCTCTGCGTTTCCACAGTTTTTTCAGGTTTTGTGATTTCTTGTCGCTGTTTTCGATGATCTTTTCGATTTTGCTGTCGCTCAGCGAAGCGACCGACGACTCGCAATATGTAAGAGCTGCGGTCATGGCAATAAGTACTATCAGCAGGATTATTTGTCCTGTCATTTTAAGATTCTCCTTTATACAGTTAATATTATAGTGGTGGTGAGCTGAAGTGAGCGTTCTTGCTAAAGTCTGTATAAAAGACGCGGTTTTCGATTACTGCCGTCGGGCGAAGCGTCCATAAAAATTTTCACCTCCGAAAATATCATTTCAGGGCAGGCCGCGCGGATCCGGCGGAATTGCCCTGATGTTTTTAGGGAGTGTTGACACTAAGATAATATGCAGATTTTCGAGCATAAATTTTACGTAGACAAGGCAAAAAGTCGCAGGCAGGCTGTCGCCTGTCAAGACTTTTTAACGCAGGATGCGTGAAATTTTGCCGAAAAGATGCGTTGTTAGGCTTAGTGTCAACACGACCTAGAACAAGTTCTTAATATTATAGCACGGAATGCAGGTTAATGCAACAGGCGGATAAATTTATCCGCCTGATATGAGATCTTATTCAGCCTTTGTAAGCTCGATAGTCTCGCTGTCGTTTGTAAGTGTAAGCTTATCGCCCTCAAGAGTATATGTGAACTCTGAATTTGCATCATCTTCACCTATGAACTTGCCGTAACCATCAAGAGTGAACTTATCGTCCTTGATGCTGTATGTGAGAATGTCGGTTACGATAACTTCTGTTTTCTGACCGTCAAAAGAAAGGTCAAGGTTTACATTACTTGAATCTGAACCGGAAGAAAGGTTGTTCTGGATCTCCTCGGAAAGCATACCGCCTTCCATCTTGTACTTGCCGTTGAAGTCGGTAGCGTCTGTAGGCTCATACTTTGTCATTGTGAGCATATCCTGACCGGAAATGTTGAGCTTGAAGTTTGTTCCGTCATAGTCGATGTATTCGCCGTCAAGAGTCATGCCGCTGAGGTTCATGCTTCCGTCCTCCTGCATATAGAGCAGAGAAGAAACATCAACGTAGATAGAACCCTTGCCGTTCTTGTCGAAGATGATTCCGCCGCCGTCAGCACCTGATTCGGACATTTCTGCCATTGCCCACTTGCCTGATACGTCGGGAGCTTTCTTTTTTTCCTTATCCTTCTTGCTGTTTGAATCGCCGCATGAAGCGAGGCTTGCAACAGCAACTGTGCATACTACTAAAAATGAAGCGAGTTTTTTCATATTTTACCTCCAAAAATTATCGCGGATAATGTGCCGCGATTATATAGCCCTATTATTATATCACAAGTTTTTGTTTATTTCAAGAAAAATTCAAAAAATCGCCGAATTGTAAAGAAATATCGTTGTAAAATCTGCATTGTAGTGCTTCTTGCACAGATTATTATTCACAATTGCGCTGTTTTTTTCACGGAAAAAATGTGCTCACCGCTTGACATCGTGGCATTCTGGTGGTAAAATACTAATGTAATATAAAAGGGAGTAGCTTCTCCGCACTATTATTCTGCGGAGCGTTCGCATCGCCATAACCACGGTGAGAACCGTCGGGCGGACAAGGCAGGGTCATGGCTCTGAGCTGTAGCAAGACTTTTATTGCGCATTTTTCGCTGCAATAAAAGTCTTTTTTGTTTGCAGCGAAAAAGAATATCACAGGCGGTACTGTACGGGATTTTTGCAGTATCGCCCGCAGACGGAGGTAAAAATGGAGTATTTCAATCAGGACGCCGAAAGCGTCATCAAGGAGCTTGGCTCTGACCGCGTGAACGGTCTTACTGAGGAGCAGGTAAAGGAAAGCCGTGAAAAATACGGAGAAAACGTGCTCTCGGAGGAAAAGCAGAAAAGCATTTTTATGGTCTTTCTTGAGCAGTTTGCGGATCTGCTCGTTGCTATCCTGATAGCCGCCTCGATAATTTCCATGATAAGCGGCGAGGTGGGAAGCACTATCGTTATTCTTGTTGTGCTTATAATGAATGCCATACTCGGAACGGTCCAGCACGTCAAGGCTCAGAGATCGCTTGCGAGCCTTAAAGCGATGAGTTCGCCGAATGCAAGGGTGATTCGCGGCGGAGTACAGACCGAGATACCTGCATCAGAGGTCGTTGTGGGAGATATTCTCCTTATCGAGGCTGGAAACATCGCGGCGGCTGACGGACGGCTTATCGAGGCGGCTTCGCTCCAGATAAACGAGAGTGCTCTTACGGGCGAATCGCTCAACGTAAACAAGAGCGCCGAGACTATCGACGCGCAGGAGCTTTCGCTCGGCGACAGGCTCAACATGATATACTCGGGCACAAACGTCTCGAACGGACGAGCAACAGCCGTTGTAACAGGCGTGGGCATGGATACCGAGATCGGCAAGATAGCTTCGCTTATGCAGAATGCCAAGAAAAAGAAAACTCCGCTTCAGGTCAGCCTTGACAAGTTCAGCAAGGTTCTCTCGTTTGCGATTATCGCGATATGCCTTGTGGTTTTCCTGCTGACCTATTTCGTGAACGGCAAGCCGATAGTTGACGCGCTGATGTTTGCGGTTGCACTTGCGGTTGCAGCGATCCCCGAGGCGCTCAGTTCAATAATCACTATCTCGCTCGCTATCGGAACGCAGAAAATGTCCAGACAGAAGGCTATTATAAAGGATCTCAAGGCTGTTGAGGGTCTCGGCTGTGTTTCTGTCATCTGCTCGGACAAGACCGGTACGCTCACGCAGAACAGAATGACTGTCCGTGACATGACTTTTGCGGACGAGAAGTCGGCAAATGATCTTATTCTTGCAATGGCGCTCTGCAATGATGCCGCAAAGTCGGGCGATTCATGGCTCGGCGATCCGACAGAGACCGCGCTTTCGGACTATATCGGCAATGACGAATATCTGCGGATAAGAGAGGAAAATCCGCGAATCGACGAGATACCTTTTGACAGCGACAGAAAGCTGATGACTACGGTTCACAATATCGGCGGTGAGCGTACGGCCTACACAAAGGGCGCGGTTGACGTGCTTTTGCCGAGAATGAAATTTGTTCTCACCGAAAGCGGAACTCGTCCCTTTACAGACGAGGACGCTGAAGCCATAAGGGCGGCAAATCTGCGATACTCGGAAAACGGAATGCGTGTGCTTGCATTTGCCAAGAAAATTCTCGCGGCGGACGCTCCGATTACACTTGACGATGAGTGCGGCTACACCTATGTGGGACTTGCGGCAATGACCGACCCTCCGCGTGAGGAGAGCAAGGCGGCGGTTGCGGAATGTATATCGGCAGGCATAAAGCCTGTCATGATAACGGGCGACCACAAGCTCACGGCGGTTGCAATAGCAAAGGAGATCGGCATATACAAGGACGGAGACCTCGCACTTGACGGAAGTGAACTTGACAGCATGAGCGATGAGGAGCTTTCCGCGAAACTTGAAAAAGTCTCCGTTTACGCACGAGTTTCACCCGTGCATAAGATAAGGATAGTTGACCTGTGGCAGAAAAAGGACATGGTCGTTGCGATGACTGGTGACGGAGTAAACGACGCGCCTGCGCTGAAAAAAGCCGATGTCGGCGTTGCAATGGGAATTACGGGAACAGAAGTCTCAAAGGACGCTGCCTCGATGATACTCGCTGACGACAACTTTGCAACGATCGTTAAGGCTGTCGCAAACGGCAGATGTATTTACGGCAATATAAAGAACGCGATAAAGTTCCTGCTTGCCGGAAATGCGGCTGCTATCATAGTGGTTCTGCTTACGACTCTGCTTGATCTTCCGCTCCCGTTCACAGCAGTTCACCTGCTTTTCATTAATCTGCTGACCGATTCGCTCCCTGCGCTTGCGCTCTGCATGGAGCCTGTTCAGCCCGGTGTTATGAAAGAACGTCCGCGCTCATCAAAGGAATCCGTCCTCAATAAGGAAACGGGACTGTACATTCTTTTCCACAGCGTTATTATTGCTGTCTGCGTAATGGCGGCTTTCATGATAGGAAAAAATTCCGCTGATTCTGCGGCAATGGCAAGCACGATGGCTTTTGCCACACTCTGTCTTGCGAGACTTTTCGAGGGATTTGACAGCCGCGGCAAATATTCGCTTGTAAGGCTCGGATTCACAAAGAATCTCTTTACGGTCGGAGCTTTCTGCGCAGGAGCGCTTCTGCTTATATGCACACTTATGATACCCGGAGTTCATGGGATCATGAACGTCAGCAATGCTTTCACGGTAAAGAACCTGCTTGAAGTTTTCGGACTGGCGGTTATTCCGTTTGCACTGACACAGATAATACGCATTATTCGGGAAGCTGTCCACGCCTGAATGCAAAAACCGCCGCAGAACACATTCTGCGGCGGTTTTTTGTCAAAAGTGTAAGTTTTATAAGGGAACGCCCTCACTTGCAGGGCGTTCCCTCTTAAAAAACAGTCCACCGGACTGTTTTTTAATTCACCCTTTGCGGAGCGCTTGAAGGCAGTTTGCGGGGCTTTGCCCCACACCCCACCAAAGGCTCTGCCTTTGGAAACCGCTAAAGGGTTAACAACCCTTTAGAATCCCATTATTAGATTTTGACAGCATACCATGCGGCGGTTTTGTCAGTTTATGAGCCTGTTCCAGTCGCTGCCTCCGAGATAACCCGTACCGAGTCGGTTAGCCTGCTGAAAGGCGTAGATCGCGCACATTGTTCTTGTTCCCGCGATTCCGTCTGCCGTTCCGCAGTCAAATCCGACAGAGTTCAGTCTCGCCTGAACCCAACGGGTGAGAGGGCCGCTGTCGCCAAGATCAATGGTGTATCTGCGGCACTCCGCGAGAGTTTTTTCTCCTGCGATACCGTCCTCATCAAGGTATGCGCCCTTGTCATTGAGTATCCGCTGGAGCTGCAGGACTGAGCCTTCCTCTGCGGTATCAGAGGAGTAGGTACAGCCCTCGTTATTGGGTATACCCGACTTGTCACAAACATTTACGACCTGCGCTCCCTTGCGGAACTCCCTGCGTATCTCATAGTGGCAGTGACTTCCCGTACTTCGCCCCGTACTGCCCTCAATGCCGAGGATATCGCCGATTTTTACATTTTCGCCGACCTGCATCCGAATTCCCGAGAGATGACCGAAGTAATAGTACAAGCTGTCATTGCCGAGAATGCACACATACTGCCCGAAACCCTGCTTGTGGTCGGCAGGATTTTCCCAACCTGCAAAACGTATCTTTCCCTCAGCCGTGCTGTGGATCTCCTTTGAATCCCTGCCCACGAGGTCTATGCCGTCATGGGTGGGATTTGAAGCAGGGCGGAATCCCTGCGAGATGAAGAATCTGCCTGTGTATGGACTGTTCATCAGTTGTCGCTCCTTTCGCTGTTTTTACGATACTGTGTGCCGAAATAAAAGCTGATCACGACGGTGAAAACTGTCAGGAACTGCTCAGATGTGATTTTTCCGCGCAGGCTGAGAACTGCGAAAACGACCGTCATTGTCAGCGTTACCACGGACTTTACGTCCAGAAGCTTTATAAGCTTTTCTTTAATGGGTATCACGCTCCCTGAGCTGGATTTCAACGGCTATCAGCCGTTCGTTGAGGTGGTTGTGCTGGTCTATCCGAGCGGCTTGCTTTGTAAGCTCCTCCTTTACCGCGTCGAGTTTCGCGGCGAGGACGGCTACCTGCTTGTTGTTGGAAATGACCGAGCCTGCAAAGCCGCCTGCTGCCGCAATAAGCGCGATTATAATATCTGTCCAGTTCATGTGCCGTCTCCTCAGTTTACAACGTGGTAGTTGGATCTTATCCACGCGAGATTTTTTTCGACTTCGCTGTCGCTGTGATAAGCCGTGGCGGCTGCGACAAATTTGATATAGCTTTTGACCCATGATGAAGTGAAATCGGACGGAGTGCCTGACGTTCTGTTGCAGTTACACTCGACTCTCATGCTCCAGTCGGAGGGCTTTGGGTCGGTCTTTATGCTCTGATAATAGTAGGGCAGCTTTATACCTGCACTTTCGCAGGTTACACAGCCGTTTGCGTGATTGTATCGGATACAGCTAAGGTACGGACTGCCGCTGTAGTCTGTTATCGTACCGTGGCAGGTAGAGAAAATATCCATGTTGGAACTGCTGCTGTTTCCGTTGCTGAGTTCGCGCCATTGGTTGCTGTGCATGAAGCTCCAGTTGTCCTTGCCGTCGGAACTTCCTACGAGATAGTGCGACCATGTGGCGTAGTAGTCCTTTGCGGTGGTGATGATATACACCGTGAAGTCGTCAGTGTTGAAGTTGAAACCGCTGAAAAGCGGCTCGTTGGCGTTCATGCATACGCCGTAACTCTGGTGATATACGCTTGCTCCGGTATATACCTTGCCGAATGTTGTGTCAGTCCATGTGCTTTTCTGAGCGTCAAAATCAGCAAGGTGAAGAACTGATCTCAGACCGCGTGTGACCGGAAGTCCGCTGTTCGGCGGCGGAAAGAGTTTTCTTGCAAGGAGCAGGGTGCGGCTGTCTGGAGCTTTGTCGGTCTTGCCCGCTTTCAGAATATCGTATAGCTGCATATCAGTCGCCTCCGCTCTGATTTACCCATTCGCCCGTGCTCTTGAGTGCATAGAATTCTCCGTTTGAGATGTCCCACGCAACAGAACCCTGAGCGAGCGTTCTGTCACTGAGTGATCCTGCGGTGGGAAGTTCCTCTGCGGTGTCCACGCAAAGCTCGGCGAAAACTGTCGGCTTTCCGTCCTCAAAGCGGATAAACTTTTCATTGATGATAGATAACATTGTTTTTCCTCCTTTAAAAAATCGGGTACCTGTAAGGGGTCAGAAAAAGGGGGCGATTCAATGGGAAACCGTTGAATATTGAAAAATGTTTACAAAAAGTTCAAATATCATGCGATATTACCGCGAGTTTTTTCTTTCATTTCAGAAAAATATCACATAGTTTTCATTTGAGGGTTCTATAATACAACCATAGACAAAAGGAAAGGGCAAAGGATCACATAAGACAGTTGATTCGCAAAAAAGACACAAGTGCCCTGCTAAATATGCCATCTTCATTTTCATATAAACCACCCTAAAACGACAAAGGCTCCCTTCATGGGAGCTTTTGCCGTTTTTAACGCATAAAAATACCGCACGGGAGTTTTCCTGTGCGGTATCGTTTTTATTCAAGAATGAATTTTGCTATGTCGTCAGCAGTATTTGCAATATGATCTGCACCTGCGTCCTCAAGTTCCTGTCTGCCGCGGAATCCCCAGACGCAGCCGATAGTTTCGATTCCGGCATTTTTGCCCGTCTGGATATCGACATTGCTGTCACCGATCATGAACGCACGGTTTTCTTCATCGGGGAGCGCCGCAAAAATTTCGTCTAAGATCGCTGTGTCAGGCTTTTTTGGACGTTTGCTGTTTCCGCCCAGAACCTTTACAAAGCTTATCTCAGGCAGGAGCGCGTCCGTTATCTTTACGGCGAAGTTTTCTGGCTTGTTTGTGGCAACGGCAAGCTTTACGCCGTTGTCTGCGAGCTTGTGGAGTGTTTCGCGTATCTGCGGATATAGCTTGGTCTTATCGAGAAAATGCTCGCCGTAGTATTCGCTGAAAAGTTCAAGCATTTTGTCGGTGTCGTCCTTTTTGTCCTCGGGGAGCGCGCGGAAGCAGAGTTTCTGCACGCCGTTTCCGACAAAATAGTTGTATTTTTCGTATGGGTGCTCGGGGTATCCGAGAGTGCGAAGTGCGTAATTTGTAGCATCGGCAAGGTCGCAGAGGGTATCCGCAAGAGTGCCGTCAAGGTCGAAAACTGCTGTTATCATTTGTTGCCTCCGTTATATTTTGAAGCGAGAAGCTCGGAATATTTGCCGCGGAACTGCTCAAAGCGATCCTCGTCAATAGCCTCGCGTATCTTTTCAGCAAGCGTATTATAGAAGTAAAGGTTGTGCTGGACTGCAAGTCTGCCTGCAAGCTGCTCATTGGCCTTGAAAAGGTGGCGCAGGTAAGCGCGCGAGAAATTGCGGCAGGTCGGGCAGTCACACTGCTCGTCAAGCGGTCTCGGGTCGGTCTCGTAGCACTTGTTTGCAAGGTGCATGATACCGCTCCATGTGAAAACTGTTGCATGGCGCGCATTTCGGCTCGGCATTACGCAGTCGAACATATCCACACCGCGTGCAACGCTTTCTATTATGTTTGAGGGAGTACCTACTCCCATGAGGTATCTCGGCTTGTCTGACGGCATATACGGCTCAACAACGTCGATGATCCGGTACATTTCCTCGGTGGATTCGCCTACTGCAAGACCGCCGATAGCGTAGCCGTCAAGGTCGAGCTTTGCGATGTCCTCCATATGCTTTATGCGCAGATCATCAAATGTCGAACCCTGATTGATACCAAAGAGCATCTGATGCTTGTTTATAGTATCGGGGAGTGAATTGAGCCTTGCCATTTCTTCCTTGCAGCGGTGAAGCCAGCGCGTTGTTCGTTCGATAGAAGCTGCAACGTACTTGTACGGCGAGGGATTCTCAATGCACTCGTCAAAAGCCATGGCGATCGTTGAGGCAAGGTTTGACTGTATCTGCATACTCTCCTCAGGCCCCATGAAAATGCGTCTGCCATCAATGTGGGAGGCGAAGTAAACGCCCTCCTCCTTGATCTTTCTCAGCTTAGCGAGCGAGAAAACCTGAAATCCGCCGCTGTCCGTAAGAATGGGCTTGTCCCAGTTCATGAACTTGTGCAGACCGCCCATCTGTCTGATTATGCGGTCGCCGGGACGCAGATGAAGGTGATAGGTGTTGCACAGCTCGACCTGAGTTTTCAGCCCCTTCAGGTCAACGGAGGAAATGCCCCCCTTGATAGCTGCGGCAGTACCCACGTTCATGAAACACGGGGTCTGAAAAGTTCCGTGAACCGTTTCAAAAGTTCCGCGTCTTGCTTTGCCGTCTTTTTTTAATACTGTAAACATAAATGCTCCTTTTCCTGCGGCGAGAACAGCGCCGCGGTATTGGTGAAAACGTCCATATCCTGCCCTTGTTCAGCGTTTGCGCCGACAGGTTATCAGTCCATATGGTATAGTTCTTCTGTCTCGGGGAATGTTGATCTGCGCTTTTCGTAATAACCTATGAGATTACCGTTTTCATCGCGCAGAGCAACTGCGTACATATCTGTCTGTGAAGCCTCATTTCTGTATGTGTATACCCAGTTGTTGTCGGGGGATTCGCTGAACCATGAAACTATGGCTTCGATACGGCTCTGAGTTTCAACGCTCAGATACTGCATGAGCGATTTGCCGATGAGGTCAGCTCCTCCGAGGTCGCTGAATTTCTCTATAGCGACTTTATTCATATATACAATAATGTGATTTGTATCGCAGATAACTATTTGGTTCATATCTGTTTCAACAAAGGCGCGCAGATATTTATCTATTTCCATTGCTGTTTTATTTCCCTCCGTGTGCTTAAAGGATCAGCATACAGTCGCCGAAACTGAAAAAGCGGTAACGCTCGTTTACTGCGATCTTGTATGCGTTCATTGTGTTTTCATAGCCCATGAATGCCGAAACGAGCATGATGAGCGTACTTTCGGGAAGGTGGAAGTTGGTGATAAGCCCGTCAATGCACTTGAACTCATAGCCGGGATAGATGAATATATCCGTGTAGCCCTCATGAGCGGAAATGTCGCCGAAGAATGTGGCAACGCTTTCAAGAGTGCGGCAGGCTGTAGTTCCGACAGCAATGACTCTGCCGCCATTTTTCTTGGTCTCGTTGATGAGGTCGGCGGTTTCCTGCGGCAGGAAGTAGTGCTCGCTGTGCATTTTGTGGTTGAGTACGTTGTCCTCCTTGACGGGGCGGAAAGTTCCGAGACCGACATGGAGAGTTACGAAAGCGGTCTTGATACCGCGCGCGTGAAGCTCATCAAGAAGTTCGGGCGTAAAGTGAAGTCCCGCAGTCGGAGCTGCCGCAGAGCCGAGTTCGCGCGAGTAGACTGTCTGGTAGCGCTCCTTATCAGCAAGTTTTTCCGTAATATAAGGCGGCAGCGGCATTTGTCCCACATCTTCAAGAGCGGTGAAAAAGTTTCCCTCGCACTCGAATTTTACGATTCGGTTGCCGTCGTCCCTGACTTCAATGACCTCGGCGATGAGTCTGCCTCCGCCGAACGAGAATCTTGTGCCGACCTTTGCTTTTTTGCCGGGGCGGCAGATTATCTCCCAGATCTTGTCTCCCTTCTGCTCAAGCAGGAGGAATTCGATGAATGTGCCGTTACCGATCTTTTCACCGTACAGACGTGCGGGGATAACTCGCGAATCATTCATTACGAGCAAGTCACCCTCTTTGAGATGAGCGCATAAATTATAGAAGTGGTCGTGGATAATGCCGCCGCCTTTTCGGTCAACGCACATCATCCTTGAGGCACTTCGCGGCTCGACAGGAGTCTGCGCTATAAGCTCCTCGGGAAGCTCATAGAAAAAATCGGATTTAAGAAGTTCCATTTATTATGCTCCTTTTAAATTTTGTATGTTCGCAGAAATTTTTTCTGCTCATCGGTAATGCGAAAGCTCTCGACAGATTTTTGTATCGACTTGTTGTTTGTCCACTTATCAAGGCGGTGCTGAGTTATGTAGGGGAGCACCTCGTCATAGTTCTTTGCAAGAGCGGTCGCAAAATACCATGCCCTCATCATGTTTATGTAGTATTCGTCGGAATGCACGTCAGCTACCATGTCAGCGTACTTTGTGTCAAAGTTTTCGCCGAGGAAGTGGCGCATAAGCATACCTATGCCGAACCTCACGGTGTATGTTTGCTCCGAGCTTAGCCACTTAACGATGTGCGGCATAAGTTCGTCGCGGTGCTTTGCGAATATCTTGGGCAAAAGCTGGTCGCAGGTCGCCCAGTTGTCGATGCAGGGGAGAAAAGCCTCGGTTTCCGCGATACACACGGAGAAGTCCTTTTCAAGCGATATTATCAGCGCGTGAAGCTGGTTTTCGTCAAAGTATCTGTGCGGAAGGTCAGTAAGAAATTCGCCCGTATCGCTGCGCTGCGCGATCTCCTTTGCAAGCTTTCTGAGAACCGGAGTGCGGACTCCGATAAAATCATCGAGCCTCAGCGACGGCGTGAGGTTTGCCTGAAACGCTGCAAATTTTTCGTCCCTCAGTTCAAAGAGCCTGTCTCGTATATCTTCTGAAATGCTCATGGTGATCATCCTTTCGCATATGAAGTTTCGCGGTGTGAAATTATTTTCATAAATACTTAAAAAACTGTTGACAACATGGAATATAAGTGATATTATATAAACTAAGGCAGAGGTGCGGCTGAGAAGAGTAACTGTTTGCGGGATAACCGATCCAATGGCAGACAAGTGAAAGGCAAAGCCGCCGAAGAGCGGTTTTTGGTAAATTCCCCTCTGGTTTCAGGCTCAACAGGTCTGTGACTGTCATCATGCTATGGTGGAGAGCTGTCGGCATACAAAATTATATGCCAACATTTCTATTATAACGTATGATGAGCCGGTTTGCAACCGGTTTTCTTATTTTTATGAAAAATTTTTTGAAGGAGTATCTAACATGAAACAGTATGACGTAGGTATAATCGGCGCTACGGGTATGGTCGGACAGAGATTTGCAACTCTTCTTGAGAATCACCCGTGGTTCAATGTAAAGGTTCTTGCAGCTTCTCCCAGAAGCGCAGGTCAGACATATGAGCAGGCAGCAGGTTCACGCTGGAAGATGGCTGTTCCTATGCCCGAGGCTATGAAGAACATGGTTCTTCTTGACGCTACATCGGATATTGAAAAAATTGCAGGCATGGTTGACTTCTGCTTCTGCGCAGTTGACATGAAGAAGGACGAGATCAAGGCTCTTGAGGAGGCTTACGCTAAGGCTGAGTGCCCCATTGTTTCAAACAACTCCGCACACAGATTCACACCTGATGTTCCTATGGTCGTTCCGGAGATCAATCCCGACCACATCGAGATAATCAAGGCACAGCGCGAGCGCCTCGGCACAAAGAGGGGATTCATCGCAGTTAAGTCCAACTGCTCGATCCAGAGCTATGTTCCTGCACTCCACCCGCTGAGAAAGTTCGGTCTCAAGAACGTTCTTGCGTGTACATATCAGGCAATTTCCGGCGCAGGAAAGAACTTTGAGACATGGCCCGAAATGGTAGATAACCTCATTCCCTACATCGGCGGCGAGGAAGAAAAGTCCGAGCAGGAGCCTCTCAAGGTATGGGGCAGGATCGAGGGCAACGAGATCGTCAAGGCTGAAACTCCCAACATCACAACACAGTGCCTGCGCGTTCCTGTTTCGGACGGACACACGGCTGCTGTTTTCGTAAGCTTTGACCAGAAGCCTACAAAGGACGAGATACTCAAGCTTTGGGCTGATTTCAAGGGCGTTCCGCAGGAACTCGAACTCCCCAGCGCACCCAAGCAGTTCATTCACTACTTTGAGGAGAATGACCGTCCGCAGGCTAAGCTTGACAGAAATCTTGAGGGCGGAATGGCAGTTTCGACAGGACGTCTCCGCGAAGATACACAGTACGACTATAAATTCGTTTGCCTCTCGCACAACACACTCAGAGGTGCAGCAGGCGGCGGAGTTCTCCTTGCTGAGCTTCTTGCGGCAAAGGGATATTTTGACTGATCACCCGTCTTTACAAGCATATTATTTCTGCTAAGACGGCTGTAAATTTATGAAGGGAGAACCACAGTATGAAAAATACTATTTTTACGGGTGCAGGCATTGCCATCATCACACCTATGAACGCAGACGGTTCGATCAATTATCAGGGTCTCGGCGACCTTATTGAGAACCAGATCGCAAACGGTACTGACGCTATTATTATCTGCGGAACGACCGGAGAGGCTTCCACAATGACTGATGAGGAGCACCTCGAATGCATCAGATTTGCTGTTGAAAAGACAGCAGGCAGGATCCCAGTAATTGCAGGCACGGGAAGCAACGACACCCGCTATGCTATCGAGCTTTCCAAGGAAGCCGAGGCTGTAGGCGTTGACGGACTTCTTCTCGTTACACCTTATTACAACAAGACTACTCAGCGCGGACTTATCGCACACTTTACCGCAATTGCAGACGCTGTGAATGTACCGATAATCCTCTACAATATTCCCGGACGCACAGGCGTAAACATGGAAGTTGCAACTGTAAAGAAACTCGCTGAGCACAGAAACATCGCTGCTATCAAGGAAGCAAGCGGCAACATCAGCTATGCAGCAAAGCTTATCGCTGCCTGCGGCGACAACATTGACGTTTACAGCGGAAACGATGACATGGTAGTTCCGCTTGTATCTCTCGGCGGCAAGGGCGTAATTTCGGTTGCTTCGCACGTTATTCCCAAGCAGATGCACGATATGGTACAGTATTGTCTCGACAACAATTTTGCCGAGGCAACAAAGCTCCAGATAGAGTACCTTGACCTCATAAACAGCCTCTTTATCGAGGTAAATCCGATCCCCGTCAAGGAAGCACTGAACATGATGGGCGTAAATGTCGGCCCGTGCCGTATGCCTCTTTACGAGATGAGCGACGAGCATAAGGCTGTACTCCGCGCATCACTCGAAAAGCACGGTCTTATCAAGTAAACCGGATCGTAAAAAGCCGCCTTGCAGCCATGCTTTATTGCCTGCGCTGTCGGGCGGTGAGGTTTCAGAACCTGTCCGCATAGGCATAAACGTGCGGTTTATCGGCAAATTCCGCCGCAGACTGCGTTTAAATGCCTGCGGCAAGATCATTGCTCACGCACATCTCTCCCATGCGGATAGGTTCAATTTAATATCTACAGGAAGTGAATCTATTATGACAAATATAGCAATTTGCGGTGCAAACGGTAAAATGGGAAAGACCATTTACAACTGCATTCAGGATCGCGATGACTGCAAGGTAGTTGCGGGCATTGACCTGTATACAGAGCAGTACGCGGATTTCCCGATAGTTGCAAAGCCCTCGGAGCTTCCCGTTAAGCCCGATGTTATCATCGACTTTTCAAATCCTGCGTCACTTGACGGACTTCTGGAATACTGTCTCTCCACAGGAACTCCTATCGTTGTGGCTTCAACGGGTTACAGCGAGGAGCAGATAGCAAAGATAAAGAGCGCGGCAGAGCAGGTCCCCGTGTTCTTCACATTCAATATGTCGCTCGGGATCAATCTCCTTGTTCAGCTTGCAAAGAAAGCAGCTTCCGTACTCGGCGACCGTTTCGACATTGAGATCGTTGAAAAGCATCACAATCAGAAGATAGACGCTCCCAGCGGAACAGCGATAATGCTCGCAAACGCAATAAATGAGGAGTTCGAGAACTCCAAGAACTACGTTTACGACCGCCATTCACGCCGTCAGAAGCGCGAAAAGAGCGAGATCGGTATGCATTCGATACGCGGCGGCACGATCGTCGGCGAGCATGACGTTATTTTTGCAGGTCATGACGAAGTCATCACTCTTTCGCACTCCGCTGCATCGAAAACCGTATTTGCAGAGGGTTCAATAAATGCGGCAGTTTACCTCAAGGATAAGCCCGCAGGTCTCTACGACATGAGCCTTCTTGTGTGAGGCAGAGAAATGAGCGAGATAGAGAAAGTACGCGAAATTTTCAAAAATGACCGTTTTGCAACGGAAATGGGCGCGCAGATCGACGAAATAGGCGACCATTCCGCAAAGGTCAGCCTTATCATAAATGAGCACCACAAAAACGCTATGGGCGGAGTCATGGGCGGAGTTTACTTCACTCTTGCCGATTTTGCCTTTGCAGTCGCTTCAAACTGGCAGAATCCCGGAGTAGTCGGCGTGAATGTGGACGCTTCATTTATCGGAGTTCCGAAAAGCGAGAAGATTTTTGCTCAGGCAACTCTTGTAAAGGACGGCAGGACTATCTGCACATATAAGGTAGATGTTACAGACGAAAACGGTGATCCCGTTGCCGTAATGCAGTGCATGGGATTCCGCAAAAATTAAGATAACGCAGTATGTTTTGGGAAAAGATATTGTAAAATAAAGATCCAGCCGTGAGGCTGGATCTTTTTAGCATATTTTTTCTGATTTGCGTGCCAGCTTTCGGTTTTTCTTGACTTCGTACATCTTTTCGTCAGCCTGCTTGATGACTCCGTAAAGGGTATCGTTCGGGCCGACCTCGGTGATTATGCTGCCAAGGCTTGCTGAAAGTGTGTAGGGCTTTTTGATTATGCAGTTCATGCTCTCTATCAGCGTGTTGAATTTTCTTTCAAGCGCATCTGAAGAACTGTCGGAGATTCCTGAACTGAATATAACGAACTCATCGCCGCCGAATCTTGCACAGACACTGTTGTTCGAGCAGCAGTCCTTGATAACGTTTGCGAGACGCTGGATAGCGAAGTCACCCTCGTTGTGACCGTAGTTGTCGTTGATGAATTTCAGTCCGTCCATGTCGATGAACGTGAGCATTATCTTCTTGCCGTGGACTATGCAGTCCTTGAAAATATCGTCAACGATGTTGATAAATCCGTTGCGATTGTAGATGTTGCAGAGCGGATCAATGACATAGAGCTGATTAAGTTCGTTCATTGCCTTGCCGAGGTGGAGAAGCTTTCGGATATTCTCGATAGAGTTGCTGATATTCATTGTCATTGTGTGACAGAGAAGGCTCTCGATCGGGAAATCGCCGTTGCTGATTATGTAGTAACCAAGACATCTCTCACGGAAATGCAGGGGCAGGAAGTAGCTGATGTTTCCGCCCGACTCGAATTCCTCGGGGTACATCTGCTTGCTTGTGAAAACTCCCACGCTTTCGCGTTTGCCATTGTTCCAGATCAAGGGAGCGGTCATATACTGAGCGTAGTTGTTTTCGCCATCGGAAATGTTTTCAAAAGCGTCCTGCCAGCCCTCTGTGAGACAGAGCGAGAACTTTTCGCAGCCGAGCTCCTCAACGAGTTCTTCGATAGAATCAAACAGTTCCTCCGAAGTTTCGGTGTCTGCAAGAGCGGCCGTAAGACGGTTCAGCAGCGAAAGATTGGTGTTTATGCTTTCAAGGTGATTGTATGTGTTCTTCTTGTACTCGATGAAGTCATCGGAACTTGAGTCCTTGCAGCCGCAGCTTTCAGCGAATACGGCGTGAGCGTCGAGCGTGATGATCTTCTCGGGATTGCCGCCGCTGAAAATTTCCGCGAGAGTGGCACAGGCTGTCTTGCCAGCCATTGTGAGCGGACGCTTAACAGTCGTAAGCGACGGTGTGAAGTTTCTTGCGTTGTATGTACAGTCAAAACCGGTAACGATAACGTCATTGGGCACTCTGTAGCCGAGCTTTTCCAGCGCGGAAACTGCGGTAAGAGCCATTGCATCGTTTGCGCAGATGAAAGCGTCGGGCAGTTTCATTCCCGAAAGCGCGAACTCCTCGATAGCGGCCTTTCCGTCCTGCTGACGGAATGTTCCGTAGTAGATTCGGCGCGGGTCGATCCTCAGGCGGTTTTCGTCCATGACTTTTCGGAAAGCGTTGTAACGCGTGAGAGCCTCAGGGTTTGCAAGCGGGCCTGAGATAAAGTTGAGGACTGTTGCTCCGTGCTCCTGAATGACATGGCGCACAACGTCCTCCATCGGGGAGGAATTGTTGATACAGATGTTGTAGAAATCGTGGCAGTCCGAGTCGTCGAAAACGACCGCAGGTATACCCGAATCCTTTACGCGGCTGATTATGCTCTCCTTGACATCAGGGTCGCTTATAGTGTTTGTCATGAGAATAGCTCCGTCAAATGCACTGAAGTCGATAAGATTGTAAATGCTGTATTCGCCTATATCAAAGCGCTTGCTCTTTATCATACCGCCGAAAGCGGCGAAGTATGACACGTTAAAGCGATTTTCTCTTGCTGCTTTATTGATACCGCAGATAATATTATGCTGGTATTCTTCATCAAGACCGGAAACAACTACAACAATGTTTTTTAGATTTTTATTCACGGTGTCACCCCTTTATATCTCCGTTTTTAGTTAAGAACTATTATAGCACATATCGAGTAAAAAATCAATAACTTGCTAAATGAAAATGTTTTAATTTAGTTAGCCTCCTAATTAGTAAAAATGTACTATGACTAAAAAGTGCTATTTTTTTATTTGAATTTTACGCTTGTAGCGGCTGTCAAAAAAAATTCAGCCAAAAAGTGAAAAAATAGCAAAAAATGACCAGTCGGCAATTTATTAGCAAATTATGACTTGTAATGTTCATAGAAAAGTAATAGAATAGTAACAGACGCTAAAGAAATGAGAGGAACAGTTGAAAAAGTGTTGGTTTCTTTGGCAGATATATCATTATATTTTATTAAGGAGAGGAATGATACTCAATGAAGAAAGGACTTTTCAGGCGTTTCCTTTGCGGAACGCTGACCGGTCTGATGTGTCTTGCAGGAACCGTTCCGCAGGCTCTGGAAGTCAGCGCGGCTGACCAGACGGAGAACTACAAAGAGGACGGCTATGATTACGAACTGTGGAATCAGAACGCTCAGGGTTCGGCAAGTATGCAGTCGCTCGGCAACGGCGCATTTAGCTGCAAGTGGAGCAACATCGAAAATGTTCTGTTCAGAACCGGCAAGAAACTCGGCAGCACGCAGGATTACAAGTCATATGACGGCATTTACATTGATTATGATGTTGACTACAATCCGCAGGGCAACTCCTATATGTGCGTTTACGGCTGGACTGAAAACGGAAAGAGCGACCACCCCACGGTCGAATACTACATCGTAGAGGCATGGGGCTCATGGAGACCGCCGGGAAGCACAACTTCGCTCGGAACAGTTACTTCCGACGGAAAAACATACGACATTTACAGGACAGAACGCGTAAATCAGCCGTCGATCCATGGCACGGAGACTTTTTATCAGTACTGGAGCGTTCAGAAAACCAGTCCTGCGGCAAATAATGAAACGACTCACCTTGAGGGAACTATCACGGTCTCGAACCATTTTGAGGCGTGGGAGAACGCAGGTCTTGACATGAGCGGAAAGATGTACGAGGTCGCACTGAATATCGAGGGCTATCGCTCAAACGGCAGCGCTACGGTCAACAAAAACAACCTTGTGTTTGGTTCGACTCCCGACCCTGTAAAGCCTGCTGAACCTGTTGAACCCGATTCAGACGGCTACTACTTCAAGTCAACATTCGAGTCGGGCAAAGATAGCTGGAGCGGCAGGGGCGATGCTTCTGTGGCGACTGACGCTTCCAATTACTACGGCGGAAAGAGTTCGCTCAAAGTAAGCGGCAGAACGGATAACTGGCATGGTACGGCTATCAATCTTGATCCAAATGCTTTCACAGCGGGCAATACCTACAGTTTCGGTACTGCGGTTATGCAGAATACAGAGGATTCCACGGACTTTAAGCTTACTCTCCAGTATACTGACGCATCGGGTGAGGATCACTACGATGAAGTTGCTCATGCAACAGCTTCAAATGGCAAATGGACGGCTCTTTCAAATTCCTCCTATACGATACCTGCCGGAGCAACGGGCGTGATACTCTATGTTGAAGCTCCCGACAGTCTCACGGATTTCTATATTGATGACGCATTTGGCGCGGTAAAGGGCAAGAATTTTACCATAGACAATACTGATGTTCCCACTACTACGACAACTGTTACAACTACAACTGTTACAACTACAGAACCTGTTACGACCACCACTCAGCCCGATATCAGCGTTACGAAGTGGGGCGATACGAACCTCAGCGGCGAGGTTGAACTCGGTGACGCGGTCCTCATTCTTCAGGCAATCTCAAATCCCGAAAAATACGGGATAAACGGAACAGATGACACACATATCACTGCGCAGGGCATGATAAACGGTGATGTCGATCAGAACGGCAACGGACTCACTGCAAAGGACGCACTTTCAATTCAGAAATATATTGCTAAGCTTATAGATGAACTCCCCGAGAGTTAAAGCTCAAAGCCGACCACTTCCGCAACGTCAACAGTTCCCGCAACTACGACTATGACGGCAGTAATTACGACAATTGATCCATCAAAGCCCATGGTTGCTATCTGCTTTGATGACGGAGCAGTCGGTTCTTCGTCCGATTCGACTTCAATGAGGATCATCAATGCTATCGCAAACGAAGGTTTCCGCGCAACGTTCTTCTATGTCGGCAACTGGATAAACAGCACGGACAAGGAAAACGAGGTAAAGTACGCTTATTCAAAGGGTATGGAAATTGCAAATCACTCAACGTCTCACCCCGATCTCACCACAAAGTCGGTAAGTGAGATCCGCAGCGAGTATGATACCACACAGCAGAAACTCAGAGACATCATCGGTGCAGAACCTGCTACGCTCATGAGACTGCCTTACCTTGCCTGCAACAGTGCGGTTCAGTCCGCTATCAGCGATGTTTCGCTCATAACCTGTTCGATCGACACGCAGGACTGGAACGGCGCTACGAGTGGCCAGATAATTGCCAGGATAAAGGCTGCAATGAATGACGGTTCACTCGATAATTCAATTGTTCTCTGCCACGAGACTTACGCTTCCACAGCCGAGGCGATCGAGTCTCTCGCACCCTATCTCAAGGAGCAGGGCTGGCAGATAGTAACGGTTTCGGAGCTTTTCGAGGCTAACGGAAAGACTCTTGAAGGCGGCAATGTTTACACGAGGTGTAATTAAACCAAGCTTTTTTCATAATTTAATATCCCCTAAGGAGCAGTCTGCATTAACGGACTGCTCTTTTATTGCGGTTGATTTCCTTATTGCACAAAATAAAGTAGCATATTTGTTTTATTTAGACGAAATTAACGCTGAAATATTTACAAATTGTTGAAAATGCACTATAATATTAATTGGATAATTACTTCGGACAGCAATTTTCGGTTAGGGGGGATACTATGATAAAGAATCTTTCGGGGGAATACGAAACCGTTGAATATGACGAGAAAAAATACGTCATGCTGTATGACAATACCGACAACGAGTCCTATCCCGTTCATTGGCATAATGCGGTCGAGCTGATAATGCCGCTGAAAAACGAATACATCGTCAATGTCGGCGGCGTGGATCATCATATTCCCGAAAACGATATCCTTGTGATACCGCCGTGTGAACTTCACAGTATGCCTGCGGTAAAGGGGAGGCGGCTCATCTTTCAATGCGACAATGCGATTTTGGGCGGAGTTCCTGCGCTTGAAGCGGCAATGCGAGCGGTCTCGTCACCGCTCATCATAAATTCTGCCTACGACACAGAACTGCACATTCTTGCGCAGAGGACGATCCTCGATATAGTGCCGCTTTACAGTTCGCGCGCGGAGCTTTCGGATGTGAAGATATATCTCAGGCTGATAGAGCTTTTTACCGCGATGAGAGAGCACCAGCTTGAACGTCAGAAAGATATGATGGACTGCGCAGACGACAAGCTTGACGAGTACAGCGAGAAGTTCGGAACAGTGCTCAAATACATCGACAATAACTATATGTACGATATAACCCTTGAACAGCTTGCGGATATCGCAGGCTACAGCAAGTATCATTTTTCGCGTATCTTCAAGCGGTACAATTCAATGTCGTATTTGCAGTACATAAATGCGAGGCGAACCAAGGCGGCAGAGACGCTCCTGCTCGATCCCGATATACCAATAACGGAGGTTGCAATGCGTTCGGGATTCAAGAGCCTTACAACATTCAACCGCGTTTTCAAGGACATAAAGCACTGTACTCCTTCGGATTTCAAGAAATTTTATGAGACAAGGCAGTAAAACAGCGGACATTGTGCCCGCTGTTTGTGGAATTTCCCCTCACACAAAAGGCTCTGTATTTGGGATCAAATTGTTGATTTACTGCTCAAGGTAGTTCATTATGCCGGAATACAGCGTGAATGCCACTTTGTTCTGATACTCCTCGGTATTCAGCAGAGCCGCCTCGTCCGGATTCGAGAGAAAGCCGCATTCCGCCATAACGGTTGGATTTTCGCTGTAATAACACAGAAAAAGCTCCTTGCCGCATTGCTTTATCTCGCGCGTGTTTTCGGGCTGCAGAAACTGAACAAAGCTGTTTTGCAGCGAACGGGCGAGCGACTCACTCTTTTTGTTGGTGCTTGCGTAAAACATCTGTGCGCCGCTGTATTTTGAGTCGGTAAACTGGTTCTGGTGGATAGAAATACAGATCGCGTTTGTGTTTTTGTTGAAAAGTGCGAGTCTGTTGTCCATGTCGGAACTTTTCTGCGCCGCTATGCCTTCGATTCCCTCATCGTGTATCGATTTGTCGCAGTCGCGTGTTACCTGCACGTCAAATCCGCTGACTTCGAGCAGGTCGCGGAGACAAAGCAGTATGTTCAGATTTATTCCCTTTTCCGGAATACCGTCCGCCGAAGTGCAGCCGCCGTCGATCCCGCCATGAGGCGGGTCAGCTTAAACTTAGTCAGACTGCCTGGTAGTCTGTATTCTTTGGGTGCGGCTTTTCTTTCGGTATTCCATGGGAGTACAGCCCATGATCCGATAAAAATGCCTGTTGAAATTTGAGAGGTTACGGAATCCGCTGTCGAATGCGATCTCGGAGATACTGCTTTCGGAATCCGCGATTTTTTTGCAGGCGTAGTTTATCCTGTAATGCGAAATGTACTCAGAGGCGCTGAAACCGACATACCTGCGGAACTGATTCATAAAGTAGCTCTGACTGAGGTGTACGGAATCCGAAAGCTGTCTGATAGAAACAGGCTCTTTGAAGTGCTCCTTTATATAGGTCAGCGCAGGACGTATGATATCACTTGTTTCATTTTCGGGAGTTCCCTCGGCCGCGTCAGTTTCAAGCAGCCAGAAAAGTCTTAGAAGTTCGCCGCGCATAAGCATATCAAGGTGAGGGAGATCCCCTCTTGCGCAGGAAAAAATATTTTCCGTTATGGTTTTTATTTCCGAGTAATAGCAGTGCTCGGGGGAGATGTGCGTTTGTATGCTCATACTTCCGTCAATAAGTGGAATGATACATTTTTTAATGTATCTGTCCTCCTGAGATTCGCCGAAGATCGCCGAACCGAAAACGAGAGTATCGTAGACCTGTCTTGAATCTGTATATATTGAGTGCATGACATTTGGCTGAGTTATCACAATATCGCCCTTATTTGCGGTAAATCTTTCCTCGCCGCAAATAAATTCGGCAGAGCCGTCAATAATAAAGTTTATCTCGAACTCCTCATGCCAGTGCATGGGAACATATGGGAAAAGGTCGGGTATGATACATTCGTAGAACGAAAATGGTTTTTCATCTGAAACATGGATTCTGTTTTCTTTTGACTGTATACTTTTCATAGGCTTGCCTTTCAAAAAATAGGATAGTATCAGAAAATAATATAAAATCAGTAGATAAGCGGTAGTATGATATGATATTATATTACCAGCAGATAAAACGATACCAAAATCTTCAAAGGAGTTGTTATTATGATCAAAAAGTTTGTATTTGGACATCCCTTTTCAACCTGTGCCGTGGTAAAAGACATCGAAAAGTCAGAGGGAAAGCTTCCGTATTTCACAACGGACGGCAACGGTAATTTTGAATACAGTTTTTCTGAAAACGACATCGTTTACGGTCTTGGTGAGCAGGCGAGAGGAATAAACAAAAGAGGCTGGGAATACGTTAGCTGGAATTACGATAATCCCAATCATCAGGAGGACACGCGCTCGCTTTACGGAGCACATAACTTCATAATTGTAAAGGGAACTGTAACTTTTGGTGCGTTCTTTGATTATCCCGGTAAGCTGGTTTTCGATATCGGCTATACCAGTAGAAATACCATGAAGATACACGCTGAGAAGAACGACCTTACCGTGTATATCATTGACGGCGGATCTGAAAAGGATATCGTAAAGCAGTTCAGAGAGATCATCGGCAGAAGCTATATTCCGCCTTTCTGGGCATTCGGATACGGTCAGAGCCGCTGGGGCTACAAGAATGAGAGTGACGTTCGTGAGGTCGCTGAAAAATACAAGTCAGCAGGCGTTCCCCTTGACAGCATTTATCTTGATATAGACTACATGGAACGCTATAAGGACTTTACTGTCGATACAGAGCGTTTCCCCGATCTTGAAAAGCTTACATCTGATATGAAAGCGGACGGCATTCACCTTGTGCCGATCATTGATGCGGGCGTAAAGATCGAAGAGGGTTATGATGTTTATGAGGAAGGCGTTGAAAACGACTACTTCTGCAAGAATGCCGAGGGCAAGGATTTTGTCGGAGCAGTATGGCCCGGCAGAGTGCATTTCCCTGATTTTCTCAACCCCAAGACAAGAGAGTGGTTCGGAGAAAAGTATTCGGTTCTCACAAAAATGGGAATTGACGGTTTCTGGAACGATATGAACGAGCCGGCTATTTTCTATACAGAGGACAGGCTTGCTGAAACTCTTGAGAAGATCAAGGAGCTTACTTCCGGAAACATGGGTATCAACGAGTACTTTGAGTTTACCGGCATGGTGGCAGGACTTAACGGAAACAAGGGCGACTATGATAAATTCTACCATAATATTGACGGAAAAATGGTCAAGCACAGCGAGGTACACAATCTCTACGGCATGAACATGACGCGCTCGGCTTTTGAGGCTTTGCAGAAAATCGAACCCGAAAAGCGCACACTGTTCTTCTCGCGCTCATCATACACAGGAGCGCACCGTTACGGCGGAATATGGCAGGGCGACAATAAATCATGGTGGTCACATATCCTCCATTCAATGCAGCAGCTTCCCGCGCTCAATATGGCAGGATTCATCTTTACAGGAAGCGATACAGGCGGATTCGGCAGTGATACGACAGAGGACTTAATGCTCAGGTGGTTACAGTTTGCGCTGTTCACTCCTCTTTTCCGCAATCACTCCGCTGACGGCACACGCAGACAGGAGCTCTATCAGTTTGACAACTTGGACAAGACTGCTGAAATGATAAAGATCCGTTACAGCCTTATTCCTTATCTGTACAGCGAATTCCTCAAAGCTGTTCTTAATAATGAGATGTTGTTCAGACCCGTTTCGTTTGACTTCCCCGAGGATAAGGACGCACAGCAGACAGAGGATCAGCTCTTCCTTGGAAATGAGATAATGATAGCTCCAATATATAAGCAGAACGCTCACGGAAGATATGTTTATCTCCCTGAGGAAATGATGCTTGTCAGAATGAAAAAGTATAACGATTACGAGACGGAGATCCTCCCTTCGGGTCATCATTTTGTCAGAGCAGAGCTTGATGAGCTTGTGTTCTTCATCAGAAAGGGAAAGAGTATCCCGATGTGCGAGCCTGCTGTCAATACAAGAGATATTGATTATGATTCGCTCAGCCTTGTCGGATACTCCGGAGCAGGCTACGAATTATACAAGGACAACGGAATATCTCCGCGTCCCGAGGAAAGCCTTGAGGTCATTTCCCTGAAATAAATACAGCGTGGAAAGTATTCCAAAGCGCCGCCAATTAATTGACGGCGCTTTTAATTTTGCTCCCTAAAATTCTGCTGTATTATATGTCAGACTGTGCAGAGGAAACGTTACAGCCGACCATTGCGGAAGGGCCTTCACCCTGCGGCGGAGCTGTCTTACCGTTAAATGACACAAGAAACTTCTGCTTATCGCTTTCGATAAGTCTTTCCCATGAGCCCCATGCTATCATATCAAATTCTTTGTTCTCGGAGTCGTATTTTAGCAGATCCATTGCCAGCGAGCAGTTCATGGCATCTCGGAAAAGCATATACTTGTTGCTGCATTTTGAAAGTATTATGTATTCGCCTCTCGCTCCCGCACGGTCAACGAATTTGAATGTGTAGTCCATTGTCGTTACTTCGTTTTTGAACTTTTTGGCGTTTTTCCGTGAAGCTGACGAGAACAGCAGCTTTATCTTGTTGATACGGCGAATTGTCTTATATTGCTTGTGTACGTTTTCATCGCCGTAGGTTATTGTGTTGAGCGCGTCATCGTTTGTGTAAAGTCGTCCGTCTCTGTCGCACTCAAGTATGCGCTGTGCAACAACAGCGTTCCAGTATTTTTTGAAGTAAAGGCTGCGGTTCGGGTATACGTCTCCCGCAACAGCGAAAAGGTCGTTTTCGACGACCACCCTGTATTTGCAGCCAGTATCTTTTCCTGCCGCAAGCTTCATCTTGGCTTTGGCTGCCGCATTGGAAGTGGTTATTCCGACTATGCGAAGTATTGCCATGACCAGACCTACTGCAAAGTTTATCACGATGAATATTGGCAGAAAAGTACACCATATGTTGGCAACGAACAGCATGAGAAAGAGAAGAAGGATTTTCACGAGCCATGCGCGCGTCTCGCCGACATAGCCCTTAGTGTGTCCGAGATTATCGACGTAAACGTAATTCTTATTAACAAAAGCGTTGTCGATGGCTTTTGCGGGATCAAGGTGGCGGTAGAGCGAGCAGGGGAGCGTTATGCCGAAAATAAGGCATATAATGCTCTCAAGGAATACGATAAATGTGTAAAATTCAAGTACGCTCGCCGTGCGTTCTCCGACTTCAATGCAGAGAAATTTTCCGACCGCGAGGGGGAGGACTTTTTCTGTATTTTTTCCGAAGATCTTTTTAGATGCCTCAGCCGCCGACTCCTTTGGAGTGTCGGTTTCCTCGGAAACATAGCCGAGCACTTCGCCCAGCGTAATGGTGCTGTCGGGATGAGTTTCGCTGTAATTCAGATACGGGCTCTCGTACTTGAAAATAGCTGTGCCCAGTAATATGATGAGTGTCGAAACGACAAGCACTATCGTTTCAAGTATCGCGGAAAATAGTGGTTTCATGTTTTACTCCTTATTAAACATATTTTTCTGTAGTAAAGTATAGCATATACACGCTGTTTTTTCAAGTGGGCGGAACAAAATGTGATACCCCTGAAATAAATCAGAGTTTGTTCAGTATCCTGATACCTCATTCCAAATATAGGGCAGGCATATAATTTCAGTCCCAAGCATATCATTCAAAAAAACAAGTAGGTGAGAGAATGAAAGGGACGATCCACGTTAAAAGCAGCTTTAAGTCAGAAAGCGCTGAACAGTTAAAGGAAGCCGTTACCGCCAAAATAGAAAAGCTTGTGAATATACGCGCAAAACAGGCAGGATAACAGGGTTCAGATAGGGAGGAGTGAGGTCAATGCCGAAGGTGGGGATATACTGCCGCTTGTCGATCGAGGACAGGGACAAGGCGGAAAGCGACTCCAGCGCAAGTATACAGAATCAGAAAGCCATGCTCCGTGATCACTGCCGCGAGCGCGACTGGGAGATATACGACATTTACATAGATGACGGTTACAGCGGTGTTGACCGCAGCCGCCCCGAGTTTCGGCGCTTGCTCAGTGACTGCGAAAAAGGGAACATTGATATCGTGCTGTGCAAAGATCAGTCGCGATTTTCGCGCGATACTGTAGTTATCGAGGAGTTCATAAATGATAAATTTCTCGAATGGGGGATACGGTTTATCGGGATCGCGGACAATGCCGACACAGAGAGCGAAAGCTACAGTACAATGCGGCTTTTCACAAGTGCGTACAACGAGATGTACGTCAAGGATATTTCAAGCAAGATACGCCGCACTCTCGCATACAAACGAGAGCAGGGGCAGTTCATAGGCTCGTTTGCACCGTACGGCTATCAGATAGACCCCGATGACAAGCATCGCCTGATAATAGACCGCGAAACTGCTCCGGTCGTAAGGCGGATATTTGAAATGTATGTCAGCGGTGAAGGATACCGCAGGATAGTCAGAAAGCTTAACGATGACGGAATTGCCTGTCCAACGGAATACAAGCGGCAAAAGGGTTCAAAGTATGTCAACCGCAAAGCCGAAACAGGTGGCGCAAATGGACTGTGGACGCAGTCTACGATCGGAAAAATGCTCGCAAATGAGGTGTATATCGGCACATTGGTGCAGGGAAGATCCCACCACATAAGCTATAAGAATAAGAAACGCAAAAGGGTCGATGAAAGCGAGTGGGTAAGGGTCACGGACGCTCATGAGGCGATAATTGATCCCGATACATGGTCACGCGTGCAGGAACGGCTTAAAAGTCACACAAGAGTGGGAAGATCTTCGCAGGAGTTGTCGCCTCTTTCGGGAAAAGTCAAATGCGCTTTGTGCGGACGGCCAATGAAACGCAATGTTTACTACAACAAGGCAAAGACTATCAGGTATTATGGACTGCAATGTGCTGCCTACAAAACAGGAGCAATGAACTGCCCGAACAAATCGAGTATCAGCGGACTTGTCCTTGAACAAAATATACTTGATGAATTGAATGCTATCATTGTGCAGTACTGTCAGGCAGATAAGATCAATTTCAGCGACATATACAGCGAACAGCTCAGACAGCTCGAACCCGAGCTTTCAAAGCTTAATGAACGCCGCAATTCGGCAGAAAAGCGACTTGTCAGTATGTACAAGGACAAGCTGGACGGAGTTATCTCAAACGAGGACTACATACTGTTCAGGGAGAAACTCAGCGGCGAGGAACGTGAGCTTTCGGCGCGGATCGATGATATCAAAAGTAAGATAATAGACTGCCGTGAACACATAAGGAATAATGACGGGAAAAAATCGGTCATTGAAGAATATACGCATTTTAGCAAGCTTGACCGTATAGTAGCTGATGAGTTTATAGATCTCGTTGAGGTTGGAATGGCTGATAATAACGGTGAGCGCGATATACATATACATTGGAAGCTGTAGTGATACCGCAGATCTGTGATTTATCTGTTGACAAATTTTTGCTTTGGTGGTATCATATATAAGAACAAAGACGTTCCGGATATTGGAGCGTCTTTGTTTTTTTGCTTATTTTAGGAAACAGAGCAGATATTCCGAACGTTTCCAACGTACAGTTTTGAATTTTACTGCGGATAGGAATGAATTTTATGAATATGAAATGCCGTGACCTTTCCACATTAAGGTCATTTAAAAAAATAAGACTTATTGCAGGCTCGGGAGGACTTGACCACATAATCACATGGGTCTACATCAATCAGGACAGCAGCATAAGCGACTGGATACATGGCGGAGAGCTTGTGTTTATAACAGGGATGGAAAACGGATTCTCCGAAGAAATGTTGTGCTCTTTGGTGCGTGAATGCATTGAAAATGCCGCTGCGGGAATAGTGGTGCTGATAGACCCGAATCATATAGTAGCAGTTCCCGAGGAGATAATAAAGGCTGCCGAAAGCGGAAATATGCCTCTTTACGAAATGCCGTGGGAGATAAAGCTTGTTGACGTTACAAAGGAGATCGCCAATACTATCGTCATAAATCAGCTCCATGAGCAGTATGTCATGGGATTTTTCTCGGAACTGCTGTTCTCATACTATATTTCCGAGGATTCGATAAAGAATATGGGCATACGCTGTGGCGTTGATGTTTCCGAGAACGCCGCGATAATGATCCTGCGTCCGTTTTATTCGCACGAGCACTCAAGAAACGATTTTGACAATATAGTTTCCGCGATAAGCCGAACTGTCGGCAACGAGCTTGAACGCCGCAAGATCGGCTTTGTTTCCTATGTCTACATGGGCGAGATATTCATTTATGCAGTCAGCCCTAACAGCGGACTTACTGCGATAAGAGATATGCTTTCAGAGATTTGCTCGGATTTTACGGAAAGGCACAGCGGTCTGCGCATTTGCGGTGGAATAGGCAGGTCAGCCATTGGCGCGGTAAATTTGCGCAGAAGCTATTCCGAGGCAAGGCAGTCGCTAAGCTTTTCCGAAAATGACGAAATGCCTGTGCGGATAGTACTGTATTCGGAAATGGGCATAATAAGACTCCTCAATACGGCAAGTTCGCGTTCCGATATACAGGACTACTGCTACTCAACACTCAAGCCGCTCATAGACAGCGACAGGACTCACAACACGGAGTACATAAAAACGCTGGAGTGCTATCTTAACCACAACTGCAACCTTGTAAAAACTGCTGAAACAATGTTCATACACCGAAATACGATAGTTTACCGCATTGAAAAGATCCGATCTCTGCTTGATATAGATTTCTCGAATATGACGGCAAAGAGCGAATGTATGAATGCCCTGCGGTTAATGAAATATTTCGGATTTACTCCCGAGAGCTTTGAATAGCGGGTCAGCCGATGTATTTTTCTATTATCTTTACGAACTCATCAACGGCAGTATCGGTGATGAGTTTTCCTTTTTCAGCGGACGAACCCTTTGCCGATGCAAGCGCGCCGCTTTCCGGAACCATTCCCCTTATAATAGGATATTTATGATACGGAACAGCCTTAAAACCTGTTTCGGTGGGTATCATCTCAGTGCGGACGAGTTCGGGGGCAAGATACATCATAAGAGAAGTTTCGGTAACTGCTGCGTGTTCGAGCGCCCAGCCCGGGAAGGGAACATCTTCAAAGACCTTGTCGATTACACTCTGCGGAAGAACGTCCCACCAGTTGGATTCAAGGATAGTTACCTCGGGGTGTCTCCTTGATACTATATCTATAGCCTCAAGCAGGAAAGCCTCGTTTTCAAAGTGAGCGTTGTTTACAAAAATAAGTTTTACGCCGTCAAGGCAAAGTTCCTCCAGAATGTCCTCGGCAAGCGAGATAAGCGTTCTTCCCTGAAGGTCGATAGTTCCCGGAAAGAGCGGACCGCCGCCGCTCATCGGCTTGGATTTGTAGCCGTAGCAAAGAGTCGGCATTACCAGTCCATTTATCCTCTCGGCAAGCTTTTCGGAAATGCCCTCTGCGATAGCCGAATCCGTGCACAGGGGCAGGTGGAAACTGTGCTGTTCCGTTGACCCTACGGGAAGGATGACCGCATTGTTTTTCCTTTCCTCAAATTCATGCCATGTAATATCTTTCATATATACACTGTTCATACTTATCAGCTCCTTATTAATATATGAGAACAAGTTCTGAGCATATCGGCGGAACTTTTTTCTGTTCTTATAATATACAATATATTATTGCGGGCAATTTTGCAATGTATTTCCGATACAAAAAGAACGGCTTATTTTTGTATTTCGCGTATAGTGACATTTTTTGACATTGATGCTATAATGTAAACTGTAATCGGAAGATACAAAACGATTGATAACGCACAGCAAAGGCGCTGCAGGTGGAAATAAATTTCCTCCGGCAGCGCTTTTCTGATTTAAGCGGTTATCCGGAAGGGAGAGATCACAATGTCTGCAATCGGACAGAGCATTAAGATCGAAAATGTAAGCAAATTCTATGGAAGCTTTCAGGCACTTGACTGTGTTTCGCTTGAAGCGAAGGCAGGAGAATTTCTTACGATACTCGGTTCGAGCGGCTCGGGCAAGACTACATTATTAAAAATAATCGCAGGATTTGAAGCCGCGAACCGAGGACAGATACTTATTAACGGCCAGGACATCGCCGGAAAGAAACCTTACGAGAGAAACATCGGTATGCTTTTTCAGAATTATGCGCTTTTTCCGCACATGACAGTAGCAGAAAACATCGCATATCCATTGAAGCTGCGAAAGCTTCCGAAAGATGAGATCGCTGAAAGAGTCAACTCCATTATCAAGCTGATAAAGCTTGACGGAATGGAAAAGAGGCTCCCCAAGCAGCTTTCGGGCGGTCAGCAACAGAGATGTGCTCTTGCAAGAGCCATTGTATACAATCCGCCGCTGCTTCTCCTTGATGAACCGCTTGGCGCTCTCGATAAGAACCTGCGTCACGAGATGCAGTTTGAGATAAAGCGAATACAGAAAGAGCTTGGAATAACTACAATAAGCGTTACGCACGATCAGGAGGAAGCGCTTACAATGTCGGACAAGATATGCATTATGAGTCACGGCGTTATACAGCAGTGTTCTTCGCCCGAGGAGATATACAAGAAGCCTAAGAACCAGTTCGTTGCGGAGTTTATCGGCAGCACGAACCTTATCAAGGGCACTGTGGTATCAAAGTTCAAGGAAAACGGTGCAATGGTAAGTCTTGTAAATACCGGACTTTCAGAAGAACCGGTACGCGTGGAAGAACCGCTCGACCGCAGGCAGTACAACCTCGATGATGTGCTCCTCGCACTTCGTCCGGAGCTTATACACCTTATGAAGAACAGGAGCGGACACATCAACTCCTTTAAGGCTGAGCTCCTGAACAGCGTTTATATGGGCGACTATTACAAGGCGCTTATCCGAACGGCTGACGGAAACGAGCTTAATGTTAAAATTTCACCCGAGGCATATAAACAGTATTCGGGAGAAAAGGAACTTGAATTTTTCTTCAACGCAGACTGCGTTACCACCATTTATGAAAAAGAAAAGGGCGTAATGCTCAAGATAGTTGAAAACACATGAGTTAACAGGAGGATATATTATGAAAAAGAGATTTTTTAAAGCCGTTGCAGCAGTTACGGCAATGACACTGGTTTCGGGAATCTTCACAGGCTGCGGAAACAGCGGCTCGGGAAAAGACGGCTCATCAGGCAACGGAGAGCTTGTATTCGTTGACTGGGGCGGAGCAAACACAGACGCGCGTATCGCCTCGGCTGTAAAGCCTTTTGAGGAACAGACAGGTATCAAGGTAACGGTAGTTACTCCCTGTGATTACGCAAAGCTCATTTCGATGGTCGAGAACAACACGACCGAGTGGGACGTTATGAACTGTGACGCTTACTGGGGCGTTTACGCAGGCGAACAGGGCTATCTCGAACCTATCGACTATAACGTTGTAACAACAAAGATAGATGAGGAGGCACAGCTTGAATATGTAATGGGAGCTGAGATCTACACTTCCGTTATTTCATGGAACTCCGACAAGACGAGCGCAGAAGATGCTCCGCAGACATGGGCAGACTTCTTCGACACGGAAAAATACCCCGGCAAGAGAGCTGTATGGCAGTATCCTGTAACGGTGCTTGAGGCTGCTTTGCTTGCGGACGGTGTTCCGATGGACGAGCTTTATCCGCTTGATCTCGACCGTGCATTTGCAAAGCTTGACACGATCAAGGACGACATCGTATGGTGGACTAAGGGTGCAGAACCGTCGCAGATGCTCTCAACTGGCGAGGCTGACTACGCTCTTGCATGGAGCGGAAGAATCGCAACTGCAAAGGACGAAGGTTCACCCGTTGATATGCACTACAACGGCGGTATCATGATCTCCGCGGGCTGGGTCGTTCCTAAGAATGCTCCTAACAAGGAGAACGCAATGAAGTTCATCGAATTTATCAGCGAAGCTCCGCAGCAGTATGGCTTCTCTGAGCTTATTCCTTACGGTTCGACAAACCCCGAAGCCGTTGCTCTTATGAGTGATGAGATGAAGGTCGACCTCGGACAGTCCGATGAACAGCTTGAAAATGAGATCTACCTCAACAACACTTACTGGGCTGAGAACCTCTCATCAGTTGAGGAGCGTTTCAATGCTTGGCTCTTAGAATGATTTAAAACAAATTCTCATAGCTATCCAACAGAATACTGAAGTTGATCTGACGATACAAACCGCATATTACTGCGCTGATCTGCTTGTACTATGCGGTTTGGTATTGTCACATTATTGTATTGCTATGATACATCAGAATGCCGTCCTGCACATATGGACGGTTTCTGACAGCAATTTCGGACAGCGCAGGCGTCCGCTTTGAAAGGTCGTGATCCAAATGAGCGAGAATCTGAAAAACTTTTCAGGAGATATCAACAGAAAAGGTGTTCCGCTTTCCCATAAGATAGCCAAGGCAACGCAGCTTAAATGGATAATAATGCTGCTGCCGCTGGTATTTGTCGTTATCACCCTTATGATATCAATGGTGGGGATCTTTAAGAAAAGCTTTGTGGGAGCGGAAGGCTTTACACTGGAATATTACACGAAAATATTCACCGAGCCGCTCTATATCAAGGTTCTTCTTAACACGCTGAAAATGGGCTTGCTTGTAACTCTGTTCTGCCTGCTGCTTGCTTATCCTGCGGCTTATCTTTCGGTCAGGGCAAAGAAACCGATCGTTCGCCGGATCATCACGGGCGGAATCCTTATCCCGTACTGGATAAGTATGCTCGTAAGAATTTTCGCATGGCAGATAGTTCTCCAGACCAACGGCGTGCTGAACCAACTGCTGATGTTCTTCCATATAACCGATGAACCGATACAGTTTTTGTACACAACGGGTGCTGTATGTATCTCAATGACGCACATTCTGCTGCCGTATATGTTTTTGAGCCTCCAGTCAAACATGGAGGGTATCGACGCTAACCTTTCAACAGCCGCGGCTGTAATGGGAGCGCGTCCTGCAAGAGGCTTTATTGACGTATTTCTGCCGCTTTCTATGCCGGGTATTTTCTCAGGTTCGCTCATGGTTTTCGTGCTTGCACTGGGCTTCTATATTGCTCCCGCGCTGCTCGGCGGTCCCGACAACATGATGATGTCGAACCTCATTGAGCAGAACATGAATAACTTTAATTCCAACCTTGCGGCTGCTATGTCGTTTGAACTGCTCGTAATTGTATTCATTATAATCGGGATCGCGTTCAAATTCGTTGGAAACATCTTTGTGAACAAAAAATAAGAGGTGAAATGCTATGCTGTATGTCTACACCTTTCTGCTGATATTTATAATGATACTTCCCGCGATCGTTATAATTCCGCAGGCATTTACAAGTCTTAACTACTTCAAGTTTCCGGTCGAGGAAATGTCCACCAAGTGGTTCGATAAATTCTTTGAGAACGAGCAATGGATAGTCGGACTGGAGCGAAGCCTTGCGATAGCTGTTATCTCCGCGATTCTTGCAACAGCTCTCGGAACAATGGCTGCGCTTGCCATGAACAAGCTCGAATTCAAGGGTAAATCCCTGTTTATGAGTATCATGATAGCTCCGATGGTCGTTCCTGTAGTTGTAGTCGGCGTTGCGCTTTATACAACATTTGCTCCGATAGGACTTACGAACAGCTTTGCCGGTCTTATCTTTGCACATACTCTGCTCGGTATTCCGATGGTGTTCGTGACAATGCTTTCGGGATTTGCAAATGTAAACGAGAACCTTGAACTTGCTGCAATGAGCATGGGTTCTTCTCCTATGGGAGCCTTTTTCAAGGTAACTCTCCCCACCGTGCGCTCCTCTCTGGTATCATCAGTGCTTTTCGCATTTGTAACAAGCCTTGATGAAGTTGTTGTAACAACTTTCGTTTCTGGCGCAAACACAAAGACTCTTACAATGGTCATGTGGGAGAATATGAGAACAAACATCGACCCGACTCTTGCAGTTGCGGCTCTGTTCATGATAATCCTCACGCTCGGAATGTATATCATCAAGGAGATCGTTGAGGCAAGGTCAAAGTATTAATAAAATCATGTAATGAAACTTTCAGCCGGCTGTTGTTCATGACAGTCGGCTGAAAAACAAAGGAGTGACCAATATGACATTATATAAAAACGCCCGTCTCAGAGGCTGCACAGAACTGAAAGATATTTTTGTAAAAGACGGAAAGATCGAGAAGATAGCAGATTCAGGAACAATTGCCCCTGAAAACGCGGAGAAGATAGAACTGGACGGCAGGCTTGTCTGCGAACCCTACTGCGATCCGCACATTCATCTTGACTATGTTTTTACATCTTCAAGCTTTGAGGAGAATTCCACCGGTACGCTTTTTGACGGAATTGCAAGCTGGTCGGATTCAAAGAGTACTCTTACTCCAGAGATGATCAAGGAGCGCGCGAAAAGGGGACTTCTTGAACAGCTCCTTGGCGGAACGCAGTATATCCGTACTCACATTGACGTTACCGACCCTAAGCTTACGGGACTGAAAGCAATGCTCGAACTCCGCGAGGAGGTAAAGGATTATGCGAATATACAGATAGTTGCATTTCCGCAGGAGGGAATGTACTCCTACAGGGGCGGAGAGGAACTGGTTGAGGAAGCCCTGAAAATGGGCGCTGACTGCGTAGGCGCTATTCCGCATTTCGAGTATACTTCCGAAATGGGAACAAGATCGGTCAAAAAGGCAGTCGAGCTTGCGGTGAAGTACAACAAGCTTGTAGATGTCCACTGCGATGAAACAGATGATGATATGTCGCGCTTTGTCGAGACGCTGGCATACGAAGCAATGGATAACGGCATCGGAGAAAAGACTACAGCAAGCCATACCTGTGCAATGGGTTCATATAACAACGCCTATGCTTTCAAGCTGTTTAAGCTATTGAAAAAGTCGGGAATAAATTTCATATCCTGTCCCACTGAAAATATCCACTTGCAGGGACGATATGACACCTATCCGAAACGCAGGGGTCTTACACGGGTAAAGGAACTGCTGGACGATGATATCAACGTCTGCTTTGCTCAGGACTCAATATGCGACCCGTGGTATCCGCTCGGAAACGGAAACCTTATGTATGTGCTTGACGCAGGTTTTCACATCTGCCACCTTACCGCGCCGCAGTATATGAACAGAGCGCTTGACCTCATTTCTGCTAACGGAGCAAAAACGCTTCACCTTGGCGACAGCTATTATCTCCGCGAAAATAATCCCGCAAGCTTTATCGTCATTGACGCAAAAAGTGACTTTGATGCGCTCCGCAATCGTGCGCAGGTGCTCATGTCGGTAAGAAACGGAAAGATCCTTTTCCGGAAAGAGCCCACCGCTTTCAGAACTGAAATGCTGAGCAGCTGCTTTAGGTCGTGTTGACACTAAGCCTAACAACGCATCTTTTCGGCAAAATTTCACGCATCCTGCGTTAAAAAGTCTTGACAGGCGACAGCCTGCCTGCGACTTTTTGCCTTGTCTACGTAAAATTTATGCTCGAAAATCTGCATATTATCTTAGTGTCAACACTCCCTAGTATATAACCGTATTCATAGGATATAAGGAGCGGCAGACTGTTGCTCCTTTATTTTTGCTCATCAGATAATTATTTTGGATTTTATTTCTTGACAAATTGTTGCTAAAGTGGTAAAATTAACCAAATAGCAGCATAAGAATTACTGATAGAAAAATTTTCTGAAAAATAATGAAATGAGGGCAATAATATGAAACACTCCGACAGTAATCACTCGTTTAAGGAAACTCTTTTCGGCATTTTGTTTTTATGTACCATTATAGGCGCTGTTTTTGCAATATATATTACATCGCAGACGGATATTTTTCTGTGCCTGATAACGTTCTTTGGCTTTTTGGGAGCAATGTTCTTGCTTGGCGGGCTCAAAACCATTAGTCTCCCGAATATCGGTAATCTGGTTTTTGTCACGCTGGGTGCAGAATTTGTAATAAGCTCGGTCGCTGTTGCGATGTTTTGGGGCGGAGATTCGCAGCACCGCGCTCAAATGGTGAGTATACTGCCGAAACTTGGCTGCGGCGGAGCGGTTCTGCTTGGAGCAGTAATGGCGGCAGGGGGAGTAATACTCGATAAGCTTCGTCTGAAACGCTGCTGCTGTGAAGTGACGGCTGAAGTTACGAACGTTGACATTATGACAGATCACAGGAACGATATTGCGCACCGCCGAAACCGATATGCTCCCATGGTAAAATACGATTGGCAGGGTAACGAGTATGAGACGCAAGCCGATGTGTATCAGTCTGCTTCGCGGTATAATGTGGGCGATAAAGTTACCGTTAAGCTGAATCCTGATCGTCCTGAGGAGATAGTGGTTTCCGGAAGAACTTTCATGGTAAGCGCGTTCGTTTTCGGTGTTCTTCTCATGGCGGCAGGGATCACGGTATATATTCTTTTGAATTAAGAAAGTGGAACTCATGCGCGAAAGTGAACAGAGATCCGCTGCGGAACACCTTTTTGATATCGCGATATATCCCTCAAAAAAGCTGAATGTTGCCGCAGCAGTGCGGTGTCGTTCAGCTTTCTTTTGTTAGTGAGAGTAAATCAGACTTATGGTAAATATTGACTTATTTGTCCTTAAATGATATAATTAAGGTGTTCCGAGAATCGGAAGGGGGAGTGTAAAGTGAAGCAGAACGTAAATATCTGCAAAAGACTGATGTCGGTTTTTACGATATTTGTACTTTTACCGCTCCTCATTTTTAATGAACGTGCAGATACGGACGGTACGGCGCGCGGGAACAGCAGCTTTGACCGCTGTTATTCCGATTATGGTGCACAGATCGCCCTGCCTGCAAATATACGGATAGAGAGAATACTTTCTTCAAGTTCTGTAAAGTATTCAAAGTATAGTCCCTCCAAAAAATACGAACACCCCGTATATATCGACTATCTGCTGAACAGAAGCAGCGGACTTATTGCTTTGGTCTGCATTGCGTTTCTGCTGTCCATTACGGCAAAGGCAGAATCTGTATTCAGCCGAAAGTACATACTTAAATATATTCACGATCAGGACGGTCACAAGGGCATATCCTCCGATTTATACGCAGAAAAAAATAATTCGGAGGGAAAAATAAATGAAAACAGTTTTAATAATTATTCTTGGAGTTCTTGGCGTGGGAGGAATGGTCGGCTTGGATGCGTTCATTTCAAGAGACCTTAAAAAGCCTGCTAAAAATAAAAAGAGAACTAATGAAAGTGAGGATAACAGCAATGAGAAAGACGAAGATCATCTGTACGATCGGGCCGGCAAGTGAGAGTGAAGATACGCTGAGGGAAATGTGTCTGGCGGGAATGAATGTTGCGAGACTGAATTTCTCTCACGGCACTCATCAGGAGCATCAGGTAAAGATCGAGACCATTAAAAAGGTAAGAGATCAGCTTGAACTGCCTATCGCGATCATGCTTGATACAAAAGGCCCTGAGTATCGCATAAAGACCTTTGAGGAGCATAAGATACAGCTCAATGACGGCGACACCTTTATTTTTACGTCAGATGACTGCGTGGGAGATCAGGAGCGCGTATCGGTAAGCTACAAGGATCTTGCAAAAGAAATAAGTATCGGTGATACTATTCTCGTAAATAACGGTCTGCTTTCTTTCAAGGTAAAGGAGATCAACGGCAACGATGTCATTTGCGAAGTGATCACCGGCGGAGAAATGTCCGACAGAAAGAGCATGAACTTCCCGAACCATGTGCTGAAGGGCGACTATCTCAGCGAACAGGACAAGGACGATATTCTGTTTGGGATCCAGAACGGAGTTGACTTTATTGCTGCTTCGTTCGTCTCAAACAAGAAAGACGTTGAAGACCTTCGCAACTTCCTGAACGAAAACGGCGGCAGCGATATCGACATTATTGCCAAGATAGAAAACAGTTCCGGTGTAGACCATATTGATGAGATATGCGACATTGCTGACGGTATCATGGTCGCAAGAGGCGACCTCGGCGTTGAGATACCGTTTATTGAAGTGCCGTCGATACAGAAGTATCTGATAAGAAAGTGCCGACTCCTCGGAAAGAGAGTTATCACAGCTACCGAAATGCTGGAGTCAATGATCGAAAAGCCGCGTCCGACAAGAGCGGAGATCTCCGATGTAGCCAATGCTGTGTATGACGGTTCTTCGGCAGTTATGCTTTCGGGCGAGACAGCTTCCGGCAAATATCCCGTTGCTGCGGTTAAGAATATGGCTGAAATTGCCGAGCGCACAGAGCAGACAATAGATTACATAAAAAGATTCTCCACAATGGAGTATGTTATCAAGAACAATACTGACGCGCTCTCGCACGCAACCTGCGCAATGGCGATCGATACAAAAGCAAGAGGGATCGTTATAAGCTCACTTTCGGGCATGACAGTCCGCATGGTAAGCCGCTTCAGACCGCCGGTAGATATTATCGGTATGACTACTTCTAAAAAGGCATGGAGAAAGCTTAATCTCAGTTGGGGAGTTACACCTGTTCTGAGCGAGGAATTCAACTCTATAGATGTAATGTTCTATCATGCTATGAAAAAGGCAATAAGCGCGTTCGGACTCCACAAGGGTGACAATGTTATCCTTACCGGAGGACAGACTAACGGAAAATCGGGCAATACGAATACTATTCGCCTTGAAACCGTTCGCTGATCCTGAATTTGCAGTTTATTCTGCATTAAAACAGCCGCATTCTGCATGATCGGGAGTGCGGCTGTTTCTGAAAGCCAAACAGTCATTTGAGAGGAGATGTGAGTCATTGAAAAAACTGAAATTTGATTGGAAAGAAATTGATCCTAAAAATTTCATCGTGCTGGTAATCGCCGGAATCATCAACTCTTTCGGGGTTACGATCTTCCTTTTTCCCGTAAAGCTCTATGACAGCGGAATATCGGGACTTTCTATGCTGCTTGACCAGATAACTCCTGACAGCTTGTCATTGTCGCTGTTCCTTATCATTCTGAACATACCCGTTTTTCTTTTCGGACTCAGCAGACAGGGTGTCACATTTACCGTGTACTCAATTTTCACAGTTGCGGTCTATTCGCTGATGTCGTTTTTGATAATGAACGTATTCCCCATAGACGTATCTTTCATCTCGCCGCTTGCAGGCTCGGACTTGCTCCTGTGCGCGATATTCGGCGGCGTTATATCCGGGATCGGCAGCGGATTAACTATAAGATTCGGCGGCGCAATAGACGGAATAGACGTTTTGTCGGTTGTATTTGCAAAAAGGATAGGATTGTCAATAGGTTCGTTTGTCCTGATCTTCAACACTTTGCTGTACATTGTTTGCGGAATTACGATGAAAAGCTGGATACTGCCGCTTTATTCGATCGTGACGTATTACATCGGTTCAAAAACGATAGACTTTGTTGTTGAGGGCATAGACAAGTCAAAGTGCGCCATGATAGTGACGACAAAAGCCGATGAGATCTCGGACGTTTTGACGGATAACTTTGAGGCGAGCGGCACGATAGTAGATGCGGTAGGAGGATATTCAAAAGAAAGAAAAGAGATAATTTATTTCATCGTTAATAATTTCCAGATAAACAAGCTTAAAAAGATAGTACATACTATCGATCCATGCGCGTTCATCTCTTTGCAGGATGTTTCGGATATTATCAAGAATCCGTCTGCGTAGGTCAACGTACAAAGGTACATTTGCGTAACAAATAAAAAGGCGGCATTTGCCGCCTTTTTATTTTGTGTATAATCAAAGCTGTATCCAGTATTCGCCGTTTTCCGAGTAGTGTACAGTCACGGAGTTATTACTTATATATTCCGTAACATTTGAAGCATAAGGCTCAGAAACCACGATTTCCTCGCTTCCCGTAACAGGACTTTGGACTGCTGCAACGATACGATACACCGAATTGCGTTCCCTTGTATAGAATTTTTGGTTTCCCTTGAACTCTCTGCCGAAATAGTAGGGAATCCGCTTTATTTCGCGAACTGTTCCTTCTACTGAGGGACATGACAGCATAAACTGCATATGTGCGATCTTAGCCCGATCTTTTCGGTTTTTTGTGATGTCGCAGAGTATAAACAGTAAGATCAACACAGCGGCGACAATGCAGAAATACTTCATATCTGAAAAGGCAGCTCCATTTTTGACAAAAAGCAGTGTGAGCAATGCAGTTCCGACAGCAACTGCAACTGCAAGAGATGTGCCCATTTTTGACCTTGAATAACCCATAGGAACAACTTGTTTCATAACGTTTCCTTTCTGCAAATGCGAAAATTGTGTATAATATATGAATAATTGTATCAGGGCGAAGTCACTTTGTCAATGGGGACTTTCACGCTTTGCTCAGCAGCAATTCCAGTTCTTCTTTAGTCAGCGGTCGGAATCCTCCGGGCGTCAGGGAAGTATCAAGCGGCAGACCTCCTATCCTGTCTCGGCGAAGGTAAAATATCTTGCAGCCAACGGCGCGCAGCATAAGCTTGACCTCGTGCTTTTTTCCCTCGTGAATTATCAGCCTCCCTGAAAAAGCCGCTCCGTGAGGATTTTTCAAGTATCGCTGCCGACAGTCCGCGGGAATAAAGTCCGCCAGATCCTGCAACTGATAGATTTTCCCGAGCTGAAAGGACGCGGTTCTCGCAGTAAATCCGTCAAGGGAAATCCCGCCCTCCAGACGTTTTATTTTCTCAGTGTTCATTTGTCCGATCGCATAGAAAAAATAAGTCTTGCTGACGTGCATTTCAGGCTGCATCAGCTTTTGATCCAGACTCCCGTCATCGGTCAGAAGCAATAAGCCACAGGTATCCTTATCCAACCTGCCAACAGGGTGCAGACTCCCTGCAAGCTCAGCGGGAAAGTAGTCCATTACGGTTTTATGCATAGTATCGGAGCAGGCGGTAACGCACTGTTGTGGCTTATTGAACATATAATACAGCATTCGGCACTATCCCTTTCATTAACTTATGGCGATACAATATAGTATAGTACTTTTTTCAGCGTAATGCAAGAGAACGTGTGAAAAAACAGCTGTTTAGTTATGCTAACAGCAATACTGAAACTGGAGATGTAGTGGATATAACGGCTTTTGCAAAAAATGCGGTTACTTTGGAAATAACGTAAGAGGGCGGTTCATTTGAACCGCCCTTTAAATTTGTGTAGCTTTGCCCCACGCTCCACCAAAGGGTTATCAACCCTTTAGAATCCCATTATTAGTTTTTGGCAAACTGAGTTTAAAATGACTCGCCATGACCTGCGTCGAGGACAATGATTGGCTTTTCACTTTCGTTTGTGACCAATGAAGTCGGGATCGCCTCGCCTGCATTTCTATGGCTGAGGAGCGAAATCCCTCCCAGACCAATGAGTGCGCACCCTGCAAGCACAGCTCCGCTTAAAATTTTTCGCTTGATCTTATCCATATCCATTCTCCTTGTCATAATATAGCAATACAGGAGGCTGATATTATGCCGCATTATTGTATTGCTATAGATTTGTTTCAGCTTGTTTGTAAAAGATATGTTTAAATCCGAAAAATTAGTACAACCGTAGCTTGACAAAGCAGAAAACTATAGTATAATTAAAAATATAGAGAAATAACGTCACCGATGTTTTTTGAATATTGAAGGGAGCAATAACCATGAACAAAAAAATTATCGCCATGTCGCTGATACTTGCAGTATCGGCAGCAGTTTCGGGCTGTGGAACAACAGACAAGGACAAAAGCTCAGAAACAGTCAGCACAACAGAAACTTCGACCTCTGCCGTTACGACTGAGGCCGAAACTGCGAGCACAGCCGAATCTACGGAAACTGAAACCGCTGCCGAAAAAACGAGTGAAACTGAAACAGTAACCAATAAATTCGCAAGTATTGCCGGAGACTGGTACATTGACGGCGACACCTCGGCAGCTCACATTTCCATAAGCGATACCGGCACATTTACCTCCTATTATGCAACAAGCGGCGTTGAGAATAGTGGCTATATAGAATATGCGGAAAATGGAAACGGCGATACTTCTGATCCTATGTATGTGCTGTATACGGACGATGGCAGCCGGTATATAGAATTCAAAGATGACGGAAGCGAGCGCAAGCAGGATATATATTCGGAAGGCGTTTACGGCGCGCATTTTGTCCGCATAGAAGGAGCAGGCGGAATTGCCGATGACGGCATAGGTGACGGTGAGATAGCAGCAGAAGAGGACTATCTTGGCACATGGGGCTGCAATAGAGCGACTCTGACAATTTACAGTAACGGCGACGGAACATATCTCGGAACAGTTACATGGTCGGACAGTGCTTTCGCATACGTTGAATGGACGTATACTCTGTCATATGAAAACGGCATAATGGTATGCAATGAAAACGCGGTCAAGAAGTACTACGAGTACAAGGACGGTAATTCCAACCCCGAAGTAAATGTGATGTATGACAACGGCAGCGGAAGCTTTACCTTGAGAAACGGCGTGATAACATGGTATGACGCAGAGGAAAACCTCGGCGAAGATATGGAATTTATAAAGTAAACGATCGTTAAGGGCTTGTCGGTGTATCGGCAAGCCCTTCGTTGACATTATTTTTGGCGTATGATATAATGATTGTATCAACACGACAGGAGGGCTTGATTTTGAAAGGCAAGCTTATAGTTTTTGAGGGACTTGACGGCAGCGGCAAGAATACGCAGTCTGAAAAGTTCTATGAATATATGAAAAACAGGGGAATAAGGGTAAAGAAAAAGTCCTTTCCCGACTATAAAAGTCAGTCCGCGGCTCTTATAAATATGTATCTTTCGGGACAGTTCGGAGATTCGGCGGATTCTGTCAACCCCTATGCCGCGTCAAGCTTTTATGCCGTTGACCGCTACGCAAGCTACAAGACCGACTGGGAGGAGTTCTACAACAGCGGCGGAGTCGTTATCGCCGACAGATACACAACGTCAAACGCTATTCACCAGTGCTCGAAGCTTCCCGAAAGCGAATGGAAAGCCTTTCTGAACTGGCTTTTCGAGTACGAGTACAAGTACATGGGGATACCCGCTCCTGACAAGGTTTTTTATCTGCGCGTAGACCCCGATGTGAGTCAGGAGCTTATGAGTATGCGCTATCATAACGATGAGGCGAAAAAGGATATTCACGAACGCGACACCGACTATCTGAGACGTTCACGGCTGAGTGCGGACTACTGCGCGCGTGAGCTGGGCTGGGACACGATAGAGTGTACCAGTGAACACAAAATGCGTTCGATAGACGATATTTTTGCCGAAATAATGGGGAAAATCGACAACTGCGATTTTAATTGATACAAAAAGTACAATTGTCATGCGAATTAAAGTTATAATTATTTAAAATGTGTCGAAAATACACAATTTTTTAAAAAACACTTGCATTTCTTGTCCCTATATGATAAAATTATATTGTTAGGTTATGTATTTTTGGGGCAAGTCCGCACAAAAACGGCGGTATTGCCTTGACCTGAATATCGTAAATACTTTCTTGATTTTCTGATTTGATTGCTTACCGTGAAATACTTGCACAGTATGCTTCTCATGACGGGTCTCCGCCGCAGAGAGTGAGTTTGTAAATACTGGTATATTGCTGTTTTCATTGACATAACACTCTATATATGATATAATACTATATATAACTACCTTACAAAAGTCTCATCTTTTCAGAGGGGGAGGAATATGGAAGCTATGCTTTATAAACCGAATCATGAATACATTTCGGAAGAACAGTTTAATGAAGTAACGTTAAAAACTCTGAAAGAAAATAAAGAAGGAATAACGGAGTATCCCGTTCTTGATTTTGACGAGAGGGCGCTTGATCTGCTCAGCAGCGGCATTAAGGAGACTCTCAAAAGTTCAAAGGTGAAAGTCGCAGGCGGCAAGGGATACGAATTCCTGAAGCGTCTTTTTGACATTGTTATGTCATTTACCGCTTTGTTGGTTCTTGCGATCCCGCTGCTCATCATCGCACTTATTATCTTCATCGGCGACAAGGGAAACCCGATTTTTTCACAGGTTCGCCTTACCAAGGAGGGTAAGCCGTTCAGAATGTATAAGCTGCGCTCGATGTGCGTGGACGCCGAAGCCAAATTTGCCGAGGTCCAGAAAGAAAACAAGTCTGATGGTCTTGCTTTCAAGAGCGATGACGACCCGAGGATCACCAAAATAGGCAAGTTCATAAGAAAGACTTCAATTGACGAGCTGCCGCAGCTTTTCAACGTTCTCAAGGGAGATATGTCAATTATCGGCCCTCGACCGCCGCTTCCTCGTGAAGTTGTGCTCTATACGCCACATCACATGGACAGGCTGCTTGTCAAGGGCGGACTTTCGTGCATATGCCAGACCGAGGGCAGAAGCGATATGCCTTTCGAGGAGTGGGTCGACAGCGATATCAAGTACATAGAGAACAGAAGTGCAGGCTTCGACCTCAAGCTTATGTTCAAGACAGTTTCCGCAGTTTTACTCAGAAAAGGCGCAAAATAAAACGAAAAAGCACACCGATCGGTGTGCTTTTGTTTTGTTAATTAATAATGGGATTCTAAAGGGTTGTTAACCCTTTAGCGGATTCCAAAGGC
>ENA-OUOY01000196-OUOY01000196.1-human-gut-metagenome-genome-assembly--contig:-NODE-196-length-49781-cov-49.374331_pt1 | contig 49781 bp, 36 predicted proteins | sample MGYA00237937_ERZ548767 | MGnify/ENA primary metagenome ERZ548767 (study PRJEB26490, sample SAMN05356887) | human gut metagenome | biome: terrestrial biome; feature: human-associated habitat; material... | reverse complement strand
TTAGCGGATTTCGAGGTGTAGTCAGATTACGGGAATGCGTAGCATGTAGTAATCTTATTAATCATAAATGAGGGGCAAAATACCTTTTGACCCTCATATCATAATATTATAGGAAAATATAGGGCGAGGCGGTAATATGAGAGAAAAATTTATCAGGTTTATGAATGGAAGAAACGGGATGGACGAGCTTGCAAGGGCTGAGTCATGGGTAGTAATGATATTACTTTTGGTTTCAATATTTACAAGGTCGGCGATACTTGATATACTGGCTATAGGACTGATGATACACATGTATTTTCGCGTATTTTCGAGGAATGTAAACAAGCGCTATGCAGAGAATCAGAAGTTTTTAAATGCCAGGTATGAGTGGACCGTAAAGGCTGAGCGCAGGAAAAAGCGCTTTGCACAGAGGAAGCAGTACAAGTTCTTCAAGTGCCCTATGTGCAAGCAGGAGGTCAGGGTGCCAAGAGGACATGGCAAGATCTGTATTACCTGTCCGAAGTGCCGGGAGCAGTTCGTGAGACGCAGCTAGTATGTCAATATATATACCTGTACATAAGAGCATGGAGAAGAGAAATGTTTGGATATATAACTGTCAATAAGGACACCTTGTCCGAGGAAAATAAAAAAATATATCAAAGCTATTATTGCGGGCTGTGCCAGACAATGAAGTCGCAGTATGGCAGGCGTGCACAGATGGCACTAAACTATGACATGACTTTTCTCATAGTGCTTCTGACAGGCTTGTACGAGCCGGATAGTGTGACGCGTGATGGATTTGTATGCAGCGTGCACCCTACGAAGAAGCGTACACTTCGCACCAATGAGATTACAGAGTATGCTGCAGCTATGAACATACTGCTTGCATACTACAATCTGATAGATGACTGGAAGGACGATAAAAGCCTGACAAAGAAGACATACGCAGAGATGCTGAAAAAGGACTTTGAGAAGGCAAAAAAAGGCTATCCGATACAGGCTAAGGCGATAGAGGATTACATTGCAAGGCTTGCAGAGTGCGAGAAGAGCAATGATACCAATATTGATGCAGTTGCGGGGCTGACAGGAGAGATGCTCGGCATACTTTTTGCGTGGAAGCAGGATGAGTGGCAGAAGGATTTGAAGGAATTTGGCTGCTATATGGGCAAATTTATTTATATAATGGATGCGTATGAGGATATTGGGGATGATGTGAAAAAGAAGTCATATAATCCACTTATACAGCTCATGCATTGCTGCAATAATGATCAGGAAAAATTTGACAAATCCTGTCGGCTTATGATGACATCTATGCTTTCAGAGGCAGCAAAAATATTTGAGAGGTTGCCAATTCTCTTACATGCGGATATAATCAGAAATGTTCTATACTCCGGTGTGTGGAGCAAGTATGAGTATATTCAGATGAAGAAAAGGAAGAAACATAAATGATAGATCCATATCAGGTGCTCGGTGTCAGCCGCAGTGCAAGTGACGATGAAATAAAAAAGGCCTACAGGAGCTTAAGCAGAAAATATCATCCTGATGCCAATATCAACAATCCTAACAAGGATCAGGCTGAGGAGAAGTTTAAGCAGGTGCAGCAGGCATATGACCAGATAATGAAGGAAAAGCAGTCCGGTGCTGCCGGAGCCGGTGGATATGGCGGTGCGGGAAGCAGCAGCTCATACGGCGGCAGCTCCTATGGTGGAGCATATGGTAGTGGACCGGGAGCAGGTGATCCATTTGGAGCAGGTGGACCGTTTGGTGGTTTCTATGGCCGCTATACCTACAATAATGCAGGCAGCAGTGCACAGGATGACAATCCCAAGGTGCGTGCAGCAGGCAATTTCATCAGCAACGGCTACTACAATGAGGCACTGAAGGTGCTTGAGGAGGTACCTTTTGCTGAGAGACGCGGAAAGTGGTACTACTACAGTGCTGTCGCAAACCAAAAGCTCGGCAACACAGCGACAGCCATAGAACACATACAGCGAGCAGTGTCGCTTGAGCCAAACAATATGCAGTATCGCCAGTTTATGCAGATAATTGAAAATGGCGGCTCATGGTATTCGGATATGGGAGACATATACGGACGCCCTAGTGGCAGGGGCAGCGAGTGCTGCAGTCTGCTAGCCACATTCCTTTGCTGGCAGATGTTCTGCTGCTAGATGTCAAGCTTTTCTGATGTTACAGATGTAAATTCATGCAAGTTATTGGGCTGGTTATTTGCAGAACGATGGACTGGTATATTAATCTGTGAATTATTCTGAATAGTTACCTGAAAATAAGGGGCTGTGAAAAAACTCGATTGAGTTTTTTACATCCCCTTTTATTTATGGACATAAGTAACTATTCAGATCCACACATATATGTATTATTCCATAGAATCCGGAATACCATCATGATCCAAATCTGCCATGTCTGCTCCGTGCGCACCGATATCCACTGTGTTTAAGGTGCGTCTTTTTAGTCTTGCGGCCTCAGACTGCTTGAGCAGATAGCTCTTTATCTCGCGTGAATGCTTTACGTGAACAAGCTTAAGCTCAGGGTTTGTGACATCGCCTGTGTAGCAGACTATGGTGCCGAGCTTAAAAATGCGCTCCATCAGTGATGTGGTGAGCTTTACATCAGCTACCTTATACATGTAGCAGTCATCCTCTGTGGTGCTCAAGAGTCCGGACTCTACAGTGATAAAGGATGGTGTGATGGTGTACTTTGTGAAGGTCCATGGCAGACCGAGAAACAGCAGTCTCTTTCTCTCCTTAAAGATTACAGCATCGTCATCATCGATTGTGGCTGTGGTGTTTTTGATTTGTGATTCATTTACAGACATATTATTCTCCTTTTTGATGTTGAAATTGTCGTAATTGTATGAAAACTTCAATACAATTGCTAAGCGTTCAGAACAGTTATATTCTGTCATATATTCTACAACAAAAAAGTGTAAAAGCCAACTTGAATATTACGCCAAGTTATTATATGATAGAAAAAATGTAAAAAACAATTAACTATTCAGAACCACTGAGAGCAGGAAAAGCTGATGTGTCATGCTTGCATGTAAACAGCAGGTTTTTCTGTTCTCAAGGTGGCTCGAATAGAGCCACCACCACACTCATGAGCAAAATTAGCTGTGAAGCAGCGGGAAAGCACGTGTAACGTGCGTTTTTGCGAATGTGCGTGGTGTGGTTTGGAATAGTTACGCGAAAAAGAATGGAGGCAAATTATGCGTCACTTAATGAGTCCGTTGGATTTTTCTGTAGAAGAGTTGGACAAGCTTCTGGATCTTGCAAATGATATAGAGGCTCATCCTGAGAAATATGCACACAAGTGCGATGGAAAGAAGCTTGCAACCTGTTTTTACGAGCCAAGCACGAGAACCAGGCTTAGCTTTGAGGCTGCAATGCTTAATTTGGGAGGCTCGGTGTTAGGTTTCCACAGTGCTGATTCGTCATCTGCGTCAAAGGGCGAGAGCGTTTCAGATACTATCAGGGTTATTTCCTGCTATGCGGATATCTGTGCCATGCGTCATCCTAAGGAGGGTGCACCGCTTGTGGCTTCAGAGAAATCGCGTATCCCTGTAATCAATGCAGGCGATGGAGGTCATCAGCATCCTACCCAGACACTTGCTGATCTCCTTACAATCCGTTCCATCAAGGGCAGATTGAATAATATCACAATTGGCTTTTGCGGAGATTTAAAGTTTGGACGTACAGTGCATTCACTGATCAATGCACTTATCAGATATGACAATGTGAAGGTTGTGCTTATCTCGCCTGAGGAGCTTAAGGTGCCTGACTATGTGCGCGATGATGTGCTTCGTGCCAACAATATCGAGTTCAAGGAGGTAGAAAAGCTCGAGGATGCCATGGGAGAGCTTGATGTGCTCTACATGACACGTGTCCAGAAGGAGCGTTTCTTCAATGAGGAGGACTATGTGCGTCTGAAGGATTTCTACATTCTGACTAAGGAGAAGATGGAGCTTGCAAAGGATGATATGATTGTACTTCATCCGCTCCCACGTGTGAATGAGATTTCTGTTGATGTGGATGATGACCCGAGAGCATGCTATTTCAGGCAGGCACAGTATGCGGTTTACGTGCGTATGGCGCTTATTCTGACATTGCTTGGACTGGCTGAGGACTAAAGGAGGATAATATGCTGAATATTAGTGGAATACATGAGGGCTTTGTGCTCGATCATATCAAGGCAGGTATGAGTCTTCAGATTTACAGGGATTTAAAGCTTGATAAGCTCGACTGTACAGTTGCAATCATAAAGAATGCAAAGAGCAGCAAGATGGGCAAGAAGGATATCATCAAGGTAGAGTGTCCGATAGAGTCTTTAGACCTCGATATCCTTGGATTTATCGACCACAATATCACTGTAAATGTGATAAAGGGTGACAAGATTGTGGACAAGATGGAGCTTAAGCTGCCTCATCAGGTGAAAAATGTCATCAAGTGCAAAAACCCAAGATGCATCACTTCAATTGAGCAGGAGCTTGACCAGATTTTCGTGCTTTCCGATGAGAAAAACGAAATCTACCGCTGCAAGTACTGCGAGGAGAAATACGAAGGAGTTAAATAGTATCAGTTATGTATGCCAACGTGATTGTGGATATATCCCACGAAAAACTGGATAAGACATTTCAGTACAGCATCCCGGATGAGCTTTTATGCGACATCCGTCCGGGTGTGTGCGTGGATATTCCATTTGGCAGCCGCACAATAACAGGCTATGTGATTGAGGTCACGGATAAGCCTGAGTACGACCCGGCAAGGACAAAGCCTCTTATCGGGATAAAGGCAGACTCTGTGGCTGTGGAGGCAAAGCTCATCGCACTTGCGGCATGGATACGGCGCAATTACGGCTCTACCATGAATCAGGCACTTAAGACTGTTATACCTGTAAAGAAGCAGGCTAAGGAGCAGGTGAGCCGCAGTATTGCACTGAAAATAGACAAGGTAAAGGCAAGGGCGCAGCTTGCGCTTTGCGAGGCAAAAAAACAAAATGCAAAGGCCAGGCTTTTTCGTGCGCTGATTGATGCTGATGAGGGGGCGCGCCTTGAGTATTCCTTTGTGACAGGCAAGCTGTCGGTGTCGGCTGCTACTATAAGAGCGCTTGAGCAGAGCGGCTTTATCAAGGTCATCACACAGAGCGGCTACAGAAATCCTGTGGAGCATATGAGTGTGGACACCTATGATAAGGTACTGAATGATGCGCAGCAGAGTGTGGTTGATGCGATAGAAGGCGACATTGCCGCTGGCCTTAGAAATACTTATCTGATTAAGGGTGTCACCGGAAGCGGCAAGACAGAGGTGTACATGGAGCTTATCGCACACTGTATACAGTCCGGGCGTCAGGCGATTGTGCTGATTCCCGAGATTGCCCTCACTTACCAGACCGTGATGCGTTTTTTTGCCAGATTTGGGAACAGGGTTTCGATAATCAATTCAAGACTTTCAAATGGTGAGCGTTATGACCAGTTTGAGAGAGCTAAGAATGGTGATATTGACATCATGATTGGCCCGCGGTCGGCGCTGTTCACACCTTTTTCAAATTTAGGACTTATCATAATAGATGAAGAGCACGAGAATTCATACAAGAGCGAGTCGGTGCCGCGCTATCATGCCAGGGAGGTGGCGATAGAGTACGCGCGCATGTCCGATGCTATTGTGGTACTTGGCTCTGCAACACCGTCGGTGGATAGCTATTACAAGGCAAAGACAGGCGTTTACAGGCTTTTGGAGCTGGATAAGCGTGTGGACGACAGACCTCTTCCAAAGTGTGAGGTTGTCGATTTGAGACAGGAGCTTCGTGAGGGAAACCGCTCGATTCTTTCCACCAGGCTTCAGGAGCTTATGGAGGAGCGGCTTCTAAATGGCCAGCAGACCATGCTTTTTTTAAATAGAAGGGGCAAATCGGCATTTATGTCGTGCAGAGCGTGCGGTTTTGTGGTAAAATGTCCTCATTGCGATGTATCACTCAGTGAACATAGCGGCGGAGTGATGGTCTGTCACTACTGCGGCTACAGACAGCCGGTGCCTAAGGTGTGTCCGAGCTGTGGCTCGAAGTACATTAGCGGCTTTAAGGCCGGCACACAGAAGATAGAAGCGATGGTGGCAAAGCGTTTTCCACAGGCGCGTATACTGCGCATGGATTATGACACCACGAGGGCGAAGGATGCGTATGAGAAGATCCTGCAGGCATTTTCCAATCATGAGGCCGATATACTTATCGGTACGCAGATGATTGTAAAGGGGCATGATTTTTCAAATGTCACGCTGGTTGGTGTGCTGGCGGCGGATATGTCACTGCATGTGAATGATTTTCATGCGGCGGAGCGCACCTTTGCTCTGCTGACCCAGGCGGCAGGGCGCGCCGGCAGAGGAAAGCTGCCTGGCAATGTGGTTATCCAGACCTACGACCCTGACCACTATGCCATCAGGACTGCCAAAGAGCAGGATTATGAGGCTTTTTACGATAAGGAGATAGAGTACAGAAGGCTTATGAACTATCCACCTGTATGGAATATGCTTTTAGTACATGTCACATCACCTGATGAGAGTGAGTGTAGCAGCATGGCACAGCAAGTGTACGATATAGCGTCGCAAATGATATCGCATACAGATGAAAATCAAAGCCCGGATGATAGGCATCTGATTCAGCTCATCGGTCCTGCGGATGCGACCATCGCCAAGGTAAATGACATATACCGCAAGGTGATTTACATGAAGACATCTGACTATGCGGCGCTCATTTCCATAAAGGATGGCATAGAGCAGGCTGTGAAAGCTGATACGGCAATGAAACATGCTAATATCTCATTTGATTTCAATCCGATGAGTGGATTTTGATAGATATAGAAGGAGGCAATTATGGCACTTAGAACTATTAGAGTGGAGGGAGACCCTGTACTTGGCAAGGTCTGCAGAGAGGTTACGGAGGTGACTCCAAAGATAGTAACACTTATTGATGATATGCTTGAGACTATGTATGAGGCTAATGGTGTAGGACTTGCCGCACCACAGGTTGGCATATTAAAGAGGATCGTTGTTATCGATGTGGGCGAGGGTCCAATCGTGATGATTAATCCTGAAATTATCGAGTCTGACGGAGAGCAGACCGGCGATGAGGGCTGTCTTTCAGTACCGGGAAAGGCCGGACAGGTGACCCGCCCGAATTATGTAAAGGCTCGCTTCATGGGCGAGGATATGAATGAGTATGAGATAGAGGGAGAAGAGCTTTTGGCCAGATGTATCTGCCACGAGCTTGACCATCTCGACGGACATCTCTATGTGGAGAAGGTTGAGGGCGCACTTCACGATGTGACATATGAGGATACACAGGAGTAATCATTAGGATGACATTTGTTATCTGAGCTTGGAAAATATCTGGGAGGCAGTAAGATGAGAGTAATTTTCATGGGAACACCGGACTTTTCGGTGGGAACGCTTGAGGCAATTATAGAGGCAGGGCACGAGGTGGCGCTGGTTGTCACACAGCCCGACAAGCCAAAGGGCCGCGGCAAGACAATGCAGTATACACCGGTCAAGGAGTGTGCTCTTTCGCACGGTATTGAGGTATTTCAGCCGGTTAAAATAAGAGAGACTGCTAATATAGAGTATCTCAGAAAGTTTAATGCAGATATAATAATCGTGGTTGCTTTTGGACAGATTCTGTCAAAGAGTATTCTTGATATGCCTCGATACGGCTGTATCAATGTGCATGCTTCACTTTTGCCAAAGTACAGAGGTGCGGCTCCTATCCAGTGGGCTGTGATTAACGGTGACGAGTTTACAGGTGTCACTACCATGAGGATGGATGAGGGCGTCGATACCGGCGATATGATTGCAAAGAGTACAGTCAGACTCGCACCTGATGAGACCGGCGGCAGCCTGTTTGATAAGCTCTCAGCAGAGGGGGCAAGGCTGTGTGTGGAGACCATGAAGATGATAGAGGATGGCACTGCAGAGTATACTCCTCAAAACAGCGAGGAGGCCACACATACATCAATGATCAGTAAGGAGCTTGGCTTTATCGACTGGACAAAGCCGGCTGTTGAGATTGAGAGGCTTATAAGGGGGCTTAATCCATGGCCGAGCGCATACACCCACCTGAATGGTAAGACATTTAAGGTGTGGAGTGCAAAGGTGATTGACGGCAGCGATGATTATGAGCCGGGCTGTATTTATCATATCGGAAAAAATGATATGTATGTACAGACAGGAAAAGGAGCATTATCTTTAGTAGAGGTACAGCTCCAGGGCAAGAAGCGCATGGATACAGGTTCATTTTTGAGAGGCTGTCATGTGGAAGAGGGCTCATTTTTCACGTTATAGTTATTCATTATAAGTAACTAAAAACATAATTAAATGTGAGTCAATGTTCTCAAAGATACTCAAAATCCAGAGTATTCGTTTGTGCTAACGTCAAAGCAGTCGGAAACGTTGAGAAGTAGCCAGTGCAAGTTGAAACAGTCTTGCTAATTATAGGATAGAACCTTGATGGTAGCGTTTAGACAATGGTAGAAGCCTACGAAAACCAAGTAGCGAAACATAAAATATTAAGAAAGGAAAAGCTATTTAGATGAAAACCTATATCTAATCAATTTAAAGAATTTATAGGTATGTACCGATGGCTTAGTCGGGAATTTACGACTGTGGAGTGTACAAGAACTTGTGAGTAGCGTATTGTTTATAATCGCCAAAGCATACACATTGAAGCAGTAACTACAAATCGTGAGATTGTAGCGAATCATCTAGCATATACACATTTGTATATGTTTTTAGTAGCAGAGATGATACATGGGATATTATTACTGGGATCCGACATATATACTCGTTGTGATAGGTGCAGTGATATGTATGATTGCATCGGCAAGAGTTAAAGGTACATTTAATAAATACTCACAGCTAAGAAGCATGTCAGGCATGAATGGTGCGCAGGTGGCTCAGAGAGTGCTTCAGGCGGCAGGCATATATGATGTGCAGGTGCGTCATGTGTCCGGCAGTTTGACGGACCACTATGATCCGCGCACCAAAACAGTGAATTTATCTGATCCTGTGTACAATGCCACATCGGTCGCAGCACTTGGCGTAGCAGCCCATGAGTGTGGACACGCTATACAGCATGCAAAAAGCTATGCTCCTCTTTCAATCAGGAGTGCACTTGTGCCTATAGCCAATTTTGGCTCCATGCTTGCATGGCCGGTCATACTTATCGGCTTGTTCTTTAACACACGCTCGTCAGGGCTTATTATTGATATAGGCATATTGTTGTTTTCGGCAGCAGTGCTTTTCCAGCTCGTGACATTGCCGGTAGAGTTTGATGCTTCAAGACGTGCGCTTGTCATGCTTCGTACACAGGGCATACTTGCAGATGACGAGCTTAAGTACACAAGAAGGGTACTTAAGTCAGCGGCACTTACCTATGTAGCCAGTGCGGCGGCTGCTATTTTACAGCTCCTTCGTATCATACTTATCACAAACGGACGCAGACGGGACGACTGATATTGTTTTAGCTGCTGTTTGCCTGTGATTTTACAGGGTAGCAGTTTAAATTGGATATATTAGTTAGAAAATTAAATGTATATGTAACTATTCGGAAACATCATCATGATAAATAATCATAGTAAAAATAATCATAATAATAAAAATAGCCAAATAAACAAAAATAATATACCGGGCAGACCGGCAAAATCAAACGTGGCAGCGCATAATGAGCACTCTGTAGATACGCGTGAGCTTGCCCTTGAGATGCTTATTGAGATTAATGAGCGTGGAGCATTTTCACATATCGTGCTTCGCAGTGTGCTTGACAAGTATCAGTATCTGTCAAAGCAGGACAGAGCCTTTATGACAAGGCTTGTTGACGGCACTATCGAGTATATGCTGCAGCTTGACTACATCATAGACTCTTTTTCAAAGACAAAGGTAAGGAAGATGAAGCCCTTCATCAGAAACCTTCTTCGCATGAGCGTCTACCAGATAAAGTACATGGACGCGGTGCCGGATTCAGCTGTATGCAATGAGGCGGTGAAGCTTGCAAAGAGGCATAAGTTTGCACAGCTTTCGGGCTTTGTAAACGGTGTACTCAGAAATATTGCAAGAAATATAGATTCAGTACAGCTTGATACATTAAGCATCCGATACTCCATGCCACAGTGGATAGTGGACAGATTTGTTGCGGCATACGGAGAGAAGAAGGCAGAGGAGATTTTCAAGGCCTTTCACAGTAAGAGCACAATAAGCATCAGGACAAACCTGACCAGGTGTACTCCGGATGAGCTTCGTGCAATGCTTGAGGCAGAGGGTGTGACGGTCACAGCAGTTGATGAACTTAATTATGCATTTGTTATATCTGGATTTGATTATTTGAATGGCTTGCAGAGCTTCAGAGACGGACTTTTCTATGTGCAGGATATAAGCTCCATGCTTGTTGCACAGACGGCTGCTCCAAAGAAGGGCGACTATGTGATAGATGTATGCGCAGCACCGGGTGGCAAGAGCACCCATATAGCTGAGCTTTTACAGGGAAGCGGCCATGTGCTCGCGCGTGACCTGACCGATAACAAGGTCGATATGATTGAGGAAAATATAGAAAGACATGGCCTTAACAATATGTCGGCAGAGGTGTGGGATGCCACAGTGCCTGATGTTGATTCTGCGGGAAAGGCAGATATACTCATTTGTGATCTGCCATGCTCAGGGCTTGGAGTGCTCGGAAGAAAGAAGGACATACGCTACAAGATGACGCCTGAGTCTGTAGATGAGCTTGCCGCTCTTCAAAGACAGATACTTGATACCGTGCATACATACGTAAAACCAAACGGAGTGCTCGTGTACAGTACATGTACGATAGATGAGGCTGAGAATGAGGACAATGTGAGGTGGTTTATTGAAAAGCACCCGGAGTTTGAGCTGGATAAGAGCTTTGCTGAGGGCACCGGAATGAAACAGATACTGCCCGGTGAGCATGGAAGTGACGGATTCTTTATTGCAAGATTTATAAAAAGCAAATTATGATATTAAAATAAATCATGAATTAATAAATATAAATTGGTTTAAAAACAATAGTTAAATGCAGATTTAATAAAAATAATATGGAACAGATAAAAGAACAACTAACTGACATCAAATCAATGAATATGAATGAGCTCACAGAGTTTATCATATCGCTCGGAGAGAAGAAATTCCGTGCGAAGCAGATATATGAGTGGATTCATGTGAAGCATGTGGAAAGCTTTGATGAGATGACCAATATTTCAAAAAAGTTCATACAGGTATTAAAGGACAATGCAATACTCATCTCGCTAAAAAAAGAGGAGGTGCAGGTGTCAAAGCTTGATGGCACGAGAAAATATCTCTTTGCACTCGACGATGGCAACGTCATAGAGAGTGTGCTTATGAAGTACAAGCATGGAAACTCTGTATGCATATCTTCGCAGGTTGGCTGCAGGATGGGGTGCAGATTCTGTGCATCTACTCTTGACGGACTAGTCAGAGGGCTTAGGCCGTCTGAGATGATTGACCAGATTTATCAGATAGGCAAGGACATAGGAGAGCGCATCTCAAATGTAGTTGTCATGGGGACAGGTGAGCCGCTTGACAATTACGACAATCTGCTGCGCTTTATAGAGCTTCTCACTGATGAAAACGGAATCAATATCAGCCAGCGCAATCTGACAGTTTCCACATGTGGCCTCGTACCGCGCATGAGACAGCTTGCAGATGAAAAGCTTTCTATCACGCTGGCGCTTTCACTGCATGCCTCCAACCAGGAAAAGAGAAAAGCTCTCATGCCGGTTGCAAACAGCTATGATATACATGATGTGGTCGATGCATGCAAATATTATTTTGCACAGACCGGCCGCAGAGTCACCTTTGAGTATAGCCTGGTAGGCGGAGTGAACGATACAGCCGAGGATGCAGCAGAGCTTTCGGCACTCGTACATGGCATGAACTGCCATATAAATCTGATTCCGGTAAACCCGATAAAGGAGCGCGACTACGTGCAGTCCAACAAGGGTGTTATAGAGGCTTTTAAAAATAGGCTTGAAAAAAACGGAATTAATGTTACTATTAGAAGGGAAATGGGCAGAGATATAGACGGTGCCTGTGGACAGCTTCGCAAGAAGCATATAGATAAAGAGAGAGGAATAAACTAGATGAAGACGTTTTCCATTACGGATGCAGGTGCTATTCGTGAGATGAATCAGGATTTTTATTTCTCGTCTGACACTGCAGTAGGAAATCTTCCGAATCTTTTCATCGTAGCAGATGGAATGGGAGGACACAAAGCCGGTGACTATGCTTCCAGATACACTATAGAGCGTGTGGTTGCATCGGTATCGAGAAATGCCGGGGATGAACCGGTATCCATCATCAAAGAGGCTATCAACAAGGCAAATGAGCTTTTGGTGGCTGAGTCTCGTGAGGATGAAGCTAAGCGTGGAATGGGTACCACCTTAGTCGTAGGAACTATTATAGGAAACAAGCTTTTTGTGGCCAATATAGGTGACAGCAGGCTTTATATTGTAGGTGGCACAGAGCAGATCAGACAAATTACCAGGGATCATTCACTGGTTGATGAGATGGTCAGGATGGGTGAGATAAATGCCGATGAGGCGAGAGTTCATCCGGATAAGAATATCATCACGAGAGCTGTCGGGGCAGCAGATCATGTGGAGGCAGATTTCTTTGAGGTCGAGCTATGTGAGGACGACAGGATTCTTCTGTGTACAGACGGACTTACCAATATGGTGAGAGATGAAGAAATATGCGATACTATTAGGCAAAATGATAATATCGAGACAGCAGCGTCACAGCTTGTCGCCATGGCCAATGCAAACGGTGGCCGCGATAATATCACTGTAATGATTATTAAACCATTTTAAGACGAGGTAATAACAGATGTTAGAGATAGGAAGTTTTTTATCGGATCGATATGAGATCCTAAGCAAGGTTGGCGCAGGCGGCATGTCCGATGTATACAAGGCAAAAGACCATATACTGAGCCGTTTTGTAGCTATAAAGGTTTTAAAGCAGGAGTTTTCGGAGGATAGTTCATTTGTGACCAAGTTCCGTGCTGAGGCACAGTCAGCAGCAGGACTTGAGCATCCGAATATCGTAAATATCTATGATGTAGGCAGCGAGAATGGTCTGTACTACATTGTCATGGAGTATGTCGAGGGCATCACACTTAAGACTTATATCGAGAAAAAGGGTCAGCTGTCATTCAAGGAGTCTGCAAGTATTGCAATCCAGGTGGCAAGGGGCATAGAGGCCGCTCACAATAAAAATATCATCCACCGTGATATCAAGCCGCAGAATATCATTATTTCTACAGATGGCAAGGTAAAGGTGACAGACTTTGGAATTGCAAAGGCTACATCTTCAAATACAATAAGCTCAGATGTGATGGGCTCAGTACACTATGCATCTCCGGAGCAGGCAAGAAACGGCTTCGTCGATGGCAGAAGTGATATTTACTCACTGGGAATCGTAATGTTTGAGATGGTTACAGGCCGTGTGCCGTTTGACGGTGATACCACAGTGGCAGTTGCACTGCAGCACCTACAGGAGGAGATTGCAAGGCCAAGCATCTACGCACCGGATCTGCCAATCAGCTTTGAGAAAATCATCTTAAAGTGTACACAAAAGACACCGGACCGCAGATACCAGACTATTGAGGAGCTTCTCACAGACATAAGGCGCTCTCTTGCGCATCCTGATGAGGATTTCGTTACAATAGCATCACTCGTTGACGGTGGCAAGACCAAGGTTATAAGCCCGGAGGAGCTTGACAAGATAAAAGAGGGCAGAGGTGTCGCAGAGGACTTAAACGATGATGATACCGATGCAGATAATGGTGATGAGTATGCTGACGATGAAGACGATGATGATGAATATGATGAGTCACTCTTAGATGACGATGCTGACGACGAAGACGAAGACGATGATGATGACGGCAAGCTTTTAAATCCAAAGATGGATAAAGCAATCACAATCATGGGTATAGTAACAGCTGTAATTATTGTAATAGTTATCATATATCTTGCACTTTCAGTGGCAGGAGTGTTTAAGTTTGGCGGCAAAAAGAACTCAGAGTCACAGCAGACAGAGTCACAGACACAGACCGAGTCTGCATCAGAGTCAGAGACACAGACTGAGACAGAGGGCCAGATGATTGACATCAGAGGCATGTCAGTGGAGGATGCTCAGAAGGCAGTAGACCGCTTAAAGCTTGACCTCACAGTATTTGCATTTGAGACAAAGCAGTCAGATGGAAAGGACGGCACAATCCTTGAGCAGGATGTCAAGGCCGGAGATACAGTAAAACGTGGTTCACAGATTAATGTAGTTATCGCAGGAAAAGGTGATAGCACATCTGAGATGGTCAAGGTACCAAGTGTAATCGGAAAGACCAAGAGCTCAGCAAAGAGTACACTCGAATCAGCAGGCTTTAGTGTCACCTTCGAGTATGGAGATTACAATGACAGTGTAGCAGCAGATGTAGTAACAGCACAGTCACCATCAGCAAAGAAACAGGCCGCAAAGGGCAGCACAGTAACAGTCACCCTCTCACCGGGCCAGAAGCCAATCACCGTGCCAAACGTAGTAGGCGCCTCACAGTCACATGCAGAAAGCGCCCTCGCAGGAGCAGGGCTCAAGTACACCTATGCCGACTCCCAGTACAGCGACACAGTACCCGCCGGCAACGTAATCAGCCAGACCAAATCCGGCGAAACCGTAGCCGCAGGCACTACAATCACGCTGACACTCAGTAAGGGTAAGCAGGAGATATCAACTAGCGTAAGTAAGACAGTTAAGCTTGATATCGGAGAAGTTAATATTACAGGTGGTTCATATTCACTTGTGGGTTCTGACGGAAAAACTTATGCAAGCGGAAGTGATGTAACATCAGCTTCAGTTACAGTAAGTGGAACAATGAACTGTAAAACAGGTACAGTAACGGTTACATGGCAGTATACAGAGCCTGTCAAGGATGAGAATGGAAATGTAACAGGTGAAAAGCCGGGAGAAAAAACGATTTCTGTACAAGTACCATAATTTGTATATTGTAAAATAAAATCATAATTTGATGAAAACGTGGATGGCAATACATGTCCTTATTGTAGCCACCGGATAGCACCCACGAAGTGGTGCTATCCGCACCCCACTACCACACCAACCCGCGGACGAAAACCTGAACTCGCGGAGAGGAACTAAGGAAGCGGGGCAGGCATGTGTTCCGAGGAAAAAATATGAAATGCCCCGGGGTGCCATAAACCTACCGAGGAAAAAACAGGGCAGAGCAAGCCATAGCCTGTCCGTAGGAGAGCCCGGGGCTGGCTTCATATTTTTTAAGAGGAATATATGCCTGCCTCCGCCACCCACACAACCTCAAAGCGCGGCATGCACCCCGCTGAAAGCGTGACTCCTGAAATACAAAAGCAATACAAGGAAAACCATGACAGGAAAAATTATTAAAGGAATTGCCGGCTTCTACTACGTCTACGTAGAAGAAACCAAAGAAGCAAAAGAAACTGCCACAGGCGGCACTCTCTACGAGTGCAAAGCAAAAGGCACCTTCAGAAAACAAAAGATAAAGCCGCTGGTAGGCGATATCGTCGACATAGCAGTCCTCGATGATGAAAAGCACATAGGCAATGTCGAGCGTATACTGCCACGGAAAAACGAACTTATCAGGCCGGCTGTGTCCAATATAGACATGGCCCTGGTTATTTTTGCATCCGCAAAGCCGGATCCCAATTTAAACCTGCTTGATAGGTTTTTGTGTATGATGGAGTACCAGCATGTCCCGGTTACCATATGCTTCAATAAAAAGGATCTAATCACACCTAAAGAGCAGCAGGAGCTTAAAAGCATATACGAGCCGGCAGGCTATAGAGTGCTTTTTACCAGCACGAAAACAGGTGAGGGCATAGATGAGATAAAGCACATTTTAGAGGGAAGGACAACCACGGTTGCAGGTCCATCGGGAGTTGGCAAGTCATCTATCATCAACTGTCTGCAGGATGATGTGCAGATGGAGACCGGACATATAAGTGAGAAAATAGAGCGCGGAAAGCATACGACCAGACATTCTGAGATTATCCCTATAAAGGATGGCACGTATATCATGGATACACCCGGCTTCAGCTCGATGGATGTGCCGGGCTTTGAAAAGGAAGATCTATGGACATGTTATCCGGAGTTTGTAGAGTATGAGCCATATTGCAGGTTTCAGGGCTGCAGTCATATAAATGAGCCGGACTGTGGTGTGAAGGAAGCTCTTGCAGATGGGAAAATATCGCAGGTGCGGTATGATAATTATAAGCTTTTATATGAGGAGCTTAAAAACAGACAAAAGTATTAATTTAAAGCATAATCAAACGGAGGAAAACATGAACTGTTTATCACCATCAATTTTATCAGCGGATTATTCAATACTCGGAGAGCAGCTTAAGCAGCTTGACGAGGCCGGAGCACAGTATGTGCATATAGATGTTATGGACGGCAGCTTCGTTCCAAGCATATCAATAGGACTGCCGGTCATAAAGACAATCAGAAAGTGCACAGAGCGTATGTTTGATGTGCATCTGATGATAGATGAGCCGGTCAGATATATAGATGATTTTGCGACAGCAGGAGCAGATATCATCACAGTCCATGCGGAGGCATGTAAGCATCTTGACAGGACAATCGAGGCAATAAAGGAAAAGGGTATACTGGCAGGTGTAGCATTAAATCCGGCTACTCCGCTCTCAGCCATAGAGTATGTGCTTCCAAAGGTGGACATGGTGCTTATCATGACTGTAAATCCGGGCTTTGGAGGACAAAAGCTTATTCCGTACACTGTAGACAAGGTGCGCGACCTAAAGGCGCTTCTTGAGAAAACCGCAAACAAGGCTGATATAGAGGTGGACGGTGGTGTCAATCTGGAGAATGTTGAGACACTGCTTGCGGCAGGAGCCAATATCATTGTTGCGGGAAGTGCGGTGTTTAGCGGAGATATAGAAGAAAATGTAAAGGGTTTTCTGAATATCATGATGTAACAGATGCAGGTTAAAACGGAAATGCTTCCGGGGCTTAAGCAAATGTGGATATGTTATTAAGGAGAGGGTGGATAAAATGCGGTATTTGATTGTATGTGGTGGAAAAATAGATAAGGAATTTGGCTTAAACGAGATAAAGACTGACGGAATAGATGCTATCATTGCGGCTGACAGCGGAATGGATTTTCTGTACGAAAACGGTGTCACACCTGATATAATTGTAGGTGATTTCGATTCGACTACGACAAATGCATTGGAGTATTTTGAGAGAAAGGGACAGACTGAGATACGCAGGCTCAATCCCATAAAGGATGATACCGATACAGAGTATGCCATAAGACTGGCAATAAGCGAGGGAGCACGAAGCATAGTGCTGCTTGGAGCAACAGGCAGCAGAATAGACCATGTGCTTGGAAATATTTCACTTTTGGGAATAGGCCTGGAAAGTGGAACTGATATCAGCATTATCGATACAAACAACCGCATAAGGATGGCAGATAAGCCGGTAACCATTGAAAAATCAGCACAGTATGGCAGGTTTGTATCTCTTATAGCACTGACAGACGACAATGAGGTAAGCCTTAAGGGCTTTAAGTATCCTGTTACTGATTATTCCTTTGACAGGTTTACATCGCTTGGCATATCCAATGAAATAGTCGATGATCATGCACTGATTGATATCCATAGAGGAAAATTTATCATTATTGAGTCAAAAGATTGACTTTTTAGGAGTTTTGGTCTACTATGGTTTTAGGATTATTTCGGAAAAGCCTGATTACAGGAGGATTGATATACACTGTGTCGGCTTTGGAACATGATGGGGTAATTAGATGATAGAGAAGTATTATAGCGGGGTAATCGAGCAGATTTACAATCGCATAGGAAAAGAGACTCGAAATATCGTAATGGCGAATTATAGCAATGATTTTTCGATTGAAAATCTTGAGGTTATAAGACGTTATCAAAGCAATGAGGATAACGTCTTTTTTGCATACAGTGAGTTCTCTTACAATACGCTGGTCGGAGCTTATGAGCCATTTTTGGACATCATATGCAATATGCACAGGCGCTTTATAGGCGGAAGCTTTGATGATTTCCAGAAGGAGTGCGGTGTGTACTATCTGCACAGACAGGTGTTAAACAGCTATTATGAGACAGGTGAGTGCTTCAGAGAGGAGACAGTGCTGTTAAATGAGGTGGCATATGAGCAGAGACGCATGACGATGGCCATAGCTGACATGCTCAAGAAGCTTTCTGAGGTGAAGCCTTTGATGATTGTGATAAACAGATTCCAGATGGCGTCTAAGAGTTCAATTGAGACCATCAAGTATCTGATTGACAATCCATGCGCCAATATCGGTATCGTGTTAGGTGTCAATGCCATAGTCAAGGGTACTGACAGTACTGTTGAGGTGTGGGATCGTATAGTTGAGTCGCTTGAGGACAGGAGCGCCATATACTATATAGGCAGTGCCGGACCGCTTAAAAATAACGTAAAAACTACAAATGATGATGAGCTGTATATCACTATGAACTTTGAGCAGAGCATCCAGGAAGCATCAAATATCATGGAGTTTCTGGATTTTGAGCAGGCAAGGAGAGGCTGCCGCATTATAGAGCATAAGCTTAAGTTTGAGGATGCATGGATTGATGAGAAAAGCCTGCGCCGCTTTTATATGGTCTATGCAAGGACGTCTGTTTTACTTGGAGAGATGTCCAAAGCGATTGAGCTCACGAATGAATACAAGGCGCTGATACCGGAAAATGACAGTGAGCATTATCTTTCGCTGTATTATTTCATGAAGGGCACCTGCTATATGTATCAGGGCAAGCTTGAGAAGGCCGGAAACAGTGCAAAGAGTGCCTATGACTATGCAGTTTTGGCAGAGGATGACACACTGATATTTAAGGCAGAGCTTTTGTCAGTCATGATAAAGATGTCAGGCTGGTACAATATATTCTTCTGTGTACAGGATATACCTGTCAGTGATGAAATTATAGAAAAGCTCATAAAGCACGGCTACAGGAATCATTTGGCACATATATATATTTACGCATACGACAATAGCCGGGATGTGGTGAAGCAGTCCTTTTATGATGAATCATTACTAAAGCATTTTACGAAGGGGCTTGAGCTTGCGAAGGAGATAGGAAATGAGCAGCTTGTGTATGATGCATATCAGAAGACTATTATGCTTGCCAGCACAAGCGGTCTCAATGAGATAGCCTTTTTATATGTTATCCGTACATACGAGTTCATGAAGGGGCACGGCAATATATATGTTGCGAGAGTGCTTACGTCTATAGGCTACAATTTAAGTGCCATGGGTAAAAATGAGCTGGTTGACAATTATTACAATGCTGCAATCAATATGTTATATTACCTGAAGATGCCGGAGGATATAGCTGAGGTGTATTATAACAAGTCTCTTAACTATATCATGCAGGGCAATTATAAGGAGGCTGTCCATGCACTTTTAGTTGCCATGAAGACTATTATAAAGCTTCATCTAAACAGCTTAAGAGTGTGCAACACGAGTAAGGTATATGCGCTTCTTGCGCTTGCATCTATATTTTCGGGTGACAGATTCAGCTGTGAGCGCTATCTGCTCAGCTGCAAGCAGTTTCTTAATTATGTCATCTACAGAGTAATTGACACCACAAGAACTGAGGCAGTCCATGACTATTCCAGATGCGATGATGAGATGTTCCTTTACTCCTTTGCATCAGCCATGCTCTTGTGGCACGATGGTGAAAAGGAAGAAGCCTTTTTACGTTTTGAGGATGCGGAGAGATATCTCGTTAATGCGGAGGGAAACGAATTTTTTGCATATTCGATATACAGGGAAAGCAGGATGAAGCTGTTTGAGCTGCTCGGCAAAAATGAGCTTATAGAGCATGAGAGAATACTTTTAGAGGCACACAATAAAAGGATGCATGAAATAGCAGAGGCAGCTCCGCTTGACATGTTAAAAAATATCAACCTAGAGTCACTGAGTGATGGCCATATCAATGAGCGGCAGATTAATATGCTTGTAAAGCAGCATGGGCTCGAAAAGGATTATCAGGGCTCAAAGCGTCAGATGGAGTTTATTTCCATATGGCAGACCATTATCGATGTCAATGACCAGAAGAAGGACACCATGATTGAAAATGCCATGAGCAATTTCATCAATCATTTCAGTCTTGACTGTGCGCTGATCATAGATCTGCACGCGAAGGAGCCACAGGTGCTTTATAATGATACGGGCTGTGATATGACAGATGAGGTTATAAAGGGCATATGTGATATCATGATAGACTATCCGGAGGGCATTGCCACATCAAAGATTGCAGAGGGTTTCTACGAGTATGAAAATGTCATCTCGTATTTCGGCGTGGATGATGTATGCTCATTTGTCGCAGTGCCTTTTATCAAGAATGATGCACTTTCAAGTGTACTCATAGCATATGTGCGCATGAAGGACAACTGGCATGGCTCAATCGAGCGATACATGCTCAATGAGGATGATCTGAGCATTTTCAAGCTGTTATTCAGAGAGCTTGAGTATTCCATTGCCCGTATTGAGGCAAATGAGAAGGCCAATGAGATGAACAAGAGGCTGAAGCAGGCAGCTGTCACTGACATGCTTACCGGTATCTATAACAGAGCAGGTATGTATCAGGAGATTGAAAAGCTTGAAAAGCGCATAAGTGTTACATCCGGTGGAATGGATGTGGGGCTTATGTTTATTGACCTGGACAACTTCAAGCATTATAATGATACGTATGGTCATGATGTGGGAGATTTGATACTTAAGGAGATGGCCTTTGTGTTCAAGGAAGTTGCTAAGGACAGAGGCTTTGTGAGCAGATATGGCGGTGATGAGTTCATCATAGTCATTGAGTCATGTGCCAGATACGAGCTTGAGAATATCGCAAAGGATATCTATGCGAGAATTGCAGAGGCAGACGGCTTCAGCAGGCAGATAAAGAAATATCTCAACCATGACGTAGAGTTTAATGAGGAGAAGAATATCACCTGCTCCATCGGTATTTCATATGAGAGAAATGTTACCAGTGAGAGTCAGATTACCGAGCTCATTAAAAAGGCGGACGATCTGATGTATACAGTAAAGACAGGCGAGAAAGGACACTATGCATTCTTTTAAATCAGATGAATTTAAGATAAGAGTACTGACAAAGGATGATGCGGAGGAGTACAATGCACTGCTTCGTTATGCTTTTCAGGTGACAGAGGCAGACCTTGCCGAGACAGGCTGGAAGGATGACGAAATCAAGCAGTCGAAGTTTCCGGTGCTTGAGAGAGCTGATGTGCTCGGCTGCTTCAATATCATTGACAAAAGAGAAGAGCTTGTGGCTCAGTTTGCGGTATATCCGCTCGATATGAATATATACGGCGAGCGCTACGAGGTGGGCTTTGTCACAAGTGTTTGCACGTATCCTGAGTATACCGGTCATGGCCTCATGAAAAAGCTCATGAGAAAGAGTCTTACGAGAATGCGCGACAGCAACAAGTCGTTTGCTCTTTTGTACCCATACTCCATACCTCTTTACAGAGGGCTTGGCTGGGAGATTATCTCAAACAAGATGACATATGTGATAAAGGACAGACAGATTCCCACAAAGCTTAAGGAGCCGGGCTATGTGCGCCGTGTGCAGTGGGATGACGAGCAGTTTAAGAAGCTTCATACTCACTTTGCCGCAAAGACGCATGGCTGTCTGTACAGAAACAATCTGGCTTGGGAGGAGTACTTCCGCTGGGATGAGGATGATACGATGGTCGCCATCTACTACAACGAGGATGATGAACCGTGCGGCTATATGGTATATCTTATCAGCTCCGATGTCATGCACATCAAGGAGCTCATCTACTTAAACCGTGAGGCGCAGCTTGGCCTGTGGGAATACATTCATGCGCATGATTCCATGATAGATGAGGTCAGAGGCAACAACTATTACAGCGAGCCTATCGCCTTTGAGCTCGACGACAGTGATATAAAGGAGACAATCAGACCATACGCCATGGGCAGAATCATCGACGTGGCGCAGTTTATTTCACAGTACAACTGTGACCCGGATGGTCCGTGCGGCTGCTTTAGCTTCGAGATAGAAGATGAGCTTCTGCCATGGAACAATGGCACATTCGTCATTGATTTTGAGAAAGGACACTGTGCTCTCACCGACAAAAAGCCGCAGTATCACATTAGCATGTCTATTGGCACATTTACCACACTGCTTTTGGGCTACAAGAGTGCGGAGAAGCTTTTACAGATGGGCAAAATACAGACTACATATGATGCTGTTGCAAGGCTTGATGATATTTTGTACCATGAGATACCATATGTATCTGACTACATATAATGATAAAAGGTCAAAAGGTAAAGGAAAATAATATGTCAAATTATGTGATTAGCTGCTGTTCAACAGCAGATCTTACCAGGGAGCATATGCTCGAGAGAAATATTAAGTACGCATGCTTTCACTATGAGCTTAACGGTAAAGAGTATATGGATGATTTAGGACAGTCCATGCCACTGCCGGATTTCTACAAGGCAATGGAGGAAGGTGCCATGACAAAGACCTCGCAGATCAATCAGGAGGAGTACATGGAGTACTTCAGGCAGTTTCTGGATGAGGGATATGATGTGCTTCACTGTACACTAAGCTCCGGTATATCAGGTACAGTCAACTCGGCAAGGCTTGCAAAGGAGGCTTTGGAGGAGGAGTACCCTGACAGGAAGATATATGTGATTGATTCTCTGGCAGCATCGTCAGGCTTTGGTCTTTTGATGGATAAGCTCGCTGACCTTAGGGATAGCGGCATGGATATTGATACACTGGCTGATTGGACCATGGAGCACAGACTTGAGGTGAATCACTGGTTCTTCTCATCAGACCTTACATTTTTTATCAGGGGCGGCCGTATCTCAAAGACCGCGGGATTCGTGGGAAATGTGCTGAATATCTGTCCTTTCATGAATGTGAGCAATGAGGGAAAGCTTATTGTGCGTGAGAAAATCCGCACCAAAAAGAAGGCAATAAAGGAGATGCTTGTGAAGATGCAGGCACTCTGCAAGGATGGTGCCGATTATTCGGATAAGGTCTATATATCAAATTCTGCATGCTATGAGGATGCTAAAGCTGTAGCTGATCTGATTGAGGCTGCCTTCCCTAAGATGAAGGGCAAAGTAGAGATAAATGATATCGGTACGACTATAGGAAGCCACACCGGTCCGGGAACAGTTGCATTGTTTTTCTGGGGTAATAAGAGAGAGGATTAGCCGGATATTTTAGCCTAAATATCTGATTAGAATAATCAAAATCAATAAAGTTGATTATATTTTTATAAAAAATTAAATTACATCAACCAAAGTGATTAAATATAATCATTCCAATAACTGCGCTTATGTGTTACAATTATATCAGTTCAAACGAAAAGAGGTTTTAAGATGAAAGGATATGAAAAATACGAGCGCAGTTATTTTCTGCCTCCTGAATGCACTTATGACTGGGTTAAGAAGGATTATATAGATAAAGCACCACTGTGGTGTTCGGTTGATTTACGTGATGGCAACCAGGCTCTAATCGAGCCGATGAGTCTTGAGGAGAAGCTTGACTTCTTTAAGATGCTTGTAGATATAGGCTTTAAGGAAATCGAGGTAGGTTTCCCGGCAGCTTCTGAGACAGAGTTCAATTTCACGAGAGCTCTTATTGAGAGGGATATGATTCCTGATGATGTTACTATACATGTGCTGACACAGGCCAGAGAGCATATCATCAAGAAGACCTTCAAGGCACTTGAAGGAGCACCGAGAGCAGTTGTACATCTGTACAATTCCACATCTGTTGCACAGCGTGAGCAGGTGTTTAAGAAGTCAAAGGAAGAGATAAAGCAGCTTGCAGTTGACGGAGCTGTTTTACTGAGAGACCTTGCAGCAGAGACTGACGGTAATTTCCGTTTCCAGTATTCACCGGAGAGCTTTTCGGGCACTGAGGTGGATTATGCGGTTGATGTGTGCAACGCAGTGCTTGATGTATGGCAGCCAAAGGCTGATAATAAGGCCATCATCAATATCCCTACCACAGTAGAGAATGCTATGCCACATGTTTTTGCCACACAGATAGAGTATATCAACAAGCACCTCAAGTACAGAGACGGAGTAGTGCTTTGCTTACATCCTCATAATGACAGAGGCTGCGGTGTTGCCACATCAGAGCTTGGTGTGCTTGCAGGAGCTGAGGAGATAGAGGGTACGCTGTTTGGAAACGGTGAGAGAACAGGAAATGTAGATATCGTGACACTTGCCATGAATCTTTACTCACACGGAGTGGATCCACAGCTTGATTTTTCAAATCTGCCTGAGATCAGGGAGAAGTATGAGACATTTACCAGAATGAAGGTAGGCGAGAGACAGCCATATGCGGGGGATCTTGTTTTTTCTGCTTTTTCAGGCTCACATCAGGATGCAATCTCAAAGGGCATGGCATGGAGAGAGGAAAAGAAGCTTGATAAGTGGACGGTTCCATATCTGCCTATAGATCCAAAGGATGTCGGCAGGACATACGAGGCTGATGTTATCCGTATCAACAGCCAGTCAGGAAAGGGCGGAGTGGCATATATCCTTAAGCAGAGCTTCGGTATCAATGTGCCACAGCAGATGAGAGAGCAGGTCGGATACATGGTCAAGCAGGTATCGGACGAGGAGCACAAGGAGCTTTCACCTGAGTGGGTACACAGTATCTTTACAGACAATTATGTGGATTTTCATCCATATTTCACTATACCGGAGTGCCACTTTAAGCAGGTAAACGGCATTTTCGCAGAGGCAGTTATTTTACACAATGACAGCACCAGAAAGGTAGATGCCAATGGAAACGGCCGTCTCGATGCAGTCAGCAATATAATTAAGCAGTATTTTGACATCAGCTTTGAGCTCACTGTATACGAGGAGCATGCGCTTTCACACGGATCTTCATCAAAGGCTATGGCATATGTGGGTATCACAGTTGACGGCAGTATGTTCTGGGGCGCAGGTGTGGATGAGGATATCATCAAGGCATCAATCGGAGCGCTTGTTGTTGCGGTAAACCATTACCTTGCCACCAAGGCTGACAGTCATGTGAAGGATGAGCGCTATATTGCCATGCTCAACTTCATCCAGGCCAACTACAAGACAGTATCGCTTGCAGACATGGCTGCACAGTTCAACCTGACAGAACCGTATATCTCCAAGTACATAAAGGAGAAGTCAGGCAAGACTTTCGGGGAGCTGGTCACCAATGCCAAGATGAAGAAGGCACGCACACTGCTTAGAAACAGCATCACAACTGTTGAGAATATCGCAATCGAGGCAGGATATCAGAACGTGGAGCATTTTAACAGACAGTTCAAGAAGCTGTATGGAATGACACCGCTTGAGTACAGAAATTCAAGCACAAAATAAGCGGATACAGCATTTTAATATAACCGGATCAATATGCTAAATGACAATTCATTCAGCTGTATTGGTCCGGTTTGCTTTTTAGTACTGCACTTTTTATGTAAAAATCTGCATTAAAATTGTATAAAAATGGGAACAATGGGCTATTGATTGTATTTTATCAAGTAATTTGTTGTTTTTACAACGGATTATATGTACAATGCGGGTATAATATAAATAAAAGATAATTATTCAGAACAACTGATAACAAAGCAGATATTGAGAATTTGTGTTTGGGATGAATAGTTATAATAAAAAGCAACTATTTGAATTATAGTTTAAGAAAGAGAGGAACGTACATGAGCAATAAAACTAGCGCAGTTGTTAAGACAAACCCAAGAAAGGCTGTCATGATCGGATGTGGATTCGTTGGTTCGGCATCAGTTTTTGCACTTATGCAGAGCGGTCTTTTTTCTGAGATAGTTCTCATTGACGCTGATAAGGATAAGGCTGAGGGAGAGGCGATGGATATAAGCCACGGTATTCCTTTTGCCAGACCTATGAAGATATATGCAGGTGGTTATGATGATGTGGCGGATGCTGCTATCATTGTTGTTTCTGCAGGTGCAGGCCAAAAGCCGGGCGAGACAAGACTTGATCTGGTAAATAAAAATGTTGCAATCTTCAAGAGCATCATTCCGGAGATTGCAAAGAGAAATTTCGGTGGAATCTTACTTATCGTTGCAAATCCTGTAGATATTTTAACACAGGTGGCACAGAAGCTTTCAGGACTTCCTGAGGAGCGTGTCATCGGTTCAGGTACCGTGCTTGACAGTGCAAGACTTAAGTACGCGCTTGGAGAGCATCTTGAGGTGGACAGCCGAAGCGTACATGCATTTATCGTAGGTGAGCACGGAGACAGTGAGGTAGTGGCATGGTCATCAGCCAATGTTTCCGGAGTGGAGCTTCACAAGATGTGCGAGATGAGAGGTCACTACAAGCACAAGGAGAATACAGAGGAAATCGCTGCAAATGTAAAGAACAGTGCTTACGAGATAATTAACAGAAAGCATGCGACATATTATGGTATCGCTATGTCGGTCAGACGTATCTGCGAGGTAATCATGCGTGATGAGAAGTCTATTCTTCCTGTTTCGCACATGATGCACGGACAGTACGGCATCGATGGTGTGGTTCTCTCAATGCCTGCAATCGTTGGAGCAAACGGAGTGGAGAGTGATATCCCAATCGAGTTAAACGGTGAGGAAGCTTTAAAGCTCAAGGAGTCTGCTGATGCACTTAAGAGCATACTTGACGGGCTTGAGCTGTAAATATCATGCTCTTAATATTAAACTTATATAAAATACTATAAATTCAGTAGGGTTTGGGGTATAATGATAACTGTCGGGCTGCATATATTATGTGCTCGGCGGTTATTTGATTTTATGGCAGATAATTATTTAGAATTACCGGGAAAAAGGAGTATATATAATGAGCGAAAGAAAACAAATCCATCAGGAGTTTCTGACAGGCGAAAGAGCCCTGTTTGCAAGCAACGACCTGGATATATATGATACAATTTTTGATGACGGAGAGTCACCTCTTAAGGAGAGCCATGGCATTAGTCTGACAGGCTGCTTTTTCCGCTGGAAATATCCGCTGTGGTATTGCAGTGACATAGAAGTAAAGGACTGTACATGGTTTGACATGGCGCGTGCGGGAGTCTGGTATACAGACAATATCTCAGTCACAGATTCAATAGTTGAGGCCCCTAAGAACTTCAGGCGCTGCAACAACTTAAAGCTTAAAAATGTGACGTTTCCAAATGCCCAGGAGACACTCTGGAGCTGTGATCATGTCGATATAGAGAATGTCTCGGCAAAGGGAGATTATTTTGGCATGAATACAAATAATCTTATCATGAAGAATTTCCAGCTGGTCGGCAACTATTCGTTTGACGGCTCAAGAAATGTAGAGGTGCACGATTCAAAGCTTATCTCAAAGGATGCCTTCTGGAATACGGAAAATGTCACAGTCTATGATTCATTTATTACAGGTGAATACCTTGGCTGGAACGCAAAGAATCTGACATTGATAAACTGCACAATCGAAAGCTTGCAGGGGCTTTGCTACATCGACAACCTCGTTATGAAAAACTGTAAGCTCATAAACACTACGCTTGCCTTTGAGTATTCATCGGTAGATGCAGAGATTTGCAGTAAGGTGGACAGTGTTTTAAATCCGACAAGCGGAGTGATAAGGGCAAAGGAGATTGGCACACTGACTATCGAAAAGGACAGAGTTGACCCATCAAAGACTAAGATAATATGTGAGGGAAAATAATCTATGTATGATTTTGACACCGTTGTAGACAGAAGAAATACAGGCTCACTAAAGTGGGATGTGGCAGAAAATGAGCTCCCGATGTGGGTAGCAGATATGGATTTTAAGACAGCACCCCAGATAATAGATGCAATATCAGAGCGTGTTTCTCACGGAGTGTTTGGCTATTCCATCATTCCGGATGAGTGGAATGATGCGTATATTTCGTGGTGGGACAGACGCCATGGGCTTAAAATCGAAAGAGACAGCCTGATTTTTTGCACAGGGGTCGTACCGGCCATATCATCTACAGTGCGAAAGCTCACAACACCTGGTGAAAATGTGCTTATCATGACACCGGTATACAATATATTTTTTAATTCCATATTTAATAACGGCGTAAATGTGCAGGAAAGCCCGCTTGGGTACAAAAACGGCAGATATTTTGTGGACTATGACAGGTTGGAGCATGACCTTTCCAATCCACAGACCTCGCTTATGATATTTTGCAATCCTCACAATCCGTGCGGTATCATCTGGACAAAGGATGAGCTTGCGAAAATAGGTGCACTCTGCAGGAAGTACAATGTGACGGTCATATCAGACGAGATACACTGCGACATCACAGCACCGGGAAAATCATACGTGCCGTTTGCGGCAGCATCAGAGGACTGCGCCGATATAAGCATCACCTGTATTGCTCCGACCAAGTGCTTTAATATGGCAGGCTTACAGACTGCGGCAGTGATGGTGCCAAATAAATTTTTGCGCCACAAAGTATGGCGCGCATTAAATACAGACGAGGTGGCGGAGCCAAACGCATTTGCCATCACGGCAGCAGTTGCGGCATTCACAAAGGGTGAGCCGTGGCTTGAGGAGCTCAGAAAATATCTCTGGGAAAACCGCAAAACAGTCTGTGACTTCGTGGCAGAAAATCTGCCGCAGATACATGTAGTGGATGCCGATGCGACATACCTCATGTGGCTTGACTGCAGTGCACTCACAGATGATTCTGTGGCATTTACGCAGATGATTCGCGAAAAGACAGGCCTTTATCTGTCGGAGGGAGCTGAGTTTGGAGGCAATGGCCGTTACTTTGTGCGATTGAATATCGCATGCCCCGGTTCTGTGCTTATGGAAGGGCTTGACAGGCTAAAGAGAGCCCTCGCATAAGCTAAATAGTTACCTTTTTTATAGAATAAATAAGACCGGTGATCGGCCGGTCTTATCTGGTATAATTAAACATTTATGGCATACAAGATTTAGAAATATATCATGCATACGTTTGTTTTCTGATTCGATAGTTAGTATACACTAACACGAATTAGAAGTCAATAACAAATATGGATTTTTGTGATTTTTATAAATCACGTACAAATCACGTACAAATCAAAAGAAAAGTTTTGCAAACAATAAAATGTATGTTATAATAATATAACTGAATTAAAACGAACGAAAATAAACTCACGGGGGTATTCGAAATGCGAAACAACGAATCATCAGAAAACTATTTAGAGACCATACTTATTCTCAGCAAGAAGCTTCCTGTGGTACGCTCAGTTGATATAGCAAATGAGCTTGGATTTAAGAAATCCAGCGTGAGTATAGCCATGAAAAACCTTAGAGAGAAGAACAATATCACAGTAAGTGATGCAGGCTTTATCACACTCACAGAGTCAGGAAGACAGATAGCAGAGATGATATACGAAAGACATGAGCTTTTGTCAGAGTGTCTTGAGAAGCTTGGTGTTGATAAGGAGATTGCAGCAGAGGACGCATGCCGTATAGAGCATGTCATCAGTCCTGAGAGCTTTGAAGCAATCAAGAAGCATATACATAAGAGCTGATATATGAAACCAGTACCGCATGGTACTGGTTTTTTAGTGTATCGTTTTTCTTGTATATATGAGAAAAATCATCTATAATAGTGAAGCTGTAATCGGCGACATAAAATCTGAAAGGGGAAAAGATGAAACAGATATTAAAATATTTAAAGGAGTACAAAAAGGAATGCATCTGTGCTCCGTTATTTAAGCTGCTGGAAGCATCATTTGAGCTTATAGTACCGCTTGTCATGGCGGCAATCATTGATAACGGAATTACGGCTTCGGACAAGCCATATATATGGAAGATGGGAGGTGTGCTGGTGCTGCTTGCGGCAGTTGGTCTGGTAAGCTCGGTCACAGCACAGTATTTTGCGGCAAAGGCGGCAGTCGGTTTTTCCACAAAGCTTCGCCATATATTGTTTGAAAAGATAGAGTCACTGTCATTCTCAAAGATGGATACAGTGGGCACATCGACACTTATCACGAGGATGACAAGCGATATAAACCAGGTGCAGTCAGGAGTCAATCTGGTGCTTCGACTCTTCCTTCGCTCGCCATTTATTGTATTCGGAGCTATGGCGATGGCTTTTACAGTAAATGTAAGAGCGGCAATGGTTTTTGTAGTTACCATACCTCTGCTTTCAATAGTGGTATTCTCAGTTATGGCTGCAAGCCTTCCGCTTTACAAAAAGGTGCAGAGCTCTCTTGACACAGTGCTTTCACATACCAGGGAGAATTTAGAGGGAACCAGGGTTATAAGAGCTTTCAATAAGCAAAATGATGAGATTGACAGCTTCAACAGGGACAACGAGCTTTTAACCAATATGCAGCAGGTTGTAGGACGAATCTCAGCACTCACCAATCCTCTGACATTTATCATTATAAATATCGCAACAATCGCTGTTATCGTATCAGGCGGCAAGCAGGTATACGCAGGAATCCTCACACAGGGTGAGGTTGTGGCACTTGTAAACTACATGTCACAGATACTTGTCGAGCTGATAAAGCTTGCAAATCTCATCGTACAGGTGACAAAGGCAGTGGCGTGCGGTAATCGTATAGCGGATGTGCTTTCTATTTCATCAAAGCTTCCTGAGAAAAATCCTAAGCTCATTGGTGCAAAGGATGGCGCACCTGAGGTTGAGTTTGACCATGTCTGCATGACCTATGAGGGAGCGGCCGATGAGACACTCACAGATATAAGCTTTACAGTGCAAAAGGGGCAGACAATCGGAATTATCGGTGGTACAGGTTCAGGAAAATCAAGCCTTGTCAACCTTATCCCGAGGTTTTATGATGCCACAAAGGGTACTATAAGGATTCAGGGAAATGATATAAATGACTACGATGCAGTGCAGCTTCGAGATAAAATCGGTGTTGTAATGCAAAAGGCAGTGCTTTTTGCAGGAACGATAGCCGACAACCTGCGCTGGGGCAAAAATGATGCCACAGAGGAGGAAATGTGGAAGGCACTCGATATAGCACAGGCGACAGAGGTTGTAAAGGGTAAAGAGGGAGGCCTTGACTACATGATAGAGCAGGGAGGCAAGAACCTGTCAGGCGGTCAGAAGCAGCGTCTTACAATTGCCAGAGCGGTTGTAAAGGATCCTGACATACTGATACTTGACGACAGTGCATCGGCACTTGACTTTGCTACAGATGCGAGCCTTCGCGCGGCATTAAAGGGCATGCATGGAGACAAGACGATATTTATCGTGTCACAGCGTACCTCATCTATCCAGTTTGCGGACAATATCATAGTACTCGACGACGGACAGATGGTTGGCTTCGGACCTCATGAAAAGCTGCTTGAGACATGCGAGACCTACAAAGAGATATATGATTCACAGTTTAAAAAAGAGTCGGATATGACCAGACAAAAGGAGGTGTAGAGTATGGCTATGGATAATGCGAAGATGAATAAAGCAGGCACAATCCGCAAGGTATTAAGCTACATGAAGAGATATATTCCTTTGCTTGTAATTTCACTTGCCCTGTCTGTTGTTACAGTGGCGCTTACGCTCTATTTTCCAATTCTCACAGGACGCGCAATTGATTTGATTGTAGGAAAAGGAAAGGTTGATTTTACGGCTATGACAGCCATCCTCACGAGAGCAGCAATAATAGTCGTCATAGCGGCAGCAGCCCAGTGGCTTACTAATATCTGCAACAACAGGATGACCTACAACATAGTGAGGGATATAAGACGTGATGCATTTTTAAATATTGAAAAAATGCCACTTTCCTATATTGACAGCCACTCACACGGTGATATGGTCAGCCGTATCATCGCCGATGTAGATACATTTTCAGAGGGACTTTTGATGGGCTTCACACAGCTCTTTACAGGAATCGCAACAATAGCAGGCACGCTTATTTTCATGCTTACAATAGATGTGAAGATATCATGCATTGTAGTGCTCATCACACCTTTGTCACTTTTTGTGGCAAGCTTTATCACTAAAAAGACTTATTCCATGTTCCAGCTACAGACAAGAACAAGGGGAGAGCAGACATCACTCATCGATGAGATAGTAGGAAATGAAAAGGTCGTACAGGCCTTCAACCATGAGGATGAAGCGCTTGAACAGTTTGACGAGATAAATGACAGATTACAGAAATGCTCACTGAGGGCAACATTTTTCTCAAGTCTTACAAATCCGTGTACACGCTTTGTCAACAGTCTTGTGTATGCCGGAGTCGGAATTTTTGGTGCCATGAGTGCACTCACCGGCGGAATCACAGTAGGACAGCTTTCATGCTTCTTATCATACGCCAACCAGTACACCAAGCCGTTCAACGAGATATCGGGTGTCATCACAGAGCTTCAGAACGCACTTGCCTGTGCTGCTCGTATCTTCGAGCTGATTGAGGAGAAAAAGGAGATACCGGATGCTTCGGATGCGGTAATACTTGAAGAGGCTGACGGATGTGTGGACATAGAGGATGTTTATTTCTCATATGTGCCGGATAAAAAGCTTATCGAGGATTTCAATCTCCATGTAAAGTCTGGACAGCGCGTGGCTATCGTAGGTCCGACAGGCTGTGGAAAGACGACTATTATCAATCTGCTTATGAGGTTTTACGATGTAAACAGTGGAACAATTAAGGTGAGTGGACATGATATCAGAAAAATCACACGAGAGAGTCTTCGTGACAACTATGGTATGGTGCTTCAGGAGACATGGCTTAAGAAGGGCACAATCCGTGACAATATCATAATGGGAAAGCCTGATGCCACAGATGAGGAAATCATTGCAGCGGCAAAGGCATCCCATGCCCACAGCTTTATCAGACGTCTGCCGAAGGGCTATGACACTGAAATCGGTGAGGACGGTGGCAGCCTGTCACAGGGACAGAAGCAGCTATTATGTATCACAAGAGTCATGCTCTGCTTGCCGCCTATGCTGATATTGGATGAGGCTACATCATCGATTGATACACGAACAGAGATTAAGATTCAAAAAGCGTTCCTTACCATGATGCAGGGCAGGACAAGTTTTATAGTGGCTCATCGTCTGTCCACCATTAGGGAAGCGGATATTATCCTTGTTATGAAAGACGGAAAGATTATAGAGCAGGGCAATCATGAGAGCCTGCTTGCAGCGGACGGATTTTATGCAAATCTCTACAATAGCCAGTTTGCATAGCATAGGGCTATATAAGGGCAACATATAAATGTGGGGCGTAAGCCGCCGGAGGGGACTGCCCTGCAACAGAGGCGTTCTCTCGTTCGCTACGCTATGCTGCCAAGATACTGTAGAATTATGCCCATGAAACGCAGAAATGCCCCGGCATGGACGCCGGGGCAAGGAGAAAACGAGCCATGGACGGCGCGTTTCGACGGTTTCGTCGGGCATAGAAGCCCTAAAAAGCATAATTTGTACAGTATCTTAGCTACGTAGCGTTAGCTCGTCGGGAGAACCTCTGCCGGGGGCAAATTCCCCGTGCGCCGGTCGTATTCACGTATTATGAAATATGAAGAAATCCACACTTACTGCGCAGCATCAGGAGCCACATACGAGTATGCATTGGACATTTTTGCAGCATTGTTTGTCAGAGTGACAGCCTCTCTGTAGTAGGCAACGACAGGAGTGCCCTTATCCACAGCGTTGAACAGCTGCTCTGCAAAAGCAGGCGGCACATTGATACAGCCGTGTGAGCCTGAGGTTTTGTAAATTGTTCCTCCGAAGGTATCACGCCAGCTGGCATCATGGATACCTATATTGTAGGCAAACGGCATGAAATAGCTGACAGGAGAAGAGTATCCCTCGCCGACAAGAGTAGCATTTCTCTGTTTGTAAACAATCTTATATACACCGTCTACAGAGCCATTCTGACGGGCGAGATTACCTGACACGAAATCAGACTCCATCTGGAGAGCACCATCCTTGTAATACCACATGTGCTGCTTTGTGTAGTCAATCTCTATGTATGTATTACCTATGTCGTCAGCGCCTCGGTAGAGTGCTGTCTGCTCGTAAACAGGCTCTCTTTCCACTGGCTTGCCTCCCTCTAAATCTGAAAGGAGCTGGGCTTTCTCATTTTTCTTGCTGACTACCCATCCGTAGTCTCCACCACCTATTTCAATAGTGTCACCGGACGATGTCTTGAATGAGCGTTTGCGGCCGAAGGTATTGTACTTGGAAGCAAGCTGCTGGACATATTTAGTGACCTTGGCATCATCTATGCTCACGCTGCCGTCATCTGAGATGCTTAGCATATCAAGGATTTTGGCTGAGTCAAGCTTCTCGTCGGCACCTTCAATTTTGTAAGTGACGGTTGAAGCAGTGTATTTGTCGAGGGCTTCTTTTTCATTTTTGATTGTATCACTGTTTTTTGTGATTTTTGGAGCTTCATAACAGTCATCACTTAAGGCAAGCTTTGGAAGCTCGTTGTCCAGGGCGTCCTTTACCTCGGCAAGGATGTTGTCATATATCGGCTTGCAGCCTTTTTTCTCTTCAATCACATCGTATTCGCCGTCTTTTATCTCGATATGGGCATCCTCAGGATTTTCAATGTAGTCATCACTGAAAATATCAAGAGCCTTGAGCTTTTCCGCCAAAGCGGCATCGTCATATTTGGACGAACCCTTTAGAGTATAGTTTTGAGCTTTGAAGAGACTGACAGGCCATGTAAAAGCATTCTGGCTTTTTAGGATTTGCTCCTCGTCACCGTTTGAGACATATTCATAGGAAAAATCAGGACCCTTAAGTGAAAAGCTGTTGCCTTTTCTATCAGTGATTGTGAGCAGATAGTCGCGGCTTAGGGCTGTATTTTTTTCTAATGCCTCTTTTGCAGTTTTCCCTGCGTATTTTACAGAGTTAATCTTTGTGTTGAACAGATAGTGGCTGCTAAAATAAAAAGCAAAGCCAAGATAAACGGCCAAAAGCACACCAAGCACAACGGCGCAGGTTATAAGCACTTTTTTCTTCATGTAAATCGATCTCCTTGGAGATATGCTGTTGCTGCCCACACCGGGGTGTAGGCGGCAGCTAAAATCAGTTACATTTGTGAAGATGTGACACATCCATATAGTCAGGCAGACCATTCTTGTAGACTACAGCGGTTTCTCCCTGAATAAGTGGCTTTAAGTATTCGATAAGCTCAGGCTTCACATCATTGCCAGCATCATTGATCCACTCTCTTGGCACAGACTTGGCCTCGTTTGCGATATCCTTGATAGCAGAATATGTGTATTCCACCTGATAAGGATTATTTGAGATGCGCTTTAAGCATACCATTGATGCGGTCACACCCTCTGCTGCAATAGTGACACCCTTTTTACCCTGAGCAAAAGATTCCTCGATATCGGTTAATGATGCAAGATGTGAGGCACAGCGCTGGAGCACATTTACCTCTACAGAGCGCACCTTGACACCGATGTTTTCCTTTACGATGAACTCAAGAGCTTTTCCGGCACCGCTTAGCTGCTGGTGTCCGAACTGGTCACATGCGGCATTTGATGATGTAATGTATGAGCCGTCTGCGTCATGTATTCCTTCGGATACGGCAACTATTACATTGTTAGTGTGCGTAAGGGCTTCTTTTATATCGGCAACAAATTTGTCCTTGTCAAAATCCACCTCAGGCAGATAGATGAACTGAGGAGCTGTATTGTACTCATTACGTGCGAGAGCGGAAGCGGCAGTGAGCCATCCTGCGTCACGTCCCATGATTTCAACGATTGTCACACTCTTAACAGCATAGATAAAGGTATCATGGGCTATCTCAAGCATGCTTGATGCGATATATTTGGCGGCAGAGCCAAAGCCAGGAGTGTGGTCTGTCATGCACAGATCATTGTCGATGGTTTTTGGAATCCCTATAATTTTCACATCACTGTTGATTTTTTTTGCATAATCGGATAACTTTAATACGGTATCCATCGAATCATTTCCACCGATGTAAAAGAAAGCTTTTATAGAAAGCTTATCGAACTGGTGGAAGATGTATACATATGGTGAATCATCATCTTTGTAATCAGGGAGCTTGTGGCGGCATGAGCCAAGATACATGGCAGGTGTGGTCTTAAGCTTTTCAAGATTAGCATCATCTGCAAAAATATCTGATAGATTGAGATAATTCTCATTTAATATGCCGAGTATTCCGTTTACGGCGCCATAGCAGATATCGTATTTCTCAGAGCTTTTTACTCCTGCGATGACTCCTGCAAGGCTTGCGTTGATTGCAACAGTTGGGCCGCCTGACTGGGCGACGATACAGTTTGACTGATTCATTGTAATCTCCTTATTGTGTATTTTAACTATTCTCTTCTGTAAGAATAGTTATGATATAATTTGAAAATGACTACTGAAGGCGCATGGCATATGCACCGCATAATCATATAGATTGTAGTATCAAACATTATTTTTAGCAAGGGTTAAAATGAAAAATATGAATAAATACGAGAATTGCTTATTGTGTCCCAGAAAATGTGGCATAAACAGAAGCACCGGACAAACAGGCGTATGTGGCGTTTCATCTGAAATAAAGGTGGCGCGAGCAGCGCTTCATTACTGGGAGGAGCCGTGCATATCAGGAAAAAGAGGAAGCGGGGCAGTTTTTTTCTCAGGCTGCAGCCTGCACTGCGTGTTCTGCCAGAACAGGGAGATTTCTGACGGAAAAGCGGGAAAGCTAATCAGTAAAGAGAGGCTGAGTGATATCTTTATGGAACTTGCTGACAAAGGCGCAAATAATATCAATCTGGTCACACCGGGGCAGTATATCCCTGATATAGTGTGGGCGGTAAACGATGCAAAAAGCCGCGGCATGAAGCTTCCTATTATATACAATACGAGCGGATATGAAAATGTGACAGAGCTAAAGCTGCTTGAGGGTATAGTGGATGTGTATCTTCCGGATTTTAAATATATGGACAGTACGCTTTCGGCAAGGTATTCAAGGGCAAAAGATTATCCGTCTGTCGCAAAGCAGGCGCTTTCAGAGATGGTCAGGCAGCAACCGGATGTCGTGATTGACGATTCGACAGGACTCATACAAAAGGGAGTTATTGTGCGACAGCTTCTACTGCCGGGACATGTGAATGATGCAAAGGATGTACTTAAGTACCTGTATGATACATATCATGATCACGTATATATAAGCATGATGAGCCAGTTCACGCCGATTGCACTAAAGGATTATCCTGAGATAAACCGCACAGTGACAAGGAGAGAGTATGAAAGGCTTGTTGACTATGCCCTCGAAATAGGAATCACGAATGCATTTATACAGGAGGGTGACGTGGCAAAGGACAGCTTCATTCCGGCATTTGACTGTGAGGGAGTATGATATTTACCGTTTTTCTTAATAAAATAGTAAGAATTGGCAGGCAAAAATGACTGGATTTTGTGACGCCGGTGTAGTACTATGGTTATGTGATATTTTTTAACTGTGAAGGTACTGAACAGTTACGATATTTTGTTATTACTCACATCCCGGTGTGACAGATGATAATGTTTTTAATCACACAGGATACATCATTCAATAGAGGATACAGTGATGAAAAATATAGAAGAACAGCAGATAATAATTGAATGTCCGAATACTATCTTTCATCTATACATTGACAGTGAGGATGAGCTTTCAAAGGTTAAGGTGTTTATGAACAATATGAAGAATGTTGATTCGATAAGTCTGCATGATATATACAACTGGTGCAACAGACAGCATGTGCAGTACACGACGACATTTAATTATGACAGTAAAATGACCTTGACAGAAATGATAAAATCCTACATATTTTACTTCAGACAGAAGCTTAGATATGTAAATAATAGTGATAGGATGATAGAAACATGAGATACCCTGAATTTCTAAAGGATAGAGGAACAATAGGCTTTGTGGCGCCTTCGATGGGCTGTACAACAGAGCCGTACAGGAGTGCCTTTGACAATGCCATTAAAAGGTTTCACAGCATGGGTTATAAGACGATAGAGGGACCTAACTGCAGGTGCGACAGTGGCATAGGTATCAGCAATACACCTAAGAAGTGCGCAGAAGAGCTGAACGAGAGCTATGCTTCTGCTGATAGTGATGTGCTTATATCCTGTGGTGGTGGCGAGCTGATGTGCGAGGTAGTGCCTTATATTGATTTTGAGCGCGTGAAACAGTCAAAGCCGAAATGGTACATGGGCTATTCCGACAACACGAATTTCACATTTTTGGAGGCTACTATTGCAGATACAGCAGGTATTTACGGGCCGTGTGCGGGCAGCTTTGGCATGGAGGTGTGGCATGAGTCACTTACCGATGCATTTAATCTGCTTTGTGGCAGGAAGCTTTCATTTACCAATTACCCTATGTGGGAGAAGGAATCGATAAAGGATGAGAATGCTCCGTTTGTGGGCTACAACCTGACTGAAAAGTCGTGCATCAGCTCTATTCCTGCGGTGGCAAAGGAAAGCAGGCTTACCATGAGAGGCAGGCTGCTTGGTGGCTGCATGGATTGTCTTATCAATCTGCTTGGCACATCGTTTGACCATGTAAGGGAATTTAATGAGCGCTACAGTGATGATGGTATCATATGGTTCCTTGAGGCCTGTGACCTTAATGTGATGGGCATGAGAAGGGCTATGTGGCAGATGAAAAATGCAGGATGGTTTTCAAATGTAAAGGGCTTTCTTATCGGACGCCCGGCGCACTTCGGAGAGGAAATGTTTGGCATAGACCACAGACAGGCACTTTCATCACTGCTTAGAGAGTTTAATGTGCCAATCATCATGGATCTGGATATAGGTCATATGTCACCGATGATGCCTGTGGTATGCGGAAGCATGGCAGATGTCAGCTTCGACGGAAGCAACTTTACAATTTCGTATGATATAGAGCAGTAGATTGGAGGAAAAATGATTAGATTAATAAAGAAAAAAGCAAAGAGTATTGTATGTAGCGTGCTTGCTGCGGTTACACTGTTTACGATGAATCCGGCAGTATTTGCAACAGAGACAGCTACGCAGACTGATACAGTTTCAAGCGTTGATGTATCAGGCAGTGACAGCAGTGACGCAGCTGATAAGAGTAACACAGACAGTACTGCAGACAGCACAACTACAGCCGGCAGTGAGGCAAACGACAAGGTGACCATCAGCAAAAATGATAAGCCATACTTAAGTCTTGGAGCAGACCTCACACCGGATCAGAGAGCGACAGTGCTTGGATTTATGGGAATCGAGCTCACTGATCTGGACAATTACGATGTGGTCTATGTAAATAATGATGAGGAGCACAAGTACCTCGATTCATACATCAGCAAGAGCGAGATTGGCACAAGGTCACTTTCCTCAGTACTCATTACAGAGGATAAAAAGGGTGCGGGTCTTAGTGTTTCCACACACAATATCAATTACTGTACGGTAGGAATGTACAAGAATGCGCTTGCCACAGCAGGCATAGCTGATGCTAAAATCATAGTCGCAGGGCCTTTCCCTATTTCCGGAACGGCAGCACTTGTAGGCACACTAAAGGCATACGAGGAGATGACAGGCAAGAAGCTTGACGACAAGGTGACAGACGCAGCGATGGATGAACTTGTCACAACAGGAGAGCTCAACAAGAGCATTGACGGCGATTCGCAGGATATCGAGGCAATGATTGCAGACCTAAAGAAGCAGCTTGCCGATGGAGGGCTCAAGGATGAGAGCCAGATAAAGGATGCGATAAAGGAGGCTGCAAAGGATTACGACCTGAAGCTTTCTGACGATGATATTGCAAAGCTGACATCGCTTCTTATGAAGCTTAAGGATGCCAATATCGACTGGGATTCAGTAATTAACCAGGCACAGGACTGGGCATCAAAGCTTGGCGATAAGATAAATGACCCGGGCTTCTGGGAAAAGCTTGGTAACTTTTTTATGGATTTATGGGATAAGATAAAATCTCTGTTCAGCTAGAGAAGTGACCGAATACAGTAAAAATAAGCAGAATATGAATCAGACAACTCCCTGAAACGTAAGCATGAGCTGAACGTTGAAGGGAGTTTTTATATTATTAATAAAAAAATAATAAATTTCTGCCGAATACATTGATACAAAGGTCATATTCTATTATAATTAAATGGATAATGGATTAATGTAAACAATGCACATAAGAAAGATGGGATTTGATGATAAAGATAAATAAATTTCTGGCAGCCTCTGTCGTTACATTGTCATTAGCCGCATGTGACCTGGCACCATACAGCAGCATAGCAGTCTATGCGGATCAGGCGGCTAAGGTTGTGTGTGATGAGAGATACTGGGTAGCGGCGAGAAGCGGACCGGGCACAGAGTATGAGCTGGAGCACAAGCTGTCAAACGGCAAGGATATTACTATTCTTGAGCAGACCACAGGTGCAGACGGCAAGGTGTGGTACAAGGCAAAGTACAATCTGGCAGCAAATAACGAGGAGTGTGTCAGCTATATCAGGTCTGATTTTGTATCAGCAGGTACCGGCACAGCTGCATCAGACAATGCGCAGACAGGGGATGCTTCGGCAGACACCGGCAATGCGGATGCCATACAGCAGAATAATGAGGAACAGCTGGCCCTTGCAACCGCATCGGGAGCATATGCTACAGGTACGATTACCGGCGGCAATGTGTATGTCCGCAATGCAGCAGGCACATCCGGCACTACCAAGGTTGTCTCACTCAACTGGAACCATCAGGTTGACATAATAGGAGAGACCAAGGTAAACGGTGTGGTCTGGTACAATGTCAAGGGTACTTTAAACGGCAAGGCATTTACGGGCTGGACTATCAGTACATACATAAAGGTGACATACAATAATAGCGGAGACAATACTGATTTCGTCACGGCTATGAAGAATGCAGGTTTTCCTGACAGCTATATTCCAAACCTTACAGCTCTTCACAATAAGTATCCAAGCTGGACATTTGAGGCTGTAAATACAGGGCTGGACTGGAATACGGTGATTAAAAATGAGAGTATCAATGGACTTAATCTGGTGTCTAAATCAGCAGACAATGCCAAGAAATCCACAGCTGCCGGAGCATATAACTGGTCAACAAATACGTGGGTTGAGTACGAACCGGGATGGGTGTCAGCAAGCAGTGCCTATATTGCTTATCTCATGGATCCAAGGAATTTTCTTGATGAGACCAATATTTTTCAGTTTCAGAGTCTGGCATACAGTCCGAATGAGGCACTTGAAGGTGTCAAGTCCATAGTAAAAGGCACATTTATGGAGGGAACAAAGACATATTCCAACAATGGTGAGAAAATCAATTATGCAAGCACATTCATGGATGTGGCAAAGAGCAGTGGAGTAAGTGCATACCATATAGCATCGCGGATAAAGCAGGAGCAGGGACAAAAGGGAACGAGCCCTCTTATTTCGGGTACATATTCCGGATACGAAGGATATTATAATTATTTTAATTTTAGTGCAACCGGAAACACGAAGGATAAGATTTACAAAAATGGTCTGTCTTTTGCCAAGAAGCAGGGCTGGAATACAAGAGTAAAGTCCATAAGCGGCGGAGCTGTAAAGGTGGGCAGCAATTATATAAATAAGGGTCAAAATACACTGTATTTTGAGAAGTTTAATGTAGTAAATACAAGCTCGCTGTATTTCCATCAGTACATGGGCAATGTCACAGCGGCTCTTACTGAGGGACAGAGTCTGGCTAAAGGATATTCAGATAAGAATCAGGCTTTTGTATTTAAAATACCTGTATACAACAATATGCCATCGTCAGCAGTGGGCTTCGATAAAGCAGGCGATACCAATAACTATCTGCAGTCGCTTGCGATAAGCGGTGTAGCACTCACACCGGCCTTCAATGGAGCGACAACAAGCTATTCAGCAGTTGTTTCAAATGCTATAAGCTCAGTGACTGTTTCGGCAGATGCAGTTTCAGGAAACAGTGGTGTTTCAGGCACAGGAAGCTATTCGCTTGCTGTCGGAAATAATACAATCAAGGTAAAATGCAAGTCGCAAAGCGGTGATACAAGAACATACACTATCAATATAAACAGGCAGGCGGCATCTGCAAATAATGCAGGTGGCAATAATAATCAGAACAATAATAACCAAAATAATACAGATGTAAACATAACATCAGGTAAATACAGTATAGGTACTTATATTACAGGCATTGAGCCTGGAACCGGTGCAGCTGATTTTGTGAAGAATATAGCAGTATCAGCGTCAGGTACTGTAAAGCTTCTGACAAGCTCAGGCTCAGAAAACAGCGGGAAGGTTGCAACAGGCAATAAGGTGGCTGTTTATGACGCTTCAGGTAATCTGAAAAAGACATACGATATTGTTATATATGGAGATATCAATGGTGATGGTGCTGTAAATGCTCTTGATATGATAAAGCTCAACAGACATATTTTAGGAAAGGGAACACTCACAGGTGCTTATCTGGAGGCAGCTGACGCTAACAGAAAGCGTGATGGTGGAAATGCCCTTGATATGATAATTATGAACAGGCACATACTGGGCAAATCAAAGATATCGCAGAATTAGAAATGTGAGGAAAAATATGAAGAAATTATTTGGATGTATATTATCACTTGTTATGGCGGTGATGCTTGTTTTCGCACCTGCCGAGCATGTATATGCGCAGGGACTTGGATTAAGTGTCAGCTCAAGCTCTGTAGCTGTTGGCAAAACAGTCAAGGTGACTGTTTCTATGCCGTCAGGATATTTTGGTACAGTAGTTATCTCGAGCTCTGACGAGGGAGTGCTGAGTAACGGAGGCGATGGTGTGGCAAATATTGGTGACGCCGCAGGATATCCCACATCGCAGTCATTTTCATTTACGGCGAAGGCTGCAGGAAGCTGCACTATAAAGGCATATTGTACAGTTGTAGGAGATGCAGAGGGCAACGATGCCGGAGGTACAATTACCGGTGCCAGCACGAAGGTGACGGTAACAAGTGCTTCATCAAACAATGATTCAAACAGCAACAAGGATAACAAGGACAATTCCGGCAGCAATACCGGCAATGACAACAATGCAAATAAAGATAATGAAAACAAAGAGGAAAAGAAATCCTCAAACGCATCTCTTGGCTCGCTTGTTATCTCAGCAGGTACGCTTTCCCCTGAGTTTTCTGCTGCGACAAAGGATTACACAGCTACAGTAGATTACAGCTGTTCAAGCCTTGCGGTTACAGCAAATCCGGCTGATTCCAAGGCGAGTGTGACATCCGTCACAGGCAATGATTCACTTGAGGTTGGAGAGAATACGGTCAGCGTTGTTGTGACAGCAGAGGACGGCAGCACAAGCACATACAATATAGTTGTTACCAGAAGAGCCGAGGATGATCCGGAGAATGCAGATAAGCAGGATAACTGGAAGAAGTTCGATATAAATGGCACAGAGTGGACTATGGTCAATGACATTCCGGAGGATGTTGTCCCTGAAGGCTTTGAACACTCAAAGACAGTGATTGACGGACTTGAATACAATACCCTTCATGGCACCTTTGGTGATATCACGCTTGTGTATTTACAGTCGGAAAGCGGCAATGGGCTTTTTGTATATGATGCAGCACAGAATGCAGCATATGAGTTTGTCCGTATCAATTCAGAGTCGCATTTTATAGTGGTTTTACTGCCTAAGGTGGATGATGTGCCTGAGGGATACAATGAGGTATCACTCTCCATAGAGGGCAAGGGTGTGGCAACAGCCTACCAGACCAAAGCCGAAAAAACCGATGATAAGACAAAGGATTTTTACCTCGTATATGCCATAAATGACAATGGTGAGAGTGGCTGGTATACATATGATAGCGTAGATGGCACATATATGAGAACTGAGCTCAGTACACCTACAGTGGCACAGGAGGAAAACGATACAACAAAGAGCGAGCTTGTCCCGGGAATTGCCAATAAATATCTTGTTTTAGCTGCAATACTGGTTCTTGTTATCATTATTCTGTTACTGTTGCTTATTGTATCAGCTGTGAAAAACAGAAAATATAAGGCAATGGACTATCATGATGATGATGTAGATGATGCAGCAGAAGATGTATCAAATGAAGCTTTGGAAGAAACAACTGATGAAACTGCGGACGAGATAGCAGATGAGCTGGAAGAAGAGGTTACAGAAGAGCCGTTAGATGAAGTGGCAGAAGAAGCTGCAGAAGAGTCGGCAGATGAAGTCGCAGAAGAAACAGCGGAAGGTGCTGCAGATGAGCAAAAGATGGCTACGGATGAAAATATATCAAATGCATCCTATGTCGGAAGAACCGTAGAAATTACACCTGATTCTAAGAAAGCTGTTGAGAATGAAAACTCTGAGTTTGATTTAAAAGACGATTCAAGGCAGGAAAACGTTTCTGACACAGAAAACGATGCTGATGAGGATGCTTTAAAGAATCAGCTTCAAATGGCACTTGATGGCTTTGTTAATGAGGGAAATAAGCCGTCTGAGACTATAGACAGCAGTGCAGAGGATGACAACGAAGATGACAGCGAAGATGATGATTTGCAGTTCATCGACTTAAATTAGTGAATATGACTGGAGGATATGACTTGAAACCATATACAAGTAAGGCTAAAAAAGCAATAGATTTGGCTGCACGTATATCAAAGAAAATGAATTACAGCTATGTTGGAACAGAGCACATACTGGCTGGCCTTATAAAAGAGGGCACCGGTGTGGCAGCTGAGGTTCTAACAGCCTGCAATGTGGAATATGATAAGCTTATTTCGATGATTGAAGACCTGATTTCACCGGGGGATAACATTGAAGTGATGGACAGGGATGGCTATTCACCAAGGACACAGAGAGTATTGGAGCGTGCATCGGAGGAAGCCGATAGATTTGAGTGCAATGAGATAGGTACAGAACACTTGCTAATGGCTATAGTACTGCAGGGAGACTGTGCAGCTGCAAGACTTTTAAACACCATGGGTGTTAACAGTCAGAAGATGTTTATAGATATTCTTGGTGCGATGGGTGAGGATCCGTCTGCATACAGGGATCTGATGAAAAGCTACAATACATCATACAATTCTGCGACTCCTGTATTAGATCAGTATTCCAGAGATTTGACAGATATGGCAGAGGCAGGGCTTCTTGACCCTGTTATAGGCAGAAAAAAGGAGATGGAGCGTGTTATCCAGATACTTTGCCGCCGCGGCAAAAACAATCCATGTCTGATTGGAGAGCCGGGAGTGGGCAAGACCGCTATAGTAGAAGGACTTGCACAGGATATAGTCAGTGGCAATGTTCCGGATATTCTTTTGGGAAAGAGACTGGTTTCACTTGATATGTCCGGGCTTGTAGCCAAATCAAAGTATCGTGGTGAGTTTGAGGAGCGTATCAAGAAGGTGATAAGCGAGGTTTCAAATGCCAAAAATGTACTTCTTTTCATTGATGAGCTTCACACTATAATAGGTGCCGGAGGAGCAGAAGGTTCGTTAGATGCATCTAACATATTAAAGCCGGCACTTGCCAGAGGCGAGGTACAGGTAATCGGCGCCACTACTATAGAAGAGTACCGCAAATACGTGGAAAAGGATGCTGCACTTGAACGCCGCTTCCAGCCTGTGATGGTTGAAGAGCCGGGAATTGATGAGACGATAGAGATACTTACTGGGTTAAAAGGTCTCTATGAGAAGCATCATGGTGTCAGCATCACTGAGGATGGTGTGAAAGCAGCGGTAAATCTATCTGTACGATATATAAATGACAGATTTTTACCTGATAAGGCGATAGACCTGATGGACGAAGCTGCAGCAAGGATAAGGCTTAAGAGCCTGACATCCTCTGACGAGCTTCTTGCTCTGAAAAAGGAGATAACAGATAAGCAGAATCAGGTGGAAGATGCTTTGTCGAAGGGAGATATCGCAGGTGCCGGCATACTTATGTCAGAAAAGGAAGTACTCGAAAATAAGCAGCAGAAGCTTATCAGAAAGAACCACCGCACAGGAAACAAAAATCAGCCTGTAGTCGGTGAAAACGAGATAGCTGATGTAGTATCGGGATGGACCAAAATACCTGTAAATAAGCTTACGGAGTCAGAGGCAGGACGACTTGCAAAGCTTGAACAGATACTTCACAAGCGTGTAATAGGACAGGAGGAGGCTGTTTCTGCTGTTGCAAAGGCAGTCAGACGAGGCCGTGTTGGATTAAAGGATCCTAAGAAGCCGATTGGCTCATTTTTGTTTTTGGGACCGACAGGTGTTGGTAAGACAGAGGTGTCAAAGGCACTTGCTGAGGCTGTATTTGGCAAGGAGGATGCCATGATCCGCGTTGATATGTCTGAATACATGGAAAAGCACAGTGTTTCCAAGATGATTGGCTCACCACCGGGATACGTGGGCCACGAGGAGGGCGGACAGCTTTCGGAGAAGGTCAGACGCAATCCATTTTCTGTAATTTTGTTTGATGAGATTGAAAAGGCACACCCTGATGTGTTCAATATACTTTTACAGGTGCTTGATGATGGAAGAATCACCGATTCGCAGGGGCGCACAGTTGATTTCAAGAATACAATAATCATTATGACATCAAATGCAGGAGCAGCTTCAATCATAGAGCCAAAACGTCTGGGCTTTGGATCGGGCGATGATGAAAAGCAGGATCACGAGCGCATGAAGAACAGTGTCATGGAGGAGGTGCGCCGTATATTCAAGCCTGAGTTTTTGAACCGAATCGACGAGACTATTGTGTTCAGGGCACTCAACAAGGATGACATGAAGCATATCGTGACACTTCTTGTCAAGGAGCTTCAGAAGAGGTGCAAGGAGCAGCTTGATATAGAGCTCACAGTACGCGACAGCGCAAAAGCTTTTATTGTGGATAAGGCCTATGACAGAAAATATGGCGCAAGACCTCTTAAACGAAAACTTCAGGAGGAGATTGAAGACCGTATGTCAGAGGATATTATTACAGGCAAAATCAAGCGCGGCGATAAGGTAATAATTTCTACGAAAAACAAACAAATTTCATTGACTGTTGAGTAGCATTGGATTTATAATTAATATATCAAATATAGCTACGGGAGGATAAAAATGGCTGTAATAAGTGAATTAATCCGTACTGAGGAAAACGGAAAGCTCAGCTTCGGAGATTATACATTGGCTGCAAAGGCAAAGCTTGACAATTTTGAGAAGGATGGAGATATCTACAAGGTAAAGACCTTCAAGGAGATTACAAAGCTCGAGAGAAACGGACTTTTTGTTTACGAATCTGTTCCGGGAACCGCTGTAATGGATTTCGATGAGACTGCTGATACAGTGACATTTACTGTGGAGGGACCAGAGGATGCTCAGATTACTCTTGGTCTTGAAGAAGAGACAGAGTACGAAATTGATATAGCTGGAGCTGTAGCAGGTACTATGAAGACAAATCTCGGCGGCAAGCTCAGCTTAAGCGTAGAGCTTGAGGGCGTTGATTCAGTCGATATCAAGGTATCAAGAAAATAGAGCATTATTTTAAGCCCGGTGTAAGCCGGGCTTTTTGTATTTTATAAAGGAGAACAATATGGCGAAAGGAAAGACCTCTGTATTTTTCTGCCAGGAATGCGGTTATGAATCGGCAAAATGGATGGGACAGTGCCCTGCCTGTAAGGAATGGAATACATTTGTAGAGGAAACCGTAGATAAAAAGTCGATAAGCTCGTCGGGAAAAGTAAAAAAAGAATCAAAGGCGGCACAGGTTCTGCCTCTTTCGGCAGTAAAAAGCGAGAAAGAGGAGCGTATAGTGACAGGTATAGCCGAGTTTGACAGAGTGCTCGGTGGAGGAATAGTGAGGGGGTCACTTGTGCTTGTGGGAGGAGATCCTGGTATAGGAAAATCCACGCTTTTGCTCCAAGTATGCAGGGAGCTCTCACAAAAAAAGGTGCCATTACTTTATGTATCAGGTGAGGAATCACTGCATCAGATAAAGATGCGTGCAGACAGACTTGGCGATTTCACGGATTCACTGGAGCTTTTATGTGAGACAAGCCTTGATATAGCAAAGGATGTGATTCAACGCAAAAAGCCGGAGGTTGTTGTGATAGATTCCATCCAGACTATGTATAACGAAGAGATATCGTCGGCACCTGGCAGCGTCTCGCAGGTCAGGGAGACAACCGGGGTACTCATGCAGCTTGCAAAGACTCTCGGCATTTCAATTTTTATAGTAGGACATGTGACCAAGGATGGTGCGGTTGCGGGACCAAGGACGTTAGAACATATGGTTGACACTGTGCTTTATTTTGAAGGTGACAGGTATGAGTCGTACAGGATACTCAGAGGAGTAAAAAACAGATTTGGTTCAACCAATGAGATAGGTGTATTTGAAATGAAGGCGGAGGGATTAGTTGAGGTAGAAAATCCGTCTGAGTATATGCTAAGCGGTAAGCCCGAGGGGGCATCAGGGTCAATTGTGACATGCTCCATAGAGGGAAGCCGACCGATACTTCTCGAGATACAGGCACTTGTTTGTCACAGCTTTTTTAATAATCCAAGGCGTACAGCAAATGGTACAGATTATAATAAAGTAAATCTACTAATGGCGGTCCTTGAAAAAAGAGCAAACCTGTCACTATCAGACTGTGATGCTTATGTGAATATAGCAGGCGGCATCAGGATGAATGAGCCGGCGATAGACCTTGGAATAGTGCTTGCAATCGCATCAAGCAAAAAAGATATTATAGTGCGTGAGGATACTATATGCTTTGGCGAGGTGGGGTTAAGCGGTGAGGTGCGCGGAGTTACCATGTCCGAGCAGCGTGTAGCTGAGGCAAAGAAGCTTGGATTTAAAAAGTGTATTGTTCCCAAAGTGTGTCTTGCAGGAGTGTCGCATATTAGTGGAATTGAGATTGTCGGTGTGGCAAATATCAAGGAAGCGATAGAGGCTGTCAGATAGTAATTGTGAGAATTGTATATAATAAACAGACAATTTAGAAAATTTGTGTTTTTTAAGATAGTTTTACTACTTTAATTAATTGCAGTAAATCCGTTGACATATGTGTGCCGGGATGATATTATATCAAAGCTGACTCGTGGGACACATTGAGTTGTAGAGCTTGTGAGTTACAATTTACAGACATGACTTTATAATATTGCTTTGAAATAAGCTTATTAAATAAGTTGTGAAAAAAGTTCTTGACAAATGAAAAACATTTTGATAGAATGATCAAGCTGTCACAAGACAGAGAACTTAAAACAGAGTTCAAAAAAATAAAAAAGTGCTTGACAAACGAACAGCGATTTGATAGAATAATCAAGCTGTCGCAAGAGAGCAAAACAAAGAACATTGATAACTGAACAGTGAGAAACCTTGAAAGATTTTGAGAATCAATCAGAACGCTTCAATGAAAATTGAAGACCTTTAAAACAGTAAATTCAGATTTATCTGAATGAACGAATTAGCCAAGTTTAACTTGACTGAGATCAACTTTTTAACATGAGAGTTTGATCCTGGCTCAGGATGAACGCTGGCGGCGTGCTTAACACATGCAAGTCGAACGAAGCACTTTATTTGATTTCCTTCGGGACTGATTATTTTGTGACTGAGTGGCGGACGGGTGAGTAACGCGTGGGTAACCTGCCTTGTACAGGGGGATAACAGTTGGAAACGGCTGCTAATACCGCATAAGCGCACGGCATCGCATGATGCAGTGTGAAAAACTCCGGTGGTATAAGATGGACCCGCGTTGGATTAGCTAGTTGGTGAGGTAACGGCCCACCAAGGCGACGATCCATAGCCG
>ENA-OUOY01000180-OUOY01000180.1-human-gut-metagenome-genome-assembly--contig:-NODE-180-length-52145-cov-5.851622_pt1 | contig 52145 bp, 32 predicted proteins | sample MGYA00237937_ERZ548767 | MGnify/ENA primary metagenome ERZ548767 (study PRJEB26490, sample SAMN05356887) | human gut metagenome | biome: terrestrial biome; feature: human-associated habitat; material... | reverse complement strand
CGCGAGCTGGGTTCAGAACGTCGTGAGACAGTTCGGTCTCTATCTATCGTGGGCGTTGGAGTTTTGCGTGGTGCTGACACTAGTACGAGAGGACCGTGTTGGACAGACCTCCGGTTTACCAGTTGTGCCGCCAGGTGCACCGCTGGGTATCTGAGTCTGGAATGGATAAGCGCTGAATGCATCTAAGTGCGAAGCCAGCCGCAAGATTAGAACTCCTCATAAGGGTCGTCAAAGACGATGACGTTGATAGGGTGCAGGTGTAAAGACAGCGATGTCAAAGCCGAGCACTACTAATTGCCCGAAATCTTTAGCCGAGTGCCATGCTTCAGTTGCAGTGTTCCACTGTACAGTTATTGCTTGTGTGCGATAGTCATTATGCTTGGAAAAGAGTATAAAGGATATTTTAGGTGGCTATTGCGGTGGGGTTCCACCTCTTCCCATTCCGAACAGAGAAGTTAAGCCCACTTGCGCCGATGGTACTGCAATGCAATGCGGGAGAGTAGGTAACCGCCTTCTTTCAGTTAGAGCTTCGAGGACGAAAGTCTTCGGAGCTCTTTTCGTTTATATATACTTCATTACAAGCTACACATTATTATATATATATACATATTATTATATATACGCCTTTACCCTTTTACTCTTTTACTCTTTTACCTTTTTACCTTTTCCACAATATCTTTGTTTCTTTTCCGTTTTTATATTACTATGCGTAATATAAAGGATAAATTGAAGTATGCCATTGTTTGGCTTTCCCGAATAAGCAAATGTAGAGGCTTTGGTGTTCAGTCGCCAACAGCCTATTCTTTTATTCGCTATGTCATAAATGAGCATTATCCTTATTATGCTTATGGAGATCTGAATATTGAATATCCAAATTTGTCTTGGAAGGAGCTAAAATTATATAGGCTATATTTTCGCATAGCAAACTATTCTCAGGCTTCTACGTGGCTATTAAATGGCTCTTTTGATGATGTGTTGCTTCGTTATGTAACAGCTGGTTGCTATTCTGTGTGTTTTACTCATGATAATAGTGAAGTTGCTGTTGCTGGTGTTATTTTGTTAAAAGATGTTCCTACCAATGATGTTTTAGATTATTATCTGTGTAATGCATCATCTAATAGTATTATAATTATTGAGAATATTCATGTTTCTAAAGAAGCATCAATGAGGTGGAACTCGATAGTTCAGGACGCACGAGTAGGTCGTACTTTCGATTCATATTATTGTGGCATTATCTTTATGGATAAAGAGAAATGTAAGCAACATTATATAGTAAATTTCTAAGTTTTATGGTTTTATCTTGCCTTATTTATCATGCTATGACCTTAAAACTATTAAATTATACTACTAATCGCATTTTGTAATGAAAAAAAACGTTCATTTTCTTGTATTTAAAAAGAAAATCATTATTTTTGCGGGAAATTTAGAGGCTTGATGAATAATGCTTGTTTTACTAAGGGGTTGCGAGCACTTTATGGCTGATATTTTTGTAATCGTTATATTTGAATATATATTCTATAATTGAAGATTAAATACAAATAAAAAAATATTGAACTATGTATTGGACACTTGAATTAGCATCTAAGTTGGAGGATGCACCATGGCCTGCAACTAAGGAAGAGTTGATAGATTATGCAACACGTTCTGGCGCACCTCTTGAGGTGTTGGAGAACCTGCAGGAAATAGAGGACGAAGGCGATGTTTACGATAGCATCGAAGATATTTGGCCTGACTACCCTACAAAAGAAGATTTCCTCTTCAACGAGGACGAATACTAAAAACTTTAGCTGTTTTAAAGTGGCTTAAAGTATAATAATATAAGCGGTATAGGAAATCTGCAGAAAGATTCCTATACCGCTTTTTATGTCTTTTACAACCAAAAAAACTTGCTTTTTATATTGTATTTCACAGCTGTCCTGTTAAAATCGTGAGGTATCATCTGAGCTCAAATTCTCGGAATTCCGTTCTTGATATTCAAGCACTTATATAACATCTTATGTTAGTTAGATTAAGTTTCGAAATCAAATCGGTTTACCTTAAAAAGCTTATACCGCTCTGATATATAGTTGGTTATGCGATAAATTGAATTTTAACGGGACTATAGTGTTTCTACAGCAATAATGTGATTGGAAATGGATTAATTTGCCATTGTTAATTGTTTGAAACTCAATAAGCCTTGTCCCTCTTCAACGAGAACGAATACTAAAAGCTTTGCCTATTTCTAAGAGGCTTAAAGCATAACAATATAAGCGATATGGAAATTTCTATATGAGATTTCCATGTCGCTTTTTGGTTTGAATGACATAATTGAATGATGAAAGTGAAAGTAAAAAGGAGAAAAATATATCAAAATATAAATAATTGCCGGTTTTGCTTGGCGATTAGATATTAATAATGTAACTTTGCTCGAGTTATGAAGTAATTGTAGATGTTATCAAGCACGAAGCAAGATACATGAAATATGAACAAGATTCATGAAATAAGGAGTATGATACATTATTATAGAATTTAAACTCAACACAATAATAATAATAAAACAACAAGGCTCATGAAACATTTCTACACAGTTTTAGCCGCAGCACTCATGGCAAGTGCAGTTGCAACAGCGCAACCTATGCCAAGCAAAGGTATGCGTTTTAATTATGACAAGAAGCAGGTTGCTGCAAAAAAGTCTGGTTATCTTCCTATGCTACAGTTTGACAACCAAACTGCTACAGGCAAGGGCGTAGTTACAGCATCTCCTCGTAGGGTGCAGGCTTATGCCGAGAAAACATCTACTATCGCACCACTCATTACCGAGCAACCTAATGGTACTCTTTATAACAACTTCTATCGTTCAGGCAATAGTTTCATCGTACTTTATGGTAGTGTAGCAGATCTGCCTTTTGATGGTGTGCGTGGAACTGTTGTTGTTTCTGATGACAACAAGACTGTTTATTTCAATGATCCATTAGGAGCTTATTATTCTACTTCATGGATTAAGGGCGAACGTGGTGAAGGCGACACTATCGAAGTGAAATTGCCTCAGCAGTTCGTGCATGAAGACTATGAGGATGGTCCACAAGATGGTTATCTTTTCAAGCTTAAGCCAACTAAGATGACTGAAGGTGGACAAACCTATACTACTTTCATCCCAACAGATGATCAGACCATTAAGTTTGTATGGCGTAATGATAGCATCTTTATGGTTAACACTACTGAAGACAGCAAGCTCTTGGGTATGTGTGATGAGGAAGGTCAATGGTATGGCTATGGCGACTATGTATCTCTCTATGAGAAGTTCGACAAAAAGCCTGTAGCACCAAAGGATGCATCTAAGGCTGAGACAATGTCTCTACTCTATACCGAGTCGGGTCAGCTATATGGTCGTGTGAAGAAAGTGGTAAGAGAAGGCAACGATTTTTATGTAGCAGGACTCAACGATGCTATGCCTGATACTTGGGCAAAGGGTACTTTGGAAGGCGATAAAGTAACCTTCGAAGGTCATCAGTATATGGGCTTTGATACACTGACCTTGGCGTATACCTTCTTTGAGCCTATTGGACATCAGCCTACTTGGTATGACTATGGTGATGGTACTGGCGATTATTATGATGAGCCTGTATTCCTCGACAAGATAGTTTTCGACTATGATGCGGCAACAGGTAGCTTCAAGTCAGACAGAACATTCTATGTAAACCAGGGATACAAGAAGCCTAACCAGTTGTATACTTACGACGAACCTGCTTTTGCTCCTTGGACAGAGAAAGCTGCAACTCCTATGGAAGTAGGCGAAGAAAACGTTTCATACTATCCTTATAATGATATGGATGGATATGGTATCCTGACATTCATCCCAAGCGAGTTTGATGCCGATGGCAACCTTCTTGATACCAAGCAGCTTTATTATACTGTTTATCTCGACGATGAACCATTGGCATTTGATACCCAGGATTATCCATCATTAAAAGAGGAAACCACAGAGATTCCTTATCTATTCAACGATCAAGAGAATATAGTATATTATGCAGGTGCGCTAAATGTCAAGACCTTTGTTGAAGGTATCGACAGCATCGGTGTTCAGCTCATTTATAAGGGCGGTGGCGAAGTGCGCAAGTCGGCTATCAGCTATGTTAGCGCTAAGGATGAGGAAGATACTGATGGAATCGACAACATCGGAGCTAATGCTTCTAAGTTTGTTAGCACCGTCTTTACCGACCTTAGTGGTCGCAAAGTAGCTCGTCCAGCAAAGGGTGTATACATCCAGACAGTACGCAAGGCTGATGGTACAGTAAAGAGCGTTAAGCGTGTTTTTAAGTAAGTTGTAGATACATCCGTCTAAAAACATTTAGATAAACTTTTGGGGCTAATCATACTCTCTTCGTATAATGAAGCGTGTGTGGTTAGCCCTTATTCTTTAATAGATTTCCCTCTCATCTTTGATAAATAAACGATGAAAGTTTATTTGTTTATGCAATAAAACAGCAGTTGTATCGTTATACAAATGATGTTTAAACATTTTGCGGTCATAATAATAGCGCTGCTTCTCGTCTCCGTAGAGATGAGAGGACAGTATGATGCAGCCTTCGCTCATTATTGGGCGATGGAAACCTCCTTTAACCCTGCCGCTGTGGGCAAGGAGACAAAGCTTAATGTCACCGCAGCTTATGCCATAGATATGGCAGGCTTTGAAAACAATCCTAACACTATGTATGCCGCTGCCGATATGCCTTTTGTGTTTTTGAAAGGTGTGCATGGTGCAGGCGTACAGTTTATGAACGATAAGTTAGGACTTTTCTCTCATCAGAAGTTAGGTTTACAATATGCACCAAAGTTCAAGCTCTTTGGTGGAACTGCCTCTGTGGGTGTGCAGATAGGCATGCTTAGCGAGAAGTTTGATGGTTCTGGTTTGGATCTTGGCGATAGCAACGACCCTGCCTTCACCACTTCTGAAGTAAATGGTAATGCCCTCGATATAGGTGCAGGCATATATTATGTGCATGGCGATTGGTATGGCGGTCTTTCTGCTCAACATCTCACAGCTCCACTCATAAATCTTGGCGAAACTAACGAATTGCAAATAGATAGAACGTATTATTTGACAGGAGGATACAATATTAAGCTAAGAAATCCGTTTCTATCTATAAAGCCTTCGTTGTTGGTGCGTACTGATACCAAAGTATATCGTGCCGATATCTCTGGCCGATTGGTATATAAGACCGATGAAAAGCTGATGTATGCAGGCTTGGGATATAGTCCTTCAACCTCAGTAACCTTTATGGTGGGCGGTAGTTTCCATGGCTTCGTGCTTGGCTACAGCTATGAGGTGTATACATCAGCCATTAGTGCTGCCAATGGTAGCCACGAACTATTCTTGGGTTATCAGCACGACATCAACCTAATAAAGAAAGGTAAGAATAAACATAAAAGCGTAAGAATATTATAATATAAGATACTATTAATATAAAATATGAAGAAAACAATTATATCCCTTTTCGCCATAAGCATCGTGGTGGTGCTGACAAGTTGCATGGGTGCCAAGTCGTCATCCTCTTCAGGTCGTGGTGGAGAGCTTGTCGGAGTTGGTGGTAGAGCCTTCACCGAGGCTACACCTTACGGAATGACTCGCATCGAACGTGGATTCTTGAAGATGGGACTTCAGAAGCAAGATACTCTGTGGGGTAAGCAGACTCCTGTAAAAGAGATATCTGTAGATGGATTTTGGATGGACGAGACTGAGATTACAAACTCGCAGTATAAGCAGTTTGTAAATTGGGTGCGTGATAGTATCTTGCGCACACGCCTTGCCGACCCTAACTATGGTGGCGACGAAACTTATATGATAACAGAAGATAAGAATGGCGACCCTGTGACTCCACATCTTGATTGGAACAAGCGTTTGCCTCGCAAACCTTCTGAAGATGAGCTTCGTGCCATCGAGAGCCTTTATACTACAAACCCAGTAACGGGTGAAAAGCTTCTCGACTATTCGCAGCTCAACTATAAGTATGAGGTATACGATTATACCGCAGCAGCATTGCGCCGCAACAGATTGAATCCCGCAGAGCGCAATCTCAATACCGATATCACTATCAACCCTAACGAGGTGGTGATGATTTCTAAAGATACTGCTTATATCGACGATGAAGGACGTATCGTTAGAGAAACTATCAACCGTCCATTGTCAGGACCATGGGACTTCCTTAATACCTACATCGTGAATATCTATCCTGATACCACATGTTGGGTCAACGACTTCCGCAATTCAGACAACGAAGTGTACCTACGCAACTATTTCTCTAATCCTGCCTACAACGACTATCCTGTGGTGGGTGTGACATGGGAACAGGCTAATGCCTTCTGCGCATGGCGTACCGACTATCTTCTTAAAGGTCTTGGTGGCGAAGCACGCTACATTCAGCGCTATCGTCTGCCTACAGAGGCAGAATGGGAATATGCAGCCCGAGGAAAAGAAGGCTCTGAGTTTCCTTGGGAGAATGCTGATGTGAAGAATGGCAACGGATGTTTCTATGCCAACTTTAAGCCCGATCGTGGCAATTATGCTCAAGATGGCAATCTGATAACAAGCAAGGTGGGTATCTATTCTCCTAATTCTAACGGTCTGTTTGATATGGCAGGAAATGTGGCAGAATGGACAAGCACCATATATACCGAGGCTGGAGTAGAGGCTATGAACGACCTAAACCCACAACTTGAATACAAGGCAGCCAAGGAAGACCCATACAAACTGAAGAAGAAGAGCGTCAGAGGTGGCTCATGGAAAGACCCTGAGTCGTATATCCGTTCTGCATGGCGTACATGGGAATATCAGAATCAGCCACGTTCGTATATCGGTTTCCGTTGCGTACGTAGTTTAGCAAACACAACAAGTGGTAAATATAAAAAGAGCAAAAGATAATGGGCGACTATAGCAAATTCAATTTAGTGTACCGTCTGCAGAAGTGGATGGACAGCGTTCCTGGTCAGACATTCCTCAACTATGCATATAGCTGGGGTGCCTCGGTGGTAATCTTGGGTACCTTGTTTAAGCTTACCCACCTTCCTGGAGCCAACTTTATGTTGTTCCTTGGTATGGGTACCGAGGTTTTGGTGTTCTTTCTCTCAGCCTTCGACCGTCCTTTCGACAAGACAGCCGATGGTCGTGATCTTCCTACCCATGTAACAGAGGAATATCTCGAAACAGGCAAGGTGGTTTATGGTAATGCTCCTTCTGATGGTCAGAATGTAGTTGTTGGTGGCGGTGTTGTAGCTGCAGGTTCCGAGACTGTTAGTGCAGTTTCATCAGGAGAGGCTGTTGGCACAGGTGCTAATGTTGTATCTGCAGGAGCAGGTAATGTCGGTGGTACCGTAATCATCAATGGTGGCGGTACAGCTCAACCACAGCCTGATTATGTTCCGCAGATGTCTGCAGAAGAGGCAGAAGCTCTCAACGAGGCTCAGGGCAACTATGTTGAAGAACTCAAGAAACTCGTCGATACCCTTGCTAAGGTCAATGAGCAGAGCATGCGCCTTACTCGCGATAGCGAAGAAATGGAGAATCTCAACCGTACTCTTACTGGTATCAGTAAGGTATATGAGATGCAGCTCAAGGGTGCAAGTCAGCAGATTGGCACTATTGACCAGATAAACGAGCAGTCAAAGAAGATGGCTCAGCAGATAGAACAGCTCAACCAAATCTACTCTCGCATGATAGAGGCTATGACAGCCAATATGGCGAAGTAGGCATACTTATATGGTTAGAGTGACGAACAAAAATCTTATAGCATTTATTATTAGATGGCAATAAAGAAAAAACCAGTATCTCCTCGCCAAAAGATGATTAACCTTATGTATGTCGTCTTGATGGCTATGTTGGCATTGAACATTTCTACCGAAGTGCTCAATGGCTTCTCTATTGTTGAGGAGAGCCTTAACCGCACCACCTCTAACTCTTCTAAAGAAAACGAGTCGATATATAGCGACTTCTTGGAACAGATGAAGACAAATCCTGAAAAGGTGAAGGCATGGTTCGACAAGGCTACTATGGTTAAGCAGATGAGCGATTCGCTCTATAACTATGCGCAGTCGCTGAAGGAGCAGATTGTGAAAGAGGCCGATGGCGACGATGCCGATTTGAACAATATCGTGGGTAAGGATAACCTTGAGGCTGCTGCTCATGTGATGCTTGCTCCAGGCACAGGTCAAGGCAAAAAACTATATGATGCGATAAACTCATATCGTGAGCGCATACTTAAGATGGTAAACGACGACCATCAGCGACAGCTTATAGCCGAAAACCTTTCTACAAAAATCCCTAAGAAGGGCAACGCTCTTGGCAAAAACTGGCAGGAGTATATGTTTGAGAGCATGCCTGTAGCTGCTGCTGTCACCTTGTTGGCTAAGTTGCAGAGCGATATCCGCTATGCCGAAGGCGAGGTGTTGCACACATTGGTTGCCAATATCGATATCAAGGATATCCGCGTAAATAAGCTTGATGCTTTTGTGATTCCTGAGAAAACAACATTATATCCAGGCGAAACCTTCTCTGCCAATATCGTTATGGCAGCCGTTGATACCACTCAGCAACCAGAGATTTATGTAAATGGTGTGAAGGTGAATACCACCAATGGTAAGTATTCGTTCTCGGCAGGTGGAGTGGGCGAACATCAGTTTGCAGGCTATATGCTTATGCGTAATGGTGCTGGCGACATACTTCGTCGCGACTTCCTACAGAAATACGAGGTTATTCAGCCACCTTCTGGCGCTACTATTGCTGCCGACCTCATGAATGTGCTCTATGCAGGATATTCTAACCCTATGAGCATCAGTGTGCCTGGTATTCCTCAGAATGCCGTACATGTGTCAATGACGGGCGGCTCTTTGCGGTCGAAGCGCAACGGACATTATGTTGCTGTGCCTTCAGCCGTAGGCAAGGATGTGGTTTTTAGCATATCTGCTACCGAGCGAGGCAAACTTCGCCAGATGGGATCATTCTCGTTTAAGGTGCGCAAACTGCCAGATCCTACACCTTATATTACTATAGGTACCGACCGCTACAAGGGTGGTGGACTCGCCAAAGGCTCTTTGATGGGAGCAAGAGGTGTACATGCTGCCATTGATGATGGTTTGTTGGACATTCCTTTCAAGGTGTTGGGCTTCGAGTGTGTATTCTTCGACAATATGGGTAATGCTGTTCCTATGGCAAGCAATGGTGCCAACTTCTCCGACCGTCAGCGTGATGCTTTCCGCAAGCTTTCTCGCAACCGTCGCTTCTATATCTCGCAAGTAACAGCCGTTGGTCCTGATGGTATCACCCGCAAGTTGCCTGGTGCGATGGAGATTGTTGTTAAATAACCCCATTCCAACGACATTATTCAAAGCATAACACAATAATTATTGATAACAGAAAAGTTCTGAACAACATATATTATGAAGAAGATATTAGCAATTCTCATGATGGCATTCATGGTGCAAACCATGTCGGCACAGGCTCCAAAGAGCAGGGTGCAGAGAGCCAATACACAGCAGAAAGCTTCGGCTAATGCTATGACAACTCGTGCTCAGATTTCATTCCCTACAGAGAATAAAATGTCGGAAGATGTCAACTGGCGTAGAGATATCTATCGTGAGCTCGACCTTAACGACGATGCCAATGCTGGCCTCTACTATCCAGTAGAGCCTATGGGAACACAGATGAATCTGTTTACCTATATGTTTAAGCTTATGATGCGTGGTAGTGCTCGTGGCGGTATTGATGCCTATGAGTATACCCTTGATGGCAACGAAAACTTCACCGACTCTGCAAAGATTAAGCCTTTGAAGTTTCTCGATGACTATCATATCTACTATGAGCGTACCGACCGTGGCATACGTCTTGAGAATAGTGATATTCCTTCTGCAGAGGTAAAGGGATATTATATTAAGGAGAGTGCCTACTACGACCAGGTATCTACAACCTTCCATACCAAGGTGCAGGCTATCTGTCCTATCCTCTCTCGCGACGATGACTTTGGCGGAAAGGCTACCAAGTATCCTTTGTTCTGGGTAAAGTATAGTGATATTGCGCCATTCCTTGCTAAGCAGACCATTATGACGAGCAATCTTAATAATGCAGCCACAATGAGTGTCGACGACTATTTCACTATGAACAAGTATAAGGGTAAAATCTATAAGACCAACAATATGCTTGGCAAAACCCTTGCACAGATGGCTATGGGCAAAAATGATAGCTATGATGCTATGGATGAGGCTGCATCTGACAGCATCATTGCTAAGGAGCAGAAGCGCATAGAAAAGCAGATTAAAGACTTCGAGGCTAATATTTGGGGCGATCAGGCTCGCAAGGATTCTCTCGATAGCATAGCTAAGCTCGATCCTAAGGTGATAAAGGCTGAGAAGAAGAAAAACCGCAGAGAGCAGGGCGTGTCGGCAGCAAAGTCGTCGTCTAAGACTAAAGTGAAAAAGCCGCGTCGTTCATCTACAGTTTCAAGCTCATCTGCAGCCCGCGTAACAGTACGTCGTCAGCGCCATTAATATTATCTTGTCACCATTGTTTTAAGCATTTATAATACTTTCACAATAGGACATCTAAAAAACAAAAGATTATGAAAAAGTTATTTACTCTTATCATCGTGGCTGTAGCTATGATGATTGCAACACCTGCCAATGCACAGGTTAAGTTCGGTTTGAAGGGTGGTTTCAATGTTTCTAATATGAGCCTTAGCCATGAGGTTCTCGAAACATCTAATCGTATGGGATTCTTTGTTGGTCCTACTGTAAAGGTTACATTGCCTCTTACTGGTCTTTCTTTCGACCTTTCAGCTCTCTACAATCAGAGCGATTCAAAGCTTGCTGATGAGAAAGGCGTAAAGGAGAAGACTGTTTCTAACAAGTATGTAGATATTCCTCTTAATGCTCGTTACGGCATTGGTCTTGGTAGCTTCGATGTATTTGCATTCGCTGGTCCTCAGGTAAGCTTCAATGTTGGTAATGAGAATATTAACTGGGGTAGCTCAGAATCGTATAAGACTAACTTCCAGATGAAGAAGTCGCTCTTCAGCGTAAACCTCGGTATTGGTGCTACTATCAGCAAGATTCAGCTTACAGCAAATTACAATATCCCTGTTGGCAAAACTGGCGAACTCAACGTAATGGATGCTGCTTCTACAATTGTTCAGAATGGTTCTACCAAGGTTCGCAACAATACATGGCAGGTAGGTCTTGCTTACTTCTTCTAAGCAACAACTTCTATTATAATTAATGCGCCCTGTAAAAGGCAAAAGTATTACAAAAGAATCTCCTTTGTAGTACTTTTGCCTTTTACAGGGCGCTTTATGATTATATTATTGTGAGAATTGGCTTTTACGGGTATCTAATGATACTTTGCAAAGTAATACGTGATACTTTGCAAAGTATCACGTATTACTTGGGCAAGTATCACGTAATACTTTTTTTGCCATCTTGCCCTATGTCTTTTCCTGATTTCACTAGACACTTTTTTGATTCATAAACTATTTCTGTAGACAGTGTCTTAATGAAGATGCTTAGAGGTATAAAGGGTGAGAAATTCTTTCTTTTCAGGCTTGCTACAATATATGGCTATCCCCATGATTAATCAGATGGTTCTTTTCTGTTCAAATATCTGCACAAAATCGATTGGTTGTGCATGTTTATTATCTTTAAGTGTTAACGCATATTAAATAAAATAATATAATGGTGGAAAAAGGGAACAATCGTGCTAACTTTGCAGCCAATTATTAATAGTGATATTAAATGAATAAGTTAAAATTAGTTTTTGTTGCCATTTCTACTGTATTTGCTGGCAACACTATCCAAGCAGGTGGTCTGCTTACAAACACCAATCAACATGTAGCTTTCAACCGTATGATGAGCCGTGAGGCTTCTATCGGTATTGATGGTGTATACTACAACCCTGCGGGCGTTGTATTTATGAACGAAGGTCATCATCTTGCTATCAACTGGCAGTTGGCTTATCAGACCCGTTCTATTAAGAATGATTATGCATTGTTCCCAAATAATGTGAACAATCCTATTACTCCTCGTACTTTCGAAGGTGAGGCTTTTGCACCTGTAATTCCTTCGTTCCAGTATGCTTACAACAAAGGTAGATGGTCGTTCCAAGGAAACTTCGCCCTCGCAGGTGGTGGTGGTAAGTGTACCTTCGACGATGGTCTTGGTTCTTTTGAGAAGATTGTATCAGAGACAGCCGTAGGTGCTTGTCAATTGGCTGGTATTGTTGACCAAGCTGCTGGTCAGATTGGCCTTCCTCCTGTGTTTACATCAAATAATGTTTTCGGTACACAGGGTAAGTATTCTTATAATAGCTATATGCATGGTCGTCAGTATTATTTCGGTCTTTCTGCTGCTGTAGCTTATAAGGTTACTGACAATCTTGCTGTTTCTGCAGGTGTGCGTGGTGTATATGCAACATGTAACTACTATGGTTATGTAGAGAATATTACCGTCGGAAATATGCCTCTTTATAAGGTTCTCGACCCTACAAAGGAGAATTCTGCTAACATCGAGTTGAGCTGTGACCAGAGTGGTAAGGGCTTTACTCCTATCATTGGCATCGATTATAAGACAGGAAAGTGGAACTTTGCTGCAAAGTATGAGTTCAAGACTCGTTTGCGCTTGAAGAATAAGTCTGTAAACAAGACTCCAAGTATTGGTAACCTTGCCGACAACCTTCGTGCTTCATATATTGCAGGTGGCGTGCCAGAGGCTGCAGCCGACATGGTGTTGAGCAACCAAAATGTACAAGGCGCTATGGGTGCACTGAAGAACCATTTTGATAAGAATCTTACCGAAGCTATCGGTGAATACGAGGATGGCAAGAAGATTGCAGGCGATATTCCTGCTTACTTGGCAGTAGGTGTAGGTTACAAGCCTATCGACGAGGTGCGTGTAAACGTTGGTTTCCATTGGTTCGACGATAAGCATGCTACTTCTTACAACGATCGTCAGAAGTTGCTCGACCATGGTACTGTTGAATACAATGCAGGTGTTGAGGTTGACGTAACAAAGAAAATTACTCTTAGCACAGGTTGGCAGAACACCAACTATGGTCTTTCAGACGAATATATGGATGACAAGTCGTTCGTTGTAAGTTCAAACTCTGTAGCTGTCGGTGGTGTTTATCACATCAACAAGAAGATGGATTTGAATGTAGCTTATTTCCACACCTTCTATAGTCACAAGAAGACATCAGAGACTGTACAACTTACCCCAACTCAGAGCCTAAGCTATAACTCTGACTACACTCGTAACAACAATGTATTCGCAGTTGGTCTTGATATCAATTTCTAATACCACATACTCTCTTTTCCCTATTTATTGGGGATCCACATCGTAGAAAATCTGCAGGGCGGCATATTGCTTGTCCTGCAGTATTTGTTTTTGTGCCATACGAAGATATTCGCGAACCTTCTTTTGGTCGATTCCGTTCTCCAGCTTTATCATTATCTTTCGTATACACATCGACTTCACCCTTGCCACCGCAGGTTTGTCGGGTCCCAATATTCTTTCGCCAAACCATCCACGCAATATCGAACCGAGCATCAATGCAGCCGACTCCACCACGTTGTCGTGTTGATGCTTCAGATATACATATATCAGTCGGGTGTATGGTGGATAGTTGAAAAGTCGGCGCTCTTCATCAAGGTCTTCATAGAAAGTCTTGCTATCGTTGGCTGCCACCTGTTCTATCACAGGCAAATCTGCCGACTTTGTTTGCAATATCACCAATCCTTGCTTACCCTTACGGCCTGCTCGACCGCTCACCTGCTGCAACATCATATACGAATGTTCGTAGGCACGGAAGTCGGGATAGTTGAGCATAGAGTCGGCATCAAGTATTCCTACCAGTTGCACACGGTCGAAGTCCAATCCCTTTGTTATCATCTGTGTGCCTATCAGCACATTCGTTTTTCCGTATGCAAAGTCTTCAATAATCCTTGCATACGCATTCTTGGTGCGAGTAGTATCAAAATCCATACGTGCCACCTTGGCTTCGGGGAATAGCTCCATTATCTGATCTTCTATCTTCTCAGTACCGAAACCACGTCCACGAAGGTGTATGCCGCCACATTTTGGGCATACCTTTGGTATGGCATATGTATATCCGCAATAGTGGCAAGTTAGCAAGTTGATGTTCTTGTGCATGGTCAGCGACACATCACAATGCTCACACTTTGGTATCCAACCGCAGTCTTGACATTCCACAATAGGCACAAACCCACGACGATTTTGGAATAATATCACCTGCTTGTTGTTGTCCAAAGATTTCTGAATGGCTTCCAATAGGCGAGGAGAGAACGGACCTTTCATCATCTTTCTTCTTGCCATATCCTTCACGTCAACCACTTCAATCTTAGGCAAAGCAATATCTTTGTATCTCTTGTCCAGCCTTACGTAGCCAAACTTACCATTCTTGGCGTTGGTATAAGTCTCCATACATGGAGTGGCGCTACCCAATAAGGTCTTGGCACCATACATCGATGCCAACATTATAGCGGCACTACGAGCATGATAGCGTGGCGCAGGGTCTTGCTGCTTATAGCTTGTTTCGTGTTCCTCGTCGATTATCACCAAGCCCAGATTCTTGAAAGGCAACAAAGCAGCACTTCGTGCACCTATTATAATATCATAAGGACAAGCAGAAACTTGCTTCTTCCATATCTCCACTCTCTCGGCATCGCTATATTTGCTATGGTATATACCAAGTCGGCTACCAAAGACACGTTGCAGACGTTCCATGATCTGAACCGTCAGTGCTATCTCGGGCAATAAGAACAATACCTGTTTGTGGTCTTGTAGCGCCTTTAATATAAGGTGTATGTAAATCTCTGTCTTGCCGCTTGAGGTTACACCATGCAGCAACACCACATTCTTTTTCATGAATTGCATCAACACCTGGTTGTATGCCTCTTGCTGAGCTTCATTTAGTAGTTTGGCATTTTGAGGAGTAAACTCGCCATCAGTATTCAGTCGTCCTACCTCTTTCTGGTATATCTCCAATATGCCACGCTTCACAAGACTTTTGACTGTTGGTGTGGTGCAATGCGTAACATTGCATAGTTCCGTCTGCGTTATCTCCTTTATGTCGTCGGGAATAGCGGTGCCAGACATCTCAGCCCAATGCGATAGTTCGAGATATCCTGCCAAAGCTTTCTGTTGTTTCTCGTAGCGCGAAACCATATCTAAAGCTATATTTAGCGCCATTTCATCGTGGAATTTCTCTGTTAGTCCCACGTATGTTTCAGTCTTCGGACGATAACCATCCTCTGCTTTTAGTCCTGCAGGTAGGGCTGCCTTGTAAATGTCGCCAAGAGTACACATGTAATAATCCGCCATCCATTGCCATAGCTTTAGCTGTTGTGGCAATAGCATAGGCATATCGTCAAGCACAGAATATATGCACTTGATATTTTTTACGCCTATGTTTGGTTTTTTGTCTGTCACCTCTACACACAAAGCGGTGTACGTCTTCTTCTGTCCGCATGGAACGACAACACGCATTCCTACCTTGATTTTGTCTTCAAGGTCTTGTGGTACAGAGTAAGTAAAGGTACCCTCAAGGGGTAGAGGCAATATAGCTTGTATGTATTTCACTTATTCTTTCTTCAGTTCAGGATATTGAATTCTGGTGTGATAAATAGACATCAATCGCTCTGTTAGCACCTGTTTAGCCTGTGCTATGTCGCGGAAGGTGATAGGACAATCCTTGAAACATCCGTCAGCCACCTGTGCATCAATGAGTCTGTCTACCAACGAGCTGATGCTCTCTTCGGTATATTCCTGCAGTGAGCGCGATGCAGCCTCACAGGTGTCTGCCATCATCAGCAAAGCCTGCTCACGGGTGAAAGGATTTGGACCAGGATATGTAAACTGCTCCTTATCCACAACCTCGTCAGGATGTTCATTTTGGTATTTTATATAGAAGTATTTAGCCATACCTCTGCCATGATGAGTCAGAATAAAGTATTTGATGATGGTAGGCAGGTTAGCTTTCTCTGCTATCTTCACACCCTCGGTGACATGGCCGATAATTATCTTTGCACTCTCTTTGCATGTCAGCGCATCGTGAGGGTTTACACCTGCTTGGTTCTCTGTGAAGAATGCTGGGTTTGTCATCTTACCAATGTCGTGGTATAGCGCTCCTACACGTACCAATAGGCTGTCGGCACCAATGCGGTTAGCCACCTCGGCAGCAAGATTACCCACGGTGATAGAATGCTGGAATGTTCCAGGAGCTACCTCGCTGAGATTTCTCAATACTCCTTTAAAGGTGTTTGAAAGCTCAAACAAGGTAACATTGCTGGTAAAACCGAAAGTCTTCTCAATAAGGTACATCAGCGGATATGACAATAGCAAGAGCACACCATTTACTGCAAAGTGGGTGTACATCTTGCTATCAAGCTTCAGTACATCTGTCTCTTGCATCATCTGTAGTGCTAAATATACGGCACAGCAACTCACAGTTACGAGTGCTGCTGTCTTTATAACTTGTGCTCGGCTCGACAATTCGCGCAAAGAGTATATTGCTACAAGACCTGACACGATCTGAATGATGATGAATTCATATTGGTATTTCACCGCAGCGGCACAAATCAAAACGATGGTGAGCTGAGTAACGAAAGCCGTTCGAGAGTCCATAAACATTCGGGCGAATATAGCTGCCATTGCAAACGGTACTATATAAACGTTAAACCAGTTGTGCTCAATCATCATTGCTACAGCAATAGGAAATAGCGTGATCATCACATATAGCATCATTATTGAACGAGGCTTATCGAAATAGTCTTTGCGGAACAATGCTATATACATCGTGAAGAGCATTACGAGAATAGTGACATATATCACCTGACCAATAAACGTCGTCGTTAGCTCCATCTGTGTTGCATTGCGTCGTTGCAACTCTCGCTCGAATGACGACAATACTCTATATGTATAGTCGTCGACAATCTCGCCACGGTCTATAATCTTCTGTCCACTCAACACCATTCCACTTGCCAGCGGTATACTACCAAGCATATCCGTACGCTCAGTTTCTGTCTTTTCCTTGTCGTATGTCAGGTTTGGCTCAAGATAGTTCGTAAGGTTTAGCTTTTGGAGCAATGCTCGGTCTTTTGACAATTCTTCATCCTTAAGCAAAGCTTCATAGGCAGACATAGTGGAGTATATACATCCTATTTCTATAGGTGTAGCACTCTTTCCGTCAACCACCTTCACCATGTTTGTAGAGTCATGGGCTATGGTATTATATTCAGGAGTATTCATGATGCCGGCAGAATACAGACGATGTATTCTGTCTATGATAATAGCCCTATAGTGATGTGAAAGACCTGTTAGCTCAGAGGAAAAATCTTTGTTGAATCTCTCCAATTCCTTTTTTTCGCGTGTAGGGTCGTAGTTATAATAAGGCATCAATCCTTTCAGTATCGAATCCTGTTCTTGCTTTATCGCATCCTCTGACTTGTAGATAGGAAAGTCGAATTGTGCAATAAACGATTGATACATCCATGGCTTACCCACATCATAGTTATATCTCTTGCTGTTGCTGTCGCGTGGCAAGAACCATACTATAATAGCTACGGTGAGAGCTGTAATCCATACTCTCATCAGCAAGTTGTGCCAATATTTAGCCTCTTTTCTACCTATTAAACTCATAAGTTATACTCCTTTATTTGGTTTGCTCTGCGAAAATACAAAAAAAAATCGCAAAAGTCGAGAAAATATATTAATTTTGCAGAAAATTATTATTTCTCTTCAATAACAATATGTCAGAAAGAAAAGTAAGAGTGCGTTTTGCACCAAGTCCAACAGGACCTTTGCATATTGGCGGTGTACGTACCGCATTGTATAATTATCTCTTTGCACGCCAGCATGGTGGCGATTTGGTGTTCCGTATTGAGGATACCGATTCTCATCGCTTTGTTCCTGGTGCCGAAGACTATATCATTGAGTCGTTCCGTTGGCTCGGTATCAAGTTTGACGAAGGTGTTTCCTTCGGTGGCGAACATGGACCATACCGTCAGAGCGAGCGTCGTTATATATATAAGAAGTATGTAAAGGTGCTCCTTGACAATGACAAGGCTTATATCGCTTTTGATACTCCTGAGGAACTTGAAGCTAAGCGCAATGAGATTCAAAATTTCCAGTATGATGCTCATACTCGTTTGTCGATGCGCAATTCGCTTACCATGGATGCAGCAGAAGTTGAAAAACTCATTGCTGATGGCGAGCAGTATGTGGTACGCTTCAAGATTGAACCAGGCATCGAGGTGCATGTAAACGATATGATTCGTGGCGATGTTGTCATCAAGAGCGATATCCTCGACGATAAGGTGCTTTATAAGAGTGCCGACGAATTGCCTACTTACCACTTGGCAAATATCGTTGACGACCATTTGATGGAGATTACCCATGTGATCCGTGGTGAGGAGTGGTTGCCAAGTGCACCTCTTCATGTGTTGCTCTATCGTGCTTTTGGTTGGGAAGACACTATGCCACGTTTCGCTCACTTGCCATTGCTGCTTAAGCCTGAAGGCAAGGGTAAACTTTCTAAACGTGATGGCGATCGTCTTGGTTTCCCTGTATTCCCTCTTGAGTGGCACGACCCTAAGAGCGGTGAGATATCAAGCGGATATCGTGAGAGTGGATATTTCCCAGAGGCTGTTGTCAACTTCCTTGCACTTCTCGGATGGAATCCTGGAACAGAGCAGGAACTCTTCACACTCGACGAACTTGTTAAGGCTTTCGATATCACTCGTTGTTCAAAGGCTGGTGCCAAGTTCGACTATCAGAAGGGTATCTGGTTTAACCACGAGTATATCCTCCGCAAGAGCAACGAAGAGATAGCAGAGCTCTTTGCTCCTATCGTAGCCAATAATGGTGTTGACGAGTCGATGGAGCGTATCACCAAGGTCGTTTCTATGATGAAAGACCGTGTGAGCTTCGTTCGCGAATTGTGGCCATTGTGCTCATTCTTCTTCATTGCTCCTACAGAATATGATGAGAAGACACGTAAGAAGCGTTGGAAGGAATACTCTGCTCAGCAGATGACAGAACTCGCAGATTTGCTCGAATCCATCGACGATTTCAGCGTAGAGGGTCAGGAGCCTATTGTGATGAAATGGGTTGAGGATAAGGGCTATAAGCTTGGCGATGTTATGAATGCGTTCCGTCTTACTCTCGTTGGCGAGGGCAAGGGACCTGGAATGTTTGATATCTCTGCTTTCCTTGGTAAGGAAGAGACTCTTAAGCGTATGCGCAAGGCTATCGAAGTGTTGAAATAATCAACACCTCGATACCTCACAATAATATAACTCTTAGAGATTTCGAATAAAGATATTCCACGAAAACGATACTAATATAAATATGTATAATCTGGTTATTCATGTCTTGCAATTTGGTGTCTTCATAGCAAGCTTCTTCAATAAGAAGGTGGCTACTATGTGGAAAGGCGAATGTGAGGCTTTGAACTTACTTCGCGAAAAGGTAGACCCAAATGCCAAATATATTTGGTTTCATGCAGCTTCGCTTGGTGAGTTCGAACAGGGACGTCCGCTCATAGAGCGCATACGTCAGGAGCATCCTGAATATAAAATATTGCTCACCTTCTTTTCACCTTCGGGCTATGAAGTGCGCAAAAACTATCAGGGTGCAGATATCATTTGCTATTTGCCTATCGACACTCGTCGTAATGCCATAACATTCTTGCGGACTGTAAAGCCAGTAATGGCGTTCTTTATAAAGTACGAATTCTGGTATAACTATCTTCACATTCTTAAATATCGCAATATACCTACCTATAGCGTGTCGAGCATATTCCGCCCAGACCAGGTGTTCTTTAAGTGGTATGGCTTCAGTTATGCTAAGGTGTTGAAATGCTTCACTCGCTTCTTTGTACAGAATGAGGTGTCACGAGAGCTATTGGCAAAACTTGGCATCACAGATGTAGAAGTTGTTGGCGATACTCGCTTCGATAGAGTTTTGCAAATCAGGCATGTGTCAAAGCAATTGCCTATCGTTGAGGCTTTCAAGCAAGATAAGAAAGTGTTTGTGGCTGGTTCGTCATGGCAACCTGATGAGGATATCTTCATACCTTATTTCAATGAGCGTAAGGATTGGAAATTAATCATTGCTCCTCATGTGATAGGTGAAGACCACTTGACACAGATTCTTTCTAAGCTAAATCGCAAGGCTGTGAGATATACGCAGACCACTCCTGAAGAGGCTGCTAAAGCAGATGTTCTTATCATAGATTGCTTCGGATTGCTGTCGAGCATATATCATTATGGTGAGATAGCATATGTAGGTGGAGGCTTTGGTGTAGGTATCCACAATGTGCTCGAAGCAGCAGTATGGAGCGTGCCTGTATTATTTGGTCCAAACAACCAACGCTTCCAAGAGGCGCAAGGATTGAAGAAGTCGGGTGGTGGCTTTGATTTCTCATCGGCTGATGAGTTCAAACGCCAGATGGATATCTTACTTTCTGATGATGGTGAAGAGATCCGTCGCACTGGTAAAGCCGCAGGCGAATACGTTGAAAGTTTAGCAGGCGCAAGCCAAAAGATTATAGATGCCGTCAGTTTCTGATGGCATCTTTTTTCTATTCGGAAATAATGATAAATCTTTAGCTAATATAGGTAATGCATCCTTTATTATTATTTTGTATCTTTGCAAAGTGGCATACTTGCTTTGTACTATACATATAATAATCAAATATAAACAATAACAATGGAAACAATAAAAGATATGACTTTTGGTGGCGAACGTCCTTTGTTTGCTGCTCATGATGTGTGTTTAGATAATATCACTATCACAGATGGTGAGTCGGGAATAAAGTGCTGTAAGAATATCGAATGCCATAATTCTAAATTCTATGGTAAATATCCTTGGTGGCACGTAGATGGTTCTTTGATTACAGACTGCTATTTTGCACCTGGTTCGCGTTCTGCTATCTGGTATTCAGACAATATGGTGATGAAAAACTGCGTTATTGATGGTCCGAAGTTCTTCCGCGAAATGAAGAACCTTGAACTTGAAGGTGTGGAGATTAATGATGCCGACGAGACTTTTTGGCGAATAAATGGGCTAAAATTGAACAACGTGAAGCTTCATGACGGCACATATCCTTTTATGTTCTCAAGCAATATCTATGTCGATGGCTTGGAGTCGGACAGTAAATATGTTTTCCAATACTGCAAGAATGTAGAGGTGCATAATGCCAAGATTACAACCAAGGATAGCTTTTGGGAATGTGAGAATGTTACAGTATATGATTCTGAACTTGATGGCGAGTATCTTGCTTGGCACAGTAAGAATGTGAAATTGGTGAGATGTCATATTAGTGGTGAGCAACCTCTCTGCTATATGGATAATGTCATCCTTGAGGATTGCACTTTCGACTCTGCTTGCGACCGTGCTTTCGAGGATTGTACTAATATCGATGCTAAGATAAAGGGTGGTATTACCAATATAAAGAATCCTGTCTCTGGACATGTTTTTGCCGATTTCATCGGTAGCGTTACTATCAATGAGAATGTAAAGGCACCTAATAGTTGCATTATTAAAACAAAAGAATAATAACTATGGAAAAATTTGATTTCGATAAGCTTACTGCTCGCCGTGGCAGTAACTGCTATAAATGGGATGAGGCTGCTAACGACGAGGTGATACCTCTTTGGGTTGCAGATATGGACTTCGAAGTTGCTCCTGCTATCAAGGAAGCTCTTCGTAAGCGAGTAGAGCATGGTGTGTTTGGATATACCATGGTGCCAGACTCTTATTATGATGCTATCATCAACTGGTTTGACAATCGTCATGGTTGGCATATCAATCGTGATTGGATTCTGTATACTACAGCTGTAGTTCCTGCGTTGAGTTGTGCATTGAAGGCTTTAACTTTGCCTGGCGAGAAAGTCTTGGTACAGACTCCTGTCTACAATTGCTTCTTCTCAAGCATCGTCAATAGTGGATGTTTGGTAGAAGAAAATCGTCTGGTTAGAGATGGTAATAGCTATAGCATAGACTTCGAAGATTTCGAGAAAAAATGTAAGGACGAGAAGGTGACGGTCTTCGTTCTTTGCAACCCTCACAACCCTGCAGGTCGTGTGTGGACTGCCGATGAAATGGCTAAAATGAACGAAATATGCCAGAGGAATGGTGTGAAGGTTATTGCTGATGAGATACATTGCGAAATAGTGATGCCGGGATATAAATATATTCCTTTTGCCTCCGTTAGCGATGACTGTCTTGCAAATAGCGTAACTCTACAGTCGCCTACTAAGGGCTTTAATATTGCAGGCTTGCAGATAGCGAATATCGTTTGTAGCGATGAAATCGTAAGAAAACGCATAAATCGTGCTATCAATATCAATGAAGTTTGCGATGTTAATCCTTTCGGAGTTGTGGCTTTGCAGGCTGCATATAATGAGAGTGCCGACTGGCTTGATCAGATGAATGCTTATGTCTACGACAACTATATTGAACTAAAGAGCTTCTGCCATGAGTATCTTCCTAAGTTGGAAGTTCTCCGTCTTGAGGGCACATATCTTGCTTGGGTAGATGTAAATGCTCTTGAGTTTACTACCGATGAACTTACACAGCTTCTTGCTGATAAAGCCAACGTGATGGTTAACAGCGGAACTATGTATGGTCAAAAGGCTGGTCAGGGATACATCCGTATCAACCTTGCCTGTCCACGTCAGCGTCTTCGTGAAGCTCTCAATCGCATAGGCAGACTTCTTGCAGAATATATGATTGACGACATAGAGGGATGCCCGATGTAAATCTGTATTCCTGTTTTTGAGGGATTAAGAACAAAATTAGCCTACTCATATCCTTTGTAAAATAATGAATATGGGTAGGCTTTTTTTTATTTTTTTTGAGGAATCTCGTATATGCGTGCGTATTAATGTTTAGATATATCTAATTTGTTTGAACAAAATTAAAAAAAGTTATATAACAATTAATTAATTTACTTATGAACTACCGCTTTTCTGAACTAACTAAAAAGACGTTGATGTCTTTCAGTATGGTAGCCTTGTGTGGTGGGTTCGCAGCTTGTACGGACGACTATGACCTTGATGACCCCGGAAATTATCCGAGTTGGCTTGGTAATAGTATTTATGAAGAGCTAAAGAATCCTAACTCTAAGGTGCTAACCGGTACATTTAACAACTATGTCAGACTTATCGATGACTTAGGCTATGCGGAAACCCTTGGCAAAACAGGTTCTAAAACCATCTTCCCTGCCAACGATTCTGCATTTGCTCGATTCTATGCTAACAATTCGTGGGGTGTAACCAAGTATGAGGATCTGACGAAGGCGATGAAGAAACTCCTTCTCTACAACTCTATGCTTGACAACGCCATTCTCGTAGAGATGCTTTCTAATATTTCTATTGAGAACAATTCAAATGTAGCATCCGGAATAGCATTGAAGCACCAGACAGGTATCAACGTTATTGATTCAATTACTCATTTTTATGGTCCTGTTGGTCTACCACAGAACAACAGCTATTGGGATAAATATCGCAGCACGGGTATTGATCTCGTAATGGATGCCACTCGCCCTATGATGGTACATTTTACCGCAGAGCAGATGACAGCCAATGATATTACTACAAAGGGTGCTGAGAGCGACTTTGCTATCATCACAGGCTCGGAGTATGATGACTCTAAGCAAACTGCTTACATCTTCCGCGATCGTATCCTTAATCCAGACGTTACTTGTAAGAATGGTTATATCCACCAGATGGAGGATGTTATCGTTCCACCAGGCAACCTCGCTGAGATGTTGCGTACAAATGGCGAAACTAATTATTTTAGTCGTATGCTCGATCGTTTTAGTGCGCCTTACTATGTAGCTGATGTTACAAATAGCTATAATGACTATGCTGTTGCCAATGGTGAAGTTCGCAAAGACTCCATCTTTGAGAAAGCGTATATGAATACACGCACAAACAGTATCGATCCAAATGGTAAGACTTTGAACAGTAGCGACCTCCTTCCTTACGATCCAGGTTGGAATGCATACTATACCACAGGTACCAACAGTCAGCTTAGCGATATCGCAGCTATGTTTGTGCCTTCAGATAAGGCTATGGAGAAATATTTCTTGCCAGGTGGAAGTGGTGCATTCTTGATTGAGCAGTTTGGTAAGAAGAAAAACAATGTTGAAAACCTTATGGAGAATATCGACTCCATTCCAAAGAACATTGTTCAGGCTTTCGTGTCTATGCTTATGAAGTCTTCTTTCATAGCTTCTGTACCAAGCAAGTTTGATAATGTGACAGACGACTCTAACGACCCAATGGGACTTTCGACAGACGTTATTGAGAAAAAGGATGGCAAGTACAATGTTAAGATTGCAAACAATGGTGTAGCCTATATATTAAATAAGGTGTTTGCACCTAATAAGTATGTCGCAGTTTCGGCTCCAGCTCTTTTGGCTAATGATATGCGAGTTATGAACTGGGGTATCCAAAATGACAAACTAAGAAATGCAACTCTCGGCTTGGGTCTTAACTTCTATGCTTATCTCCTTGCTATGGATGCCAACTACGGTTTGTTCATACCAACAGATGCTGCATTCAATAACTATTATGTAGACCCACAGTCGTTGGTTACACAGCCTCGTGTGCTTCACTATTATTATAATAGTACCAAGAATCCATATATTTTCTGTTCTGCCCGTGACTTCGATCCTGCAACAGGTACAGTTAGCGAAGATAGCACTTTGCTTAGTGGCTCAAACTTCCCAATAACTCAGTTTATTGATATTTTGAATACACATACTGTTGTGCTCAATGCTGACGAAACTATGGGTGCTAATCACTATTATAAAACAAAGAATGGTGGTGCCATCTATTTTGATGAGGCTAATCAGCTTGTTAAGGGTGGTGCACAGATTGATAACGGTCTTCATGTTTCTAAGTTTATTAAAACTTACAACCAGAAGAACGGTCGCACATATGCCATTGACCACATTATTCAGATGCCACAGAATTCAGTATATAAGACCCTTTCTGAAAATAATCAGTATAAGGAATTCTTTGCACTCTGCAATGATGACCGTGGTGACGAGATTCGCGAATTTGCTGGTATATCAACAAAGAAAATTGATGGATCTGCAATTTCTCCTATGACTCGTTTCTATACATTCCGCTCAGGCAAGGGATGTTATGGTCTCGACTACAACGTGAACTATTTCAGTTCTTACAACTATACCGTATATGCTCCTAACGATCAGGCGATGAATGTTGCTTATTCTAAGGGATTGCCTAAATGGGATGATCTTGAAAAATTATATAAGAGTGTTGTAGACCTTGAGGATAATGCAGAAAATGAACAGCTAAAGACTAAGGTCAAGGCAGAACTCCTTGCCAAGGTTGAGGCTATCAACGATTTTATTCGTTATCATTTCCAGAATAACTCTGTTTATGTTGATAATACTGTTAGTGGAGGAGAGTATGCTACTGCATGTTCCGATACCCTCGGTATTGCCTTTAAACTTAATGTTAAGGGTGGCTCAAAGTCGTTTACTGTTACCGATGCTGCCAAGCAGAACGTTATTATTAAAGAAGACCCAAACAAGATGTACAATAAGATGACACGTGATTATGTGTTCAAGAACGACCCTAAGGATCCTCGTACACTTCTCACCAACGAAATCTCTACATCTTCGTTTGCTGTTGTTCACGAAATATCAACTCCTTTGTGTCCTTACCCAAGTGGTCGCTATGATGGCATGTGGGCTTCTACCAATGCCAAGAAGAGACTCGTGGGACACAGAAACTGCTACTTGAAAAAGCAGAAAGGTATGTATAGGAAATAATAGAAACCACGATTATGAAAACAAACAAGATAAAATACCTGATACTCGCAGTTTTTGCAATGGTTTCTACCTTTGCTTCTGCACAGGGAATACGTATCTCAGGTACCGTTATGGCTCCTGATGGACCGGTGATGATGTGTAATGTCACCGAGCGTGATGCCAACAACCGTATCGTGTCGGCTTCTCAAACCGATATCAACGGTAACTTCTCTATGGAAATCAAGAGCAAGGCAAATAAACTTCAAGTTTCATATATTGGATATAAAACAAAGACTGTGCCTATTGGCGAAAAGACAGAGTTCGAAATCCAATTGGAAGACCAACAGACTTTGAAAGAAGTCGTTGTCGTTGCTAAAAAACGTTTTAGCCACGGTGGTCTTGCTATTCCTGAGAATGAGGTATCTGTAGCTTCTCAGACTTTCGATATGAGCAATGTTGAAGGTCTTGCCTTTACATCTGCCGACGAGGCTCTTCAGGGTCAGATTGCAGGTCTTGATATCGTTGCCAACTCTGGTAACCTTGGTGCTGGTACATCTATGCGTTTGCGTGGTGTTACTTCTATCAATGGTAGCGCAGAGCCTCTGATTGTTGTCGATGATAATATCTTTGATAACCCTGACGAGACTTTCGACTTCCAGAATGCTAACGAAGAAACTTACGCTTCTTTGCTTTCTATCAACCCACAGGATATCGCAGATATTCAGGTGTTGAAGGATGCTGCTGCTACTGCTATCTGGGGTTCTCGTGGTGCTAATGGTGTAATCCAGATTCGTACAAAGCGTGGTGCTCGTGGTAGTACAAAGGTTGACTACTCTCTCCGTGTGCAGGCAAGCTGGCAGCCTACTGGCTACAACCTGCTCAATGGTGACGACTACACCATGATGCTCAAGGAGATGTACTACAACCCATCACAGAGTGCAACTTCTACAACCAACATCAACGAGATTAACTACAATAAGTCATGGGCTGAGTTTGAAAACTGGAACAACAATACTGATTGGGTGAAGGAGGTTTCTCAGACCGGTTGGAGCCAGTACCACTATCTTACTATTTCTGGTGGTGGTGAAAAAGCCAACTTCCGTATCTCTGCAGGTTACGACCATCAGAATGGTACCATTATCAAGCAGTCTTTGGACCGTTTCTCTACTAAGTTGTCTCTCGACTACTTTGTGAGCGACCGTATCACATTCCGTGTTACCTTCCCATTGACATATACCAGCAACAACCGTAACTACGACGATGGTATCCTTGGACGTGCACAGAAGATGGCTCCAAACATGAGCATCTATCGTCAGAATGCTGATGGCACAGATACTAACGAGTATTATGTAATGTTGCCAACAGGTAAGGATCATGTAGGTTCTACAGTTCCTAACACTTCTTCTAAGGAGTTGGAGGATATTCGCAACCAAGGTAACCCTGTCGCTATTGCTAATTTGGCTTGGCGTAAGGAAAAGACATATCGTATTTCTCCAGAGTTTAAACTCGACTATAAGCTCCTTGGTACAGACGATACCAAGACCATGCTCAACTATACAGGTTTGGTCTATATGGATATCTATGCATCGAGCACACCTAAGTATTGGCCTGCAGCCCTTTCTACTAAGTCTTGGGATGATGCCAACTACAATCGCAACGAGTCTAACGAGTCAAACTCTCTTGGCTTCACCACTCGTCATACTTTGACCTTCACTCCTGCATTCCACAACAAGGATCTCTATGCTACAATGTTCGGACGTTGGGAAATGACTGTTGGTAACAACAACCGACAGAACAAGGTATTGCTCAATGTGCCTAATGGCGTAGAATCTTCAGATGTGCAGGGTGGTAAGATAGACGGTATGTCTTCTGGTAATGGTCAGTGGCGTTCTATGTCAGCATTGTTAAATAGCCACTTCTCTTACAAGGGTCGCTACTCACTTGGATTCTCTCTCCGTGCCGATGGTACAACCAAGTTTGGTGACTCTAAGAAATGGGGTTACTTCCCAGGTGTTTCAGCTCGTTGGAATATCAGCGACGAAGGCTTCATGAAGTGGTCTAAGAAGTGGTTGTCTATGCTTTCATTCCGTCCATCATGGGGTATCGTAGGTCATCAACCTGGTAGCGAATACTTGCAGTATGCTAAGTATGCTTCTTATGGAGTGTATGGTCAGACGGGTTCTACCGATGGTGTTACATATCTTGAGGCTCTTCAGCTCAACAAGCTTCGTTGGGAAAAGACCACACAGATAAACCTTGGTGGTGACTTCTCGTTCTTCAACGACCTTATTCGTGGTGACTTCAACTACTACTATAAGAAGACCAAGGACCTCTTGATGTCTAATGTCCGCATTCCATCAACCAATGGTTTCAGTACTCTTGCTTGGAGCAATGTTGGTGATATGGAGAACAAGGGATGGGAACTTAATGTTGAGGCTAACAAGTTTATTAGAGTAGGCAAATTCTCTATGAGTGCAAACTTCAATATTTCTCAGAACTTCAATAAGATTACCGCAATGGACGAGAGCGTGCTCGAGTCTATCAACTCTGAATGGAAAGCCGGTGAGCGTGGTTCGTACCTTAACCGTATTCAGATTGGTAACCCTCTCGGCTCTATCTTTGGTTTGAAATATAAGGGTGTTTACCAGTATACCTACGAATACCTTATTAATATGAAGGAACGTAACAAATGGACTGGCGAACAACTTCGCGACTATATCAACAAAGAATTCCTTCCAAGTGGCAAGACTGCTCCTATCGCTATCGACAAGGATGGTAAGGTGTTGATGGGTTCTACAGGTGAGCCTATTCGTCAGGTCTACAACTTCAAGGATGGTAGTTCTACATACAAGTTCCAGGGTGGTGATGCCATCTATGAGGATATCAACCACGATGGTCAGATCAACTCTCTCGACATTGTTTACCTTGGCAACTCTAACCCTAAGGTGAATGGTGGTTTTGGTTTCAACTTCTTCTGGGGAAGCAGTTGGTCATTGAGAACCTCATTCAGCTATCGTTCGGGCATCAAGGTTATAAACAAGGCAAAGATGGGACTTGAGCAGATGTTTAATGCTTACAACCAAAGCTCCGCTGTTAACTGGCGTTGGCGTAAGAATGGTGACGTGACAATGATACCACGCGCTATGTTCAACTCTGCTTACAACTTCCTTGGTTCAGACCGCTATGTAGAGGATGCTTCATTCGTTCGTATGAGCTATGTTCAGCTTTCATACAATTTCGACAAGAAGTTCCTTAAGTCTATAGGTCTTCGCCGTTTGCAGTTGAGCCTCTCTGGTCAGAACCTCCTTTGCTTCTCTAAGTATAGTGGAAGTGACCCTGAGCACTCAGCAGGTGGATGGGGTATTGCAACCGACAACTCACAGACTCCACGTAGTAAGTCAGTAACGATGAACATTAATGTAGGATTCTAATAACTGTGACATTTATGAAAGTCAATAATAAAATAAAAACGATTGCTGTTGCTGCTCTTGCCGTTTTGGGCATGTCAAGCTGCAATGATTTCCTTACCATCTATCCAACCGATAAGACTATCGGTCAGGAATTCTGGAAGACTAAGGATGATGTAGAGCGTATGGCTACAGGAGCCTATGCCAACATGTTGTCTTCTGGTATTCAGCGCCGTGCCATCATCTGGGGTGCATATCGCTCAGATGAGTTGGTAAAGAACAAATTGTATGACAATACCGACCTTGATAATATCTCGGCAGTAAACATGTTGCCAACAAATGGTTACAACTCTTGGGGCGATTTCTATAGCGTTATCAACCGTTGCAACATTGTGCTAAATCATGCTAAAGATGTTATGGAGATAGACCCTGAGTTTACACAGGGCGACTATACCACAGTGCGTGCACAGATGCTCGCATTGCGTTCTCTTTGTTATTTCTATCTCGTTAGAACATTCCGTGATGTTCCTTACACCACAAAGTCTTACCAGAGTGATGATATGACAGAGATGTTGCCACAAACAAATCCTGATAGCGTTCTTCAGTGTTGCATTGCTGACCTTGAAGAGTCTGAGAAATATATCCTTAAGACTGGCGCTTATGGTAATGGCAGTTGGAAGAATAAGGGCTATTTCACTCGTGATGCCGTAAATGCGTTGATGGCAGACATCTATCTTTGGAGAGCTTCTATGACTCACAATGCTGCAGACTATCAGAAGTGTGTAGAATACTGTGATAAGGTAATCAGTGCCAAGGATCAATATTATAGAGAATATCATAATATGGGTGCAAGTGGCGACAAGTCGGATATCTACCATCTTACTTCAGGTTCGATGGCAGGACTTCTACTCTTCGGTTATACTGATGGTAATGCCCAAGAAAGTATTCTTGAGTGGCAGTATGATGGAACTTCAAACTGGAACTGGGGTATAGAGAACCTTTACTATATGACAGGTGATAAAGCCAATGACCATAAGACCTATAGTGAGGTTCAGGCTTCTTCAATCTTCAATATGTATGACGAAAATGCAAATACCGACAATAGTAATAAGGTTTACCATTCTAAGAACGACTATCGTTTTTGGAACAACTGCTATGAGGTAGGTAGTGAAGAGGCTTCTGCCCTTTATATCAGAAAGATGATAGGGTCTCATAGCGGTACTATCTCTGTACTTTCGACTGCAGGTGCAGACCGTACTACAACCAGAAGTTTCTCCGACTTCCGCCAGAACTGGATTGTATATCGTCTTACTGATGTTATGCTTATGAAGGCAGAGGCTCTTGTTCAGTTGGCTTCATCTGATGAAGATGCAAACCTCACAAAGGCTTTCAATCTTGTGCAGGTGGTAAACAAGCGTTCAATGAGCACTACTGCTACCGATACTCTGAAAGTATCAGACTTCAAGACCGTTGCAGATATGGAGAAACTCGTTCTTGCTGAGCGCGAGCGTGAGCTTTGCTTCGAGGGCAAACGTTGGTTCGACCTTGTACGCTATTGCTATCGCCACATGGAGGGTGTAGATATCAAGAAGAAGATGACAGAATCAACTTCTTGGCCTTCGCTCTATTCTCCAATGCTTAAGCTCGTAACAAGAAAGTACGAGAGTGGTGGTGAGGCTGTTTCTTACAAGATGAAGAGCGAACCTTTCCTCTACTTCCCAATACAGCGTAGTGAGATAAAGGTAAACAAGCTGCTTGTGCAGAACCCAGTTTACTTTGATAAAGAAACAACAAGTAAAAATTAGTCACAATGAAAATGAACAACTATAAGAAGCTTATATGCAAGATTGCTGCTTTGGCTTTTGTGCCAGGCATGCTCGGCCTCACAAGTTGTAAGGAAGACATCGATGAGTCTAACCTCTACACCTTTACGGGCGAGACCATTGAGGACTATCTTGCTAATCGTCCTGAGAAGTTCAGTAGCTTCAACTATATATTACAGCGTTCTGAGCTCGATAAATTGTTGTCGGGTTATGGCACCTACACTTGCTTCGCTCCAGACAATGAAGCTGTAGCAGCCTATATCGATAGCTTGTATAACGACAATACCAACAAGGAACTGCCACACAATGGTATGACCGAAAACTCTCTTGAGGGTTTGTCAGACTCTTTGTGTAATGATATTGCTAAGTTCCATCTTGCTTCAACCAAGGTGATGGCTATCAACATGGAGAATGGTATGACCATCAACACCATGCTTGGTCGTGATATCAATACCAGTATCGACTCTGTCTCAGGTAAGACCATTGTTAATTCATATTCGCTCATCACAGGTATGGACAATGAGTTGGAGAATGGTGTGCTTCATGAGATCAACCATGTAATTCGTCGTTCTAACTTGCTCGTTGCAGGTGAAATGGAAAATCACAAAGACCTATCTATCTTTGTTGAGGCTCTTAAGCGCACAGGTCTTGCAGACTCTTTAACTCAGCAGAAGCGCAAGCTTACAGCTCCTGCCAACAACTTTAACTTCTATACTCCTGAGAATGCAGTAATGGGTTATACCATTTTTGCAGAAACCAATACTGTACTTGCTCAGAATCAAATCAACGATATCAATGACCTTATTGCTCATGCAAAGAAGGTGTATGGTGGTTGTGCAGCGCAAGGCTCAGGATGGTATGACTACTATCGCAACAACAATATTCAGGTTAGCACAGACAACGACTATGCTAATCCTAATAACTGCTTGAATATGTGGGTGCGCTATCATATCTTGAAACAGCGTGTGCCATACGACAAGATGGTATATAGTTGGAACGAAACTTCCAAGGTGCCTCTCTATGAGTATTATGAGACAATGCTACCTATGACCCTTGTTAAGGTTATTCGTAGTTCTAAGGCTGGAGCGGGTAAAATCTTCCTCAACCGCTATGAGGCTAACAACACTCTTACCGATCAGCGTGGTGAACTTGGAACACCTGGAATGCATAATGTGGTGGATGACCATTCTGGTATAGAGATTACCAAGCAGAATATTCAGGCTTTGAATGGTTATATTCATCCTATCAATGGTATGCTTGAATACGAAGAGTGGGTGCCAAAGGGTGTACTCAATGAGCGTATCCGTTTTGATGTGACATCTTTGACCAAGGAACTTGCTTCTGCTAATCTTCGTGGTGCTACAGCTAAGGAAATTACTGCATTGAATGGAGGTAAGACTGGTACCGATGGTAACCTTGGCGGCGCTTATGTACGTCTTCCTATCGACTTCTCTGATAATATGGTAATTTATAATGGAGAGTCTACCCGCCTTTACTATTTGGGAGGTCGTGAGAATAATTGGAAAAACTACCAGGGAGATGAGTTTAATGCTAAGGGAAATGTAGACCTTGCATTCCGTTTGCCTCCTGTTCCTGATGGAACATACGAACTAAGATACGGTTTGTCTACTAATGATAACCGTGGTATGTATCAGTTCTTTATAGGAGAAGGTACTAATAACCGCACCAAGATGGAGGCTCTTGATATTCCTCTCGATATGCGAGTTCAACCTAAAGATAACGCAGATGGTTCGCCTGATACACAAACTGGTTGGACAAACTATAAGAAGATGGATGATATGGGTCTGGAAACAGATATCGCAATGCACAATCTTGGATGGATGCGCGGACCTCTTGCTTATACTATGAACAAAGGCGGTAGCGACGTGGCTCGTGGAATTAAAGAATCTTTGAGAAGAGTTATTGCACGTTTGGAGATAAAGCAGGGCACATATTGGCTCCGTGTAAAGTCAGCTCTTGACGACGACTCTCGCCAGATGTACTTCGACTATCTTGAGCTCGTTCCTGTTAATGTTTACAACAACCCTCGCTATCTTGAGGATATGTATTAAAATTAGAAATTATGAAAAATAATATGATATTTAACACAGCAAAAGTAGTCATGGCGGCCCTCACATTGGGCGCCATGACCACAGCCTGCTCTGATTGGGACGACCACTACGATGCTAATGGCATTGTGACTGGTTCTGCCACTTCTACCTTGTGGGAGAATATCTCTGCCAATAAGAACCTGTCTGATTTCGCAGCTTTGGCTAAGAAAGCAGGCTATGATCAGGTGCTTTCCAATCCACAAACATATACTGTTTGGGCTCCTCTCAATGGTTCGTTCGACTATGAGACCCTAAACAACATGGACCTCGCTACCATGAAGAAGCAATTCATGCAGAACCACGTAGCTCATTTCAATTATCCTGCTTCAGGCTCTGTCGATAAAAGCGTATACATGATAAACGAGAAAATGAAGAAGTTTGTTGGTAATGGCACATATACCATGGGTGGCTTAGAGCTTGTTCAGCCAAACATCCCTAACAGCAATGGTACACTCCACGCTATCAATGGCAAACTCGACTTCGGATTCAATATCTATGAGAGTATCAATGCCAACGACTATCCTCTCGACTCTGTAAGTGCTTATTTCGCTAAGTACGACATGAAGTCACTTGACGTTGAGAATAGCGTAAAGGGTCCTGTCGTCGATGGTCAGATTACATATCTCGACTCTGTGCTCGTAGAGTATAATGCTTTGGCAAACAGTATGAGGGCATATATCAATAATGAGGACTCTAACTACACTATGATTCTTCCTACCAACGAGGCTTGGATTGAGAAGAAACAGTATGTTGATGCACTCCTTGATTATTTGCCTTCATACCAGTATACCAATACATTCTATGAGAAATATGATTCCATAAAGAAGAGTACCGAAAGAGATCTCGTGGATAATGCTTATCTCTCAGATTCTTTGTCTCATTTGCTTATGGTAGGCAATTTGGCTTTCAACAACAATCGTGGTGACAATGTTAAGCTCAACAAGTTGCAGACAGGTCAGACTCTTCAGGCAGACTCGTTGGTATCTACAACAGGCTGGAAGTTCTATTCTGAGGATGCTGCCGATTTGTTCAAGGATGCTAAGCGTATTGATAAGAGTAATGGTGCTGTTTGGGTAACAAACTCTCTTGGCTTTAAGCCTTGGCATTATAAGGTGCCTATCAAGGTTGAAGGTGAATACGGTACCAATATTGCAGGTACCTTTAAAGGCGATGTTTCTTATCTTACCGTAAATGACGCATCAAGGAATGATACTGTAGAAGGCAGATTGTCTAACAATAGTTATGCAGAAGTTCGTGCAAACACTGCAACTTCAAATCCTGAAATCGACTATTATCTTCCAAGGGTGTATAAGGGAAAGTATGTATTATATATATGTGTAGCCCCATCTAACATTAATAAGAATACTTATCAGCCTTCAATGCTTCCTAATCAAATGCAGATTAAGTATGGTTATCATGAAAACAAAAACAATGTTGGAATGTATGTAGAAAAGACGCTTACAAGAAAAGTTTCTAATGACCCTACAAAGGTTGATACTATCAGAATAGGAGAAGTTGATTTTCCTTATGCTACAGTAGGTCTTGAGAAGGCTATGCCATACGTGCGTATTATGAGTAATGTAACCTCGTCCAAGCTTTCTGTGTTCGACCGTACTCTCCGCATCGACTACATCTATTTGATTCCAAAGGAACTCGATGATTATATTCAGCAGCATCCTGACTATAAGTGGGAAGATGAAAGTGATAAATAAGCAAAGTCTTAAGATTAAATTCCGAAAACAATGAAAAGAAATAATATTCTTTGTTTGAGCGTTGCCTTGGCTATGGGTTGTAGCACTGCAGCTTTTGCCCAAGACGATGCCTCATATTCTAACGGTGGAGCGGAGACAACTGTAGTAAAGCAAAAGTCTCAGGCAAAGCGTCCTACATATCCTACCAAAGAGGTAAAGGGTGTTGTCGTGGATGCTGTTAGCAAGACTCCTCTTGCAGGTATACAGATACAGACTCTCAACAACCGCAACTATGCTGCCATGACCAATAGCAAGGGCGAGTTCACCATCAAGGTGCCTACTTTTGCCACAGCTCTTTATGTTCATGCTCCTCAGTATCTGAGCCAGCAGGTTGCTATTGGTAATGGAGAAAATATTAAGGTGGTACTCATCGCTGACAAGTTTAAGCAGATGTATGAGAACTCTACCGATGTTACTGCCAACAGTACAGCTAAAATCAAAAGCACTACTTCGCAGACTGTAGAGACAGATATAGAAAACAACCTTGGTGCCGATGTTCGTACTATCACTCGCTCTGGTGGTCCTGGCTATGGCGCTGCTATGTTTGTTCGTGGTATCAATTCGTTGAATACCAATGCACAGCCTATTGTCGTAGTTGATGGCGTGGTAAAGGATATGCAGGCAACTCGCAATTCTCTCCACTATGGCGACTACAACAACCTTATGCTCAATATCAATCCTGAGGATATCGAGAAGGTTACTGTTATGAAGAACGGTGCAGCTATCTATGGCGCAAAGGGTGCCAATGGTGTAATCCTTATCACTACCAAGCGTGGACACTCTATGGCTACACGCATCGATGCCAACGTAGGTGTAGGTGTAACATTGCAGCCACAGCTCCCTGATATGATGAACGCTTCGCAGTATCGTCTTTATGCTTCAGAGATGGTGGGAACATTCCCTAACATCAACCATTTCGATCTTGATCGTTTGAATTTCCTCAACGACAATCCTAATGGATATTACTATAAAACCTACCACAACGATACCGACTGGAGCAAGGAGGTTTATCGTGAGGCACTGACACAGAATTATAATATTAATGTGCAGGGTGGTGACAACGTAGGTATGTACAACCTCTCGCTCGGTTATACAGATGGTCAGAGCACAGCTAAGGAGAATGGCTTCAACCGCTTGAGCGTACGTTTCAATACAGATATTCAGGTTGTAGGCAAACTCTCTACACGTTTTGATATGTCGTTCACCAAGGTTAATCGCAACGTGTTTGACAATGGTGCACCTGAGGATTTCACAACAGCGCCTGTTTCGTCTCCAACATTGCTTGGTCTCATCAAGGCTCCTATCCTCAATCCTTACACCTACAATCAGGTAGGCCAGCTTACATCAACATACTCAAAGGCTGACGACTTCGTATCGTTGCTCAATTCAAACCTTACACTTGGTAACCCTACAGCACTTCTTGCAAATGGTGAGGGTATCAATAAAAACCGTGTTGAGAACACAGAGTTTAATGCTGTCATAGCTCCTAAGTATCAGTTCACCGACAACTTCTATCTTCAGGAGGTGTTCAGCTACGGACTTAACCGTAATTCACAGCGCTACTATCGTCCAACAGGCGGTATGCCAACCTTCCTTATCGATGGTATTGGTCGTGTGCAAAACATGGCTATGTCTCTCTTCTCTAAGGAAACAAGCGTGATGAGCGACACTCGTTTGCAGTTCACAAAGCATTTCGGTGCTCACTTCCTTGATGTATATGGTGGTTTGCGCTATACCTCTTTCGCCTTCGACAACAGTCAGCCTAAGGGACAGTATGCAAGTGCCGCTAACGACAAGACTCCTAACATCTCTAAGGACATGGAGTTCAAAGAGTCGTATGGTGTAGACGATTCTTGGAAGAATATGTCATGGTATGCCAACATCGACTACAACTATCGCAACCTCTACTTTGCACAGGTGGCTATGTCGCTCGAGTCAAGTAGCCGTTTCGGTGAGAATGCTGATGGTTTGAGTCTCGGTGGTGTTAAGTGGGCTTACTATCCAAGCGTTCAGCTCGGTTGGGCTATCAGCAATGAGAAGTGGTTCCCTAAGACTTCTGCTCTTAACTACTTCCTCCTCAAGGCTGGTTATGATATCACAGGCAACGACGATATCAACAACTATGCAGCCCGCACCTCATTCCAGGTTATGCAGTATCTCAACAACACATCTGTCCACATGCTCAACAACATCGGTAACGACAAGATTACCTATGAAAAGACTGGTCAGTGGAACGTTGGTTTCAAGTCTTACCTGCTTAACAACCGTTTGGGCGTAGACTTCAACTACTATCAGAAGCACACCACAAACCTTCTTACGCTTAAGACCTTCGAAAACCCTGTTGCTGGTATCAACAACTATTGGAGCAACGGTGGTAGCATGGACAACCAAGGTTTTGAGGTTACTGTTACCACAAAGCCTGTTGTTTCTAAGGACTTCAATATCGAATTGGGCGCAAGCGTAGGTCACTATGTAAATAAGATTAAGACCCTTCCTAACGACGATAAACTTTATGTCGACGGAGTTAAGAATGCTCAGGGTTACACATCTTCTATATATGGTACCGACAATATCGCTACTATCGTAGGTCAGCCTGTAGGTAGCTTCTATGGCTACAAGACTGCTGGTGTGTTTGCTACAGATGCTCAGGCTAAGGCTGCTGGCAACAACGATTATCTATACTATCTCGACGAGACTGGTGCCAAGCAGTATTTCAAGGCTGGCGATATGCACTTCGTAGATATCAATAAGGATGGCAAGATTGATGAGGCTGACAAGACCATCATCGGTAATCCAAATCCTGATATCTATGGTAACATCTTCGGTAGCGTGATGTGGAAGAACTTCACTCTTACCCTTGGTTTGAACTATTCTTTGGGTAATGATGTTTACAACTACTCTCGCTCTGTACTTGAGTCGGGAAGCAACTTCTACAACCAGACAATAGCAATGGCAAACCGTTGGCGTCATGAAGGTCAGGTTACCGATATGCCACGTCTTAGCTACGGCGACCCTATGGGCAATGCTCGCTTCAGCGATCGTTGGATAGAGGATGGTAGCTATCTCCGCCTCAAAACAGTTAACATCTCTTACAAGGTGCCTGTCAAGGGCGATTGGATTCAGGGACTTACCATCTGGGCAGAGGCTAACAACCTCTTCACCATCACCAAGTATCTTGGTAGCGACCCTGAATTCTCTGCTGCTAACGGTGTGCTCTATCAGGGCATCGACCCAGGCAACGTAGCTCTCAGCCGTACATTCACATTCGGTATGAAGATTAACCTCTAAACACAGTGCAACAATGAAAAAACTATTAATAATAGCAGCAATCTTCGGAATGTTCTTCACTACGACTTCGTGTGAAGACATTCTCGAAACAGAGTCGAGCCAGCTTGTATTCAATCCTTCTTTGGATCAGAAGACCGACTCTATGTACTACACTCTTGCCATGCTCAAGGGTGTACAGATGGCAATAGACCAGAATGTGCTCATCAACGAAATGCGTGGTGACCTCACATCAACTACCGAGTATACAGAAACTGCACTTCGCGAACTCGCCAACTTCACCGCTGGTGCCAACAATAAGTACGACTCTGCATACGTATACTATCGTATCATCAACAACTGCAACTACTATATCGCTCACCGCGATACCATGCTCATGACAGGTAGCCACAAGGTTGCCATCCCTGAGTATGTGCAGGCTCTCAGCATCCGTGCTTGGGCTTACATGCAGCTCTGCAAGAACTATGGCACTGTAGACTTCTATACCACACCTATCACCAGCATCTCTGAGGCTAATGCGCCTAAGGAGAAGAAGGACATGAAAGGCGTGCTCGCAGCATTGGCTCCAGAGCTTGCTATGTATAAGGATATCGAGGTGCCTAACTATGGCGACATTGATGCTGGTAATACCAACTTCGGTGTAACCAAGAAGTTTAGCTCTAAGAAGATTATGTTCCCTGTACTCCTCGTGCTTGGTGATATGTATCTTGAGTGCAACGAGTACGAACAGGCTGCCACATACTATACACAGTATCTTATCAACAATAAGAAGCCTGCTTATGGATATTTTGCTATGCCAGACATAAGTTTCTCTTATCCTAACAAGCTCTCTGTGCCAAGAAGTTATAATGCGATAGCACAGGACTTTTGGAGAAATATGTTCAACGTGTCTCCAGACAGAAATGAGAATATCACAGTTGTGCCAATGGCTGTAAATTCATTGAAGGGAACTGTTACAAAACTTCCTAAGCTCTTTGGTTACAACTATTATACTACTGATGTCGATACCACCGACAACAAGTCGCAGACTTCTGGTAGCACAATGTATATCCTTGAGCGCGAGATAGAGGCTTCAAGCCAGTACTATAATCTTTGCAATCAGCAGGATTGGTACTATAAGCCATCATCAGACTATCTTGAGGTTCTTACCACTCGTCTTGGTGATATCCGTCGCTACTATACTGTTCAGAGCGCTACAAAGGACGATTCTACATATAATCGTGTAACAAAGTATGATGGAGGTAATGTCTACATCTATCGCGTAGCTACCGTTTATATGCACCTTGCTGAGGCTCTCAACCGTATGGGCTATCCTGATGCTGCTTTCGCTATCCTAAAGGATGGTATTTCTGAGACTGCATTGGAAGAGGCTGCATATCTTCGTCCTGAGACAAGAGAACTTCTCACTACTAAGTTCCCGTTCTTGTCGGAGGAGTATAAGAACTTGTTTGCAAACTCTTATGGTTTGCATTATCGTGGTTCAAACAGAACTAATGGCAAGGAGTCTCCTTATCAGATGTCTACCATCGTTGGCAACAAACTTGCTGAACTTGCAGCACAGGGCGTGACAGTAGGTGAAACATTGAATGATACCATCAATGCTGTCGAGGATTTGCTTTGCGATGAGTATGCTATGGAGTTTGCCTTCGAGGGTACTCGCTTCGGCGACCTCACTCGTTTGGCTCGCCATAAGAATGCTGATGCAACCTATGGTGCTAACTATGGTGGTCAGTGGCTTGCTCGCAAGCTTGCCCACAAGAATGTTGCTAAGGATCTCACCGATGAGCAGAATTGGTATTTACCAATGAAGTAATTGCCCATGCGGTAATAATCTAAACAATACAAGTAAGAGCATGTCGAAAGGCATGCTCTTTTTTTGTGTTAGCTCTATAATGACACTTTCAGTTTTCATTTCTTATACTTTATACTTATTCTACGTCACGCATTTTTACTATTTATGTTAAAATTTGAAGTTTTATAGCAAAAATCCTTGTTATAAAATAATTAATGAGTAAATTTGCAAAACCTAATAACAAATTTAACTATTATCGTTGTTTATAGGCTCATCCGTGAGCATAGGTTTCATTACATCATGATACGGCAGGTTACAGATAAATACCAAGCTATCAGCGCAACATATGAGGAGATGAGAAGTTCTCTATTCTCTATATTTCGTCAGGTCAACATCCCTGAAGAGGAATGCAAAGACTTGGTGCAGGATGTGTTTGTACGCTTGCTTTCTATCGATACCCTGCGCCTTGAAACAGTTAAAGGCATTACTGCAACTATAGCTTTGCGTATGCGAACAGACTATCTTCGCCACAGAGCTTTTGTGCGCAAGATGTATTCTGATGTTGATACAGCCGATATCTTTGACTATGGCTACCACGATACTTCATTAGATACAGCAGAACTTGCATCCAACGAGATGAAAATTGTGGAAGGCATGAGCAATAAGAACCGAAAGGTATATGAGCTTAGCCGATTTGAAGAACAAAGCTATAATGAGATAGCCGAAATCTTGAACATGAGCTATCGCTCTGTAGAATCAAGATTATATAGAGCAAGAAACGAAGTCAGACAAACTCTTCGCAAAGTCTATGGCATGTGATGCCATTATAGACTCAAACTCTCTACCTACCATCGGATTTGCTCCGGAATTTAGAAAATTTAAATGCTACCTCGCTACTTTTATGTAGCTACCTAATATATAATAAGGAGTAAAAATACTCCGAAAAAACAAGTGTAATAAAACACTATAACTAAATAACTATTGTCTAACTTAACTGTTTAAGCTTATGAAACAATTTTTTCGTTTCGCAGCTGTAGCCGCTGCTGCAGCACTTTCAAGCTCTACTGCCCTTGCTGGTAATTGGGTTGTGCCTGCACCTACTAATGGTTTGGCACTTGCTAACCTCACCACTAAGGACACCGTTTACGTATGGAACGTAGGCCAAAAGGCTTGGATTAACAGAGGAGAGTCTTGGGGAACCCAAGCTGTCGTTAATGCCTCTACAGGTATCAGGTATGTCGTTAAAACCAGTATGGAAGAGAATGCTGATGCTGCTGTACTCTCTGACGGCCGTTATTATCTCTATGGAGTAGATACTGGTAAGGATAACCACTATCTAAAGCGTATCTCTGATGGAAATACTGGTACAGAGCATAAAACAGCTTTCGTAGATGGTCCTAACACTAGTGGAACAACGATTGAATGGACTATTACCGACCTTGGTGGCAATGTTTATGCTATTTCTCGTCCAGAGACTTTCCAGGATGGAGCTGAAGGCAATGAGGCTGATGCTAATTGGAAATATGTTGCTGGCGAATATCTTGGTGTAAACCTCACTCACGACCGTCTGTGGGATGGTAAGACATGGCAAGAGGCTGGTAAAACAGAACAGCCAAATACATACGCTCTTTGGTTCGACGTTGCTATGGGCGACGACGCTAAGTGGATGTTTATTTCTGCTGCTGACTATGAGGCTTATGGTTTGAAACCATCTCTTAAGGATTTACTCGAGAAGGCTGAGACTATAGGCGTTACAGACTTTGCTGAAGAGGAGAAAGTTTTCAACAATGGCGCTGCTACAGTAGAGGATATCCATAATGCTGTTAAGTCTTTGAATAATAAGATTGCAGAATTGGTAGATCCAGAGAATCCTGTAGATATGACTTCTAACATTGTAAACCCTGACTTTAATGGTGAGACTATTTCTGGATGGACTTCTACAACAAAGGCTCAGAACAATTGTACTGCTAATAACGTTGCAGACGATCCTGCTACTAACCCTGATAAGGCTTTCGATGGCAAGTTCTATGAGAACTGGAATCCAGATCCTTATACAGGAAAGATGTATCAGGAAGTAAAGGATTTGCCTAATGGCGTTTATAAGTGTTCTTTGGCAGCTTTTGTTAAAACATTGGATCTTAAGAATGCTGTTAATCAGAAGCAGTATGTATACTTCAATGATACAAAGTTGCCTTTGACAACAACAAATGCTAAGGTTTATACTAAATGCATCGATGTCGCAAACAATACTATCGAGATGGGTCTTGCTCAGGATTCGGCTATTGCTAACTGGATGGGTCTTGACAATGCAAAGATTGAATACTATGGCTCTGGTCTTAAGTCTTATAAGTATATCACCACATCTCTTAAGTCTGTTATCGATGAAATCGAGGCAAGTGGCGAGACTGTAAGCTCTATCTATACCAAAAAGCTTCTTGGTTTGATTGACGAGGCTAATGCTGCTACTACTAAGGAACAGGCTTTGGCTATTTATGCTAAGGCTACGCCTGCAGTTGACGAAATTCGCGCAAGCGTTCAGGCTTATAAGGATTTGGCTGCTCTCTTCGCGCAGTGTGAAGATTGGATGAGTGAGTATGGAAGCGCTGTAGCAGACGAGGCTATGGGCGAAATCGAAGAGATGCAAGGCAACACCGATCTCTCTATCGAAGAAATCAATGCTTATATTGAAAAGGTAAAGGCTGACGTTGATAAAGAACTCAAGAGCCATATGACGCCAGGCGACGATGCTACTAAGTTTATCGTTAATCCTGGTTTTACCAAGGCTTCTGATCCAGATGCTGACCCTAATGCAGCTCAGGATTTCACAGGTTGGACCATTGAGGGTGCTACTCCTGGTGCAGGTGGTACTGTTGACAATCGTCTTTGCGAAGTTTACCAAGGCAACGTTAATATCTATCAGGACTTGAAGGGCATCCAGAGAGGTGCTTACAAACTCGAGATTCAGGCTTTCGTTCGCTCTAAGGGCGTTGAAGATGCTTACAATGAGTTTGTAGCAGGTGCTGAGGATATCAAGGCATGGATTTATGCTGGTGATAAGAAACAGAAGGTAAAGAGCATCTTCGGCTGGCACGCAGAGAATGAGGCTCCTTCTACTTCAGAGTCATGGAGCAATGTAGGTACAGACCCTGTATGGTATGTCCCTAACACAATGAAGACTGCTTACGAGGCTATGGCTGAGAACCCAGAAAACTACAACAATGTGGTTTCTGCTCTCTGTGTAGATGGCAATTTGCGCATCGGCTTCGAGGCTAACGACCCTAACAATACTGGTTCACGCTGGTTGCTCTTCCACGACTTTAAGCTCACATATCTCGGCAACGATGCTTCTTTGGTTAAGCCAGTTCTCGATGATATTATCGCTACTGCTACTGCTACAGCTGAAAAGCCAATGATAGCTACAGCTAAGACAGCTCTCACCGATGCTCTCGACGCTGCAAAGAAGGCTTCTGCAGGTACGGATGGTGACGCTATGATGACTGCTTTCTCTGCTCTCGCTAAGGCTAACGATGCTGCACTCGTAAGTGTTGAAGCATACGCAGAGTTGGAGGCTGCTATCACTAAGCTTGGTGAAGAGATTGCTAACAACACAGAGACTGCTTCTGCTGAGTCTTTGAAGGCTGCTGAGGACCTTCAGAAGGAACTCACTGACGCTGTTGCCGCTGGCTCTATCAAGAACGATGAAGTAGGTGCTAAGGTTACTGCTGTTAACCTCGCTATCAATGCAATGAAGGCTGTCAACGGTTCTGACGATCAGCCTGCTGATTATACTTGGGCTGTTAAGAATCCTGACTTCGCTGATGGCACTAAAAACTGGACTATCGTTAATGGTACTGCTAAGCCAGGTGTTGCTAACCAGGTAATGGAAGGCTACAATGGTACATTCAATGTTTACCAGGATATCGCTAACTTGCCAGAGGGTACATACGAAGTTAAGTGCCAGGGCTTCTATCGCTACGGTTGGGTAGACGAAAAGGGCTTGCAGGCTGCTTATGCTAAGGATTCTATCCAGCTCAATGCTAAGCTCTATGCTAACCTCGATTCTGTTTCATTGCGCAATATCATCGTTCTCGACGAAATCGCTCAGAGTGCTGAGGGTGACAAGTGGAAGACATTCTATGATACAAAGAACGACTCTACCGTTTACTACTTGCCAGACCAGCGCGAATCAGCTCGTATGCGTTTCGATGTAAAACTCTATTCTAACTCTCTCTACACTTATGTAGGTAAGGATGGTAATTTGAGAATTGGTTTCTGCAACAATAATTCCGTAGATGGTGACTGGTCTACAGTTTCTGACTTCCAGCTCTTCTACCTCGGTACAGACAGCAAGCATGCTGTGGAAACTGGTATTGAGAATGTAAACAACGCTAAGGTTGTTGCTACACAGTACTTCTCTATCGACGGTCGTCGCACTAATGGTCTCACACGTGGCTTGAACATCATCAAGTTCACCGATGCTAATGGTAAGACTACTGTTCGCAAGGTTATCGTGAAGTAAGACATTTTAATTCAAATATAAAAAAGGAGCATGTCATCAAGGCATGCTCCTTTTTTATATATCTAATGATACTTGCCAAAGTATTACGTGATACTTTGCAAAGTAATACGTGATACTTGGCCAAGTATCACGTATTACTTTTTTAAGGGTCTTTAGCGCCTATCTTTTCCTGATTTCGCTATACACTTTTTTTATTCATAAACTATTCCTGTAGACAGTATCACAAAAGCCATACTGGAGCTTTAGACATAAAGCGGCTCACCAGATAAATCTTGGGGACTGCTAAGACTTGCTTATGTTTTGTCCCACACGGATAGCACCGATAGCACGGATTTTTAGGACCTCTGGTCCTTGTTGCTTGGGGATGAAACACGAAGCACTTTAGTTTTAAAGGAACACGAATGACTCGAATCGACCGAATGTAGATTAAACTTCAAGCAAGAAACGCAAGCTAAAGAGCCCACAGGGCTCATTCGTGTCATTCGGATTATTCGTGTTCTTAAAAAAAATCAGCAGTTTGTGTTCTAAAAAAATCATCAGTTTGTGTTTTAAAAGAACACGAATGACTCGAATCTACCGAATATAGATTAAACATCAAGCAAGAAACGCAAGCTAAAGAGCCCACAGGGCTCAAAAATCCGTGCTATCGGTGCTATCCGTGTGCGACATAATAAAAGACAAAGCCTTCCCTAACTGGTTGTAATCAATATTCTCCAATGTTTATCGGGTTAACCGTTATAACATATTTGTAGGGCGTGTAGAAGTTATAATAAACAAAAAAGTCTTGCAAGTATGATACTTACAAGACTTTTTTGTAGCGGGGGTGGGACCCGAACCCACGACCTCCGGATTATGAATCCGACGCTCTAACCAGCTGAGCTATCCCGCCATCGTTGTTTGCGGGTGCAAAGGTACATTAAACTTTTGAATCTTCCAAATAAAAACCAAACTTTTTTTTCTATGATTGAAAAAATAAGATGATAATATAATACATATTGATGCAAAATAAAAGCATATGCAATAAAAAATGATACAAATAAAAGGATTTGCAGTAAAAAAATCAAAAATAATTGTGAAAATAAAAAATAAAATATTATTTTTGCACCATATTACAAAAAGGCGTTACTGGCGCTTTGGTTTTTGACTGTAGAAGAACTTCGCAAACTCATCTGTTCGTCAAGAAAACAAGGCAATAAGGCAATGTCCCACGGGCTGTATTGTATACAGCCCTCAATGGGTTATAAGTATTTATGCTTATGACAAAGTTGAGGGTTTATTCTACTTTATAACTTGGGGCTATCCTCGTTGCTCGCTTCCGACGAACAGGGCAATGCGAAGGCCTTTCTATGGTGGAATCGAGCTGCTTTGGATGGCTCCACGTTCTTTTTAGTGTAAAATCTTAATTTTTTATATTTATAAATGTATTGTCGGGTTTGAAGCCATACCGATATTAACAAAAAAACTACTATAAGGTTATGAAAAAACTTATGTTTTTTGCTGCAATGATTCTTACTATGGGTCTTGCATCATGCTCAAGCGACGACGAAACAATGCAGGGGCCAATAAAAGTGAAGCTTGCACCATCAAAAGCGTCAAAAGTAACATTCTATTCTAATGGCAATGAACTCGATGCCAATGGTAATGTTGTAGGAACAAACACAAACGCAAAGACAGCCCCTTTCTATGTTACACGTGCTGAAGAAAATGAAAATCCTGATGCTGTAGAGGTGAATTTCTCTATCAATGAGCGTCAGTATAAGTCAAATGATACTAAGCTATCTATCCACGTACGTTCGGTGAGCGATGTTACTGTGTTTATTCCAACTCCTGCAGAGTACTATTGCCCAGTTGATGATATGCATATCGTGCAGTCTCACTCACAAAATGTCGAGGCTTATGGTTCTAACGAACATGCTGAAATGGTTATCGATGGCAACAAGGTCGGACTTGATATTGCTTTTGCTGAAAATGGTATTACTATCAAAACAAGCGGTATGAACGAAAATGTTCAGAACTATTTGCAGAATAAATACCATGATGGTTTGACATTCGAAATCTGCAACTACTTCAATACCGAGAAAGCTGTAGCTAACGGAAGCACTAAAGCAATTTCTAAGGACGAGTTGAAGAGTATGCTTGACGATCATACCACAATTTCGTTCACACACACACCTGCTGTTTTTGCCAATGCTTATGGCTTGCTTAAAGGTAATGCAACTGCTGGCGAAAAAGAAGTTAAGATTATGGAAGACGACCAGGAAGTAACCTACCACGTGCGTGCACTTGATTGTAAGGTTGTGCCTGCTGACTTCACTCTCTTCAATACTGCTGTTTACGGGGGCGTTTCTGGTCACACATCTTATCTCTATTCATACTCACGCAAGTAAGTATCAGTAGAATCAATAAAAAATTCCGACGACTTTACTTTAGTCATCGGCTTTACGGCAAGGCTTTTGTTTCAAATAGCCTTGCCGTTTTTTTTGCTTGACTTGTATTTTCCATTTTAGGCTCACCCGATAAAAAAAAGGGGTGTGTCAAAAGTTCAAACAGCACGCCCAGAATGGGCAGAAGTTCTTAGCCCAGGGCAACACCCTGGGAGGAATAGTAATTAATAAGTAAAGCGTCCTGTAAGGACAAAAGTATTGATACATAGTTAATTATGTAGGCTTTTGTCCTTACAGGACGCTTGGTTTATATTTCCCCTTTTACCCAGGGCGTTGCCCTGGGCTAAGAACATATTGGGCTTTCAGCCCGCTTTGCTTGACTTTTGACACACCCCCTTCGTTTTTCACTCTTCCCTTAAATTCTTACAGAGGGTACTCCTCGAATGCGTATAATACTGTGGTGAGATATCTTTCACCAGTATCAGGGAGAATGGCTACAATCTTCTTACCTTTATTCTCTGGACGCTTGGCAAGGATGGTGGCAGCATAGACTGCAGCACCAGATGAAATGCCAACGAGCAAGCCTTCCTGTTGTGCAAGCTGACGACCAGAACGGATGGCGTCGTCGTTTTCAATATCCAAGACCTCGTCGATTACTGATGCATCATAGGTGTCAGGGACGAAGCCTGCACCAATACCTTGGATTTTATGCGGACCACTCTTACCACCATTCAGTACTGGCGATGAGGCTGGCTCTACAGCTACTATCTTGATATTAGGATTCTTCTCCTTAAGATATTCGCCGATACCGGATATTGTTCCACCTGTACCAACTCCACCAACAACGATGTCGACTGTACCATCTGTATCTTCCCAAATTTCAGGACCTGTTGTCTGATAGTGGATTTGTGGGTTGGCAGGGTTAACAAACTGACCAAGGATAACAGCACCAGGGATAGAAGCTCGCAACTCTTCGGCAGCTTTTATTGCACCAGGCATACCTTCGGCACCAGACGTTAGTTTAACTTCTGCACCATAAGCCTTAACGAGGTTGCGACGCTCTACACTCATGGTCTCTGGCATAGTAAGGATGAGCTTATAGCCTTTTACTGCAGCAACGAGAGCTTCGCCAACACCGGTGTTGCCACTTGTAGGTTCTATGATAGTAGCACCAGGCTTTAGAATGCCTTTGCGCTCAGCATCTTCAATCATAGAAAATGCTACACGGTCTTTGATGCTACCGCCAGGGTTGAAATATTCCACCTTAGCGATGATGGGTGTTTCCGCTCCATGTAGTTTGGAGTATTTGCTAAGCTCCACAAGAGGAGTGTGGCCGATAAGGTCGGTTATTTGTTTTGCGATTTTCATATCACTCTGGTTTTATACGATTATACATATTCGAAAGCCTCTTTGAGAGCGTCGAGCAAGTCGTCGATATTCTCAATACCGATGCTCAAGCGAATTGTTGAAGGGTAGATATGCTCCTGCTCCAATTCCTCAGGGCTCATTTGTGAGTGTGTTGTAGTGGCTGGATGTATCACGAGCGACTTCACATCGGCAACATTTGCCAAGAGTGAGAATATGCGCAAGTGGTCGATGAATGCCCATGCTTCTTTCTGACCTCCCTTGATTTCGAAGGTGAAGATGCTACCTGCACCATTAGGATAGAGCTTTTTGTAGAGTTCGTGGTCTGGGTGAGAAGGAAGTGAAGGGTGGTTGACCTTGGTAACCTTTGGGTTGTTGGCAAGATATTCCACTACCTTAAGTGCATTCTGCACGTGGCGCTCTACACGAAGGCTGAGAGTCTCCAAGCCCTGAAGTAATATCCATGCATTGAAAGGGCTGATGGTAGCACCAGTATCACGAAGTATGACGGCACGAATTCTTGTTACGAAAGCTGCTGCGCCTGCTACATCAGCAAATACTGCACCATGGTATGAAGGGTCTGGCTTGGCAAGGGTAGGGAACTTGTCGGCATTAGCCTTCCAGTCGAACTTACCGCCATCTACGATTACGCCACCGAGCGAACTACCATGACCGCCAATGAACTTTGTGGCTGAATGAACAACGATGTCGGCTCCATGTTCGATAGGACGAATGAGGTAAGGAGTGCCGAAGGTGTTGTCGATGATGAGAGGGATGTTATGACGATGAGCAATCTCAGCAAGACGGTCGATATCTGTGACGTCAGAGTTTGGATTGCCGAAAGTCTCAGCATAGAGCGCCTTGGTGTTAGGTTTGATGGCAGCCTCTACTTCATCAAAGTTGCGAACATCAACGATAGTGTATGTAACACCCTGAGTTGTCAATGTGTGAGTGATGAGGTTGAACGAGCCGCCATAAAGGTTGTCGGCTGCTACCACATGGTCGCCATTCTGAAGGATGTTCTGCAAAGCGTAGGTTACGGCAGCAGCACCAGAAGCAACTGCGAGTCCGGCTACACCACCCTCAAGGGCTGCAACACGATCTTCGAATACTCCCTGAGTGGAGTTAGTTAGTCGACCATAGATATTACCTGCATCGCGAAGACCAAAGCGGTCGGCAGCATGCTGCGAGTTGCGGAACACATAACTTGTGGTCTGATATATAGGCACTGCTCTTGCATCTGTTGCAGGATCTGGATTCTCTTGTCCAACGTGGAGTTGTAGGGTCTCAAAACGGAGTTTTTTTTCGTTGCTCATAATTTGTTTCCTTTCTTTTATTTGTTTTTATGTTGTTGTCTATTTATTGTGATACCATAAATTGTGTTTGTGTATCTTTATGTTCACGGTTGCAAAGGTACGGCGAAATACTGATACTGGAAATAGCATAATTGCGTCATTTGTGATACCATAAATGTGGTATATGAGTGATATTAACCCTAAATTGACATGATTCTGGTTGTTTACACCTTATTATATATATAGGGACAGAGATTTTATATATAGCAATATGGTGTCTTTAATAAAAATGTAACATGTTGGTAATATGTGTGAAAGAAAATAGTGCTATCTTTGCAACCGTAATACAATATATAAAAATATATTATGGTGAACGATTTAACAGATGGCACAGCCAATAAGGGTTACCGCATTCTTGTGGTAGACGACGAGGAAGACTTGTGTGAAATCCTAAAGTTTAATCTTGAGACTGAAGGATATACAGTAGAAACAGCTAATTCGGCAGAAGAGGCGCTGACATTGGATATTGCCAGTTTCAACCTTTTGCTCCTTGATGTTATGATGGGAGGCATGTCGGGCTATTCACTCGCCAAGAAGTTGAAGGCAGCTCCTGCTACAGCTCAGATTCCTATCATCTTCCTTACCGCTCGTGATAGTGAGAACGATACCATTACAGGTTTCAACATCGGTGCCGACGACTATATCTCAAAGCCTTTCTCTATTCGTGAGGTGATGGTGAGAATAAGAGCCGTGCTTCGTCGTACTTCAGAAACTCCTGATACAGAGACTCATCAGATGATACGCTATCAGGGATTGGAGATGAACCTTGATAAGAAGACAGTGACTGTAGATGGCGAAGATGTGCCATTTACAAAGACTGAGTTTGAACTGTTGAAGCTGTTGCTCGAAGAACGCGGAAGAGTCTTTTCACGTCAGGAACTCATCGATAAAGTTTGGCCTAAGGATGTGCTGGTGCTCGACCGCACAGTAGATGTCAACATCACTCGTATGAGGAAAAAGATAGGAAGATTCTCAAAATGTATTGTTACTCGCTTGGGCTTCGGATATTATTTTGACGCATGATGAATATGAAACTAACAGTAGGTCAGAAACTATATGCTTCGGTAATGGCGATATTTCTTGTCTTTGCCGTGGCATTAATCATGTTTCAGCAAAACAGGGAAAAGCAATTTAAGATAGAAGCCCTGAATATAAGGTTGCAAGGCTACAACGAGCATATGGCTGAATCGCTCGATACCATGGAGCTAATAGGCTTTGGCGCTATGAATAAATATGTGGCAATGCACAATATGCCAGGACTTAGAGTCACCATCATCAACACTAAGGGCGAGGTGATTTATGATAATAAGCTCAGCAAACCTACTCATGCTGCCAACCATTTAAACCGTCCTGAGATTCGTCAGGCGCTGGCTACAGGAAAAGGATATACTGTTGACAGAAAGAGCAATACTCTGAATCACGACTATTTCTATTCTGCCACATATTATCCACAAAGCAAAGTGATTGTTCGTAGTGCGTTGCCTTACGACAACAATCTTATTCGTTCGCTAAGTGCCGACCAACATTATATATGGTTTACCCTTGGAGCATTGCTCGTGTTGACAATTGTGTTGTGGCGATTTACTCGCCGACTGGGCAAGAATGTAGGCAAGTTACGACTCTTTGCATATAAAGCCGACCATAACGAATCTTTAGAGACAGAAGACTTGGCTGAATTTCCTAACGATGAGTTAGGCGAAATAGCAGAGCGAATAATTAAGATTTATAAGCGTCTGCAGTCTACACGTAAAGAGCAAGATATGTTGAAGCGACAGCTCACTCAGAATATTGCCCATGAGTTAAAGACCCCTGTGGCAAGTATTCAGGGTTATCTGGAGACAATACTTGGCAACGACGATATGAGTGATGAAACAAAGACGCAGTTTATGCAACGATGCTTTGCTCAGAGCCAACGCCTCACAGCTTTGCTCCATGATATATCTACTCTGAATCGTATGGATGATGCTCCACAAGAGACTGAGTTTAGTGAGGTGGATATAACACAGATGGTGGCAACAATAAAGAGCGAGACAGCCTTGCAGTTGGCAGAGAAAGATATGGCTTTCAATAATCTGCTGCCTAAGGATCTTGCCGTTAAGGGCAACCAGAGTTTGCTATATAGCGTGTTTAGAAATCTTGTGGATAATGCTATCGCATACGCAGGTGTTGGCACTACCATTATTCTCTCGGCTCAGAAGGAAGGGCCTATGTGGCATTTCATATTCAAGGATAATGGCGTGGGAGTGCCTCGAGAACATCTGCCACGACTCTTCGAGCGTTTCTATCGTGTAGACAAGGGACGAAGCAGAAAGATTGGAGGTACAGGCTTAGGACTTGCCATAGTGAAGAATGCCGTATTGCTACATGGTGGTAGAATATCGGTAGACAATCAGCTTTCTGGTGGCTTAATATTCGACTTCACCCTGCCTGCTTGCTAAAATATTGTAGGCGTATATATCAAATATGTAAAAAGGGGGTGTGTCAAAAGTTCAAACAGCACGCCCAGAATGGGCAGAAGTTCTTAGCCC
>ENA-OUOY01000179-OUOY01000179.1-human-gut-metagenome-genome-assembly--contig:-NODE-179-length-52395-cov-11.151643_pt1 | contig 52395 bp, 53 predicted proteins | sample MGYA00237937_ERZ548767 | MGnify/ENA primary metagenome ERZ548767 (study PRJEB26490, sample SAMN05356887) | human gut metagenome | biome: terrestrial biome; feature: human-associated habitat; material... | reverse complement strand
TTCATGATGAGGACGAAGAAAATGCGGATTACGGCAGAGTACGTATGTATCAGGCACTCAAGTACAGAAAAGAAGTCGGCAAGCTTAATGGGATCAATATCCCGTGCGAAGCAACCGTTCGCAGCGTGATGGAGCAGATAAACCTGATTCATAAACCCAAACGAAAGCCCAACGGAATCACAAAAGCAGACCGTGAAGCCCGTAAATCAGACGATCTTCTGAAACGTGATTTCACAGCAGATGCACCTTTGAAAAAATGCGTTACAGACATTACTGAAATCAAGGCAAAAGGCGGAAAGCTGTATGTTTCGGCGATTTTTGATTGCTATGACCTGATGCCAAATGGTCTTGCCATGGCGGACCATATGCGAGCTGAACTATGCTGTGAAACACTGAAAAATGCGAACTTGAGGTATCCGGAGATTCGTGGAGCCAATGTGCATTCCGACCGGGGCAGCCAGTATACAAGTTCTTCGTACAGAACTGCTATTCAAAAATACGGCATTGTTCAGAGCATGAACAGTGCTGGAGGAAGATGCCATGATAACGCAAGATGCGAGAGTATATGGGCAAGAATGAAGGAGGAATTGTTTTATAACAGAGGAAGAAGATCCGAAAATTATACGATTGAAGCATTAAAAACGATGGTCTGGCGATATTTCATGAGCTACTGGAGCAACCGCAGAATCTGCTCGGCGATCGGTGGCATCCCACCAGCTGTAAAACGGCACAGGTTCTATTCTGCTTTGACTATCGCTGCTTAACTTCAAAATCCTTGCGGTTAATGTGTCAAGCGTTATTGACAATTTCAGATGTTCTCTGGACGACCGGCGAGATCTATCGCAGGACAACGGAATACAGACAGCGTTTTTCCGACAGACCACAGTCAAAGCGTGATTCTCTGATCCGAATTCCGGTGTGCGGTGTCCTTCAGACAGAAGCGGCAGTTTTACCGATTGATCCGTATCTGTACGGCTACTGGCTCGGAAACGGTAATGTGACCAAGCCGGAGATCACTGTTCGGACGGAGGATGTCGAGGATATCATCTCGAATATTCCGTATAAGGTACACAACCGTTATCCGCAGAAATGCGGCGGCAGTGAGATCATAAAGTACAATGAACTGAAAGCAGTACTACTTGACAGCTTCCGTGAAAAGAAGATCCGACCAGAATATCTGAGGGCATCCGCAGAGCAGCGGTGGGCATTGCTGCAAGGGCTGATGGATTCGGACGGCTGTATCGGTGAACGCAAAGGACAAAGCGTGTATGTCACAACGCTGCGAGAGCTGGCGCTTTCCGTCAGAGAACTGCTGTGGTCACTCGGCATCAAAAATGCAGTGAAATGTGAGCCTTCTACACGGCATGGGTGGCCGACCGGCGAGATTTTGTATATCGTCCGTTTTACAACCTTTGATGACCAACCGACATCAAGGCTTAAACGCAAAAATACACGCACACAGGCGCGGTTAAAGGAAACTCGCTCCTGTTTTCATTATCTGCTGGATATTCAACCTGTAAATCATCCTGTAAAAATGCAGTGCATTCAGGTGGACAGTCCGAGTCACCAATATCTCGCAGGACCGTCATTTGTGCCTACGCACAACAGTGAGCTTGCAGCGGCAATTGCACTGTATCTGCTCTACGCCGACAACGAGCCGTCTGCTGAGGTCTACGGCGCTGCTGCTGATCGTGGGCAGGCATCCATTGTATTCGATGTCGCCAAGCGCATGGTCGAAATGACACCGGCGCTCCTGAAACGCTCCAAGATCATGGCGGCCACAAAACGTCTGGTCAATTATTCCAATGTGGGATTCTATCAGGTGCTTTCGGCAGAAGTCGGTACCAAGCACGGTCTGAATGTATCCGGTCTGGTTCTGGATGAGCTTCATGCCCAGCCTAACCGCAGCCTTGTGGATGTTCTCACAAAGGGCTCCGGCGATGCCCGTACTCAACCGCTGTACTTCCTTATCACCACGGCAGGAACGGACAGAAATTCCATCTGCTACGAGTATCACACGAAAGCCAAAGACATCCTCGAAGGAAGGCGTATTGATCCGTCCTTTTATCCCGTGATCTACGGACTGGATGACGGCGATGACTGGAACGCGGAGGAATCTTGGTACAAGGCAAACCCCTCGCTCGGATACACTATCGCCATCGACCGAGTCCGCGATGCTCACCGAGAAGCCCTTACAAATCCCGCTGAAGAAAATGTATTCCGTCAGCTTCGTCTGGATCAGTGGGTAGGCAGTGCGGTGGCATGGATTCCGGAGCATATCTACGACAGGGGTAATCTTCCAATCGACCTTGAAAAGCTCCGAGGACGGGAGTGCTATGCGGGACTTGACCTGTCCAGCACATCGGATATCACGGCATTTGTGCTGGTGTTCCCTCCGCTGCATGACGGCGAGAAATACATCGTTGTCCCGCACTTCTGGCTGCCGAGAGAAACGCTCGATTTGCGAGTACGGCGAGACCATGTTCCCTACGATGTATGGGAGCGCATGGGATTATTTCATATCACCGAGGGCAATGTTGTGGACTACAGTTTCGTGCGGAAAACGATCAACGAGCTGCACACGATGTATAACATCAAGGAAATTGCCGCCGACCGCTGGAATGCAACGCAGTTAATCACCGATCTTGAGGGTGACGGCTTTACCGTTGTCCCAATCGGCATGGGCTTCAAGGATATGTCGCCACCGATGAAGGAGCTTTACAAGCTGCTGCTTGAGGGCAAGTTTATCCATAGCGGAAATCCTGTCCTGCGATGGATGGCAGGAAATGTGGTCGCTGAAATTGACGCGGCGGAAAATATCAAGCCGTCCAAGAAAAAGTCCACAGAGAAAATTGACGGCATCGTAGCATGGATCATGGCACTTGACCGCTGTATTCGCCACGAGATGCAAGGCAGTGTATATGATGAACCCGACCACGATCTTGTGGTCATCTGACAGGAGGTAATGTTTATGGGCTTTTTGAGCTGGCTTGGCATCAGCAAGCCGAGAGATGCGCCGATGCTGCCGGATATTCAGGACAATGTCCGGGATTCAGGAAACCTGTTCGTTTTCGGTATGACGCACAGCGGAGAGCGTGTGGATGAACGCACTGCAATGCAGATTGTTACCGTTTATGCCTGCGTGAGACTGCTGTCAAATACTATCGCAGGGCTTCCGCTGCATCTGTACAGATATACAGGTGACGGCGAGGATAAGGAACGCGCTACCGATCATCCGCTGTACAAAATACTCTACCGACAGCCGAATCCCGAAATGAGTTCATTCTCGTTCTGGGAAGCACTCATGTGCCACCTTTTACTATGGGGCAACGCCTATGCACAGATTGTCCGGGACGGTAAGAATGAAATTCTCGGTCTGTATCCGCTACTGCCGGAAAACATGGAGATCGACCGTGATCCAAAAAGCGGCGACCTCATTTACACCTATCATGCATACACTGATGAAAAGCCCGGTGAGCATGACAAGGATATCATCTTTCAGAGGGATGAGATACTGCACATTCCCGGTCTGGGATTCAATGGACTGGTCGGTTTCTCACCGATAGCGATGATGAAAAATGCACTCGGTGCGGTCATGGCAGTAGAGCGATACGGCAGTGCCTTCTTCAAAAACGGAGCGCAGCCTGCCGGCGTACTGGAGCATCCGGGCGTGCTCAAAGACCCGCAGAAAATCCGTGACAACTGGACACGGGCTTACGGCGGCGCACGCAACGCACACCGCATCGCAGTCCTCGAAGAAGGAATGCAGTATAAGCCGATATCGCTGCCGCCAGAGGATTCGCAGTTCCTTTCGACCCGCGAATTTGATGTTGAGGAGATCTGCCGTATGTTTCAGGTGCCGCCGCATCTGGTACAGGATCTGAAACGCAGCACCTTCAATAACATCGAGCATCAGGGTATTGCATTTGTGCAGTATTCTCTTATGCCGTGGATCATTCGCATCGAAAAGGGCATCATGAAAGACCTTCTTCTGGAGGAAGAACAGAATGTATATTTCCCGAAATTCAATGTGGACGGTCTGATGCGCGGCGACTACCAGAGCCGAATGAACGCCTACGCTATCGGTGTCGGCAACGGCTTTATGTCGCCCAATGATGTGCGCCGTCTTGAAAATATGGACTTGATCCCTGACGATCAGGGCGGCAACGACTACTACCTGAACGGCTCGTATAACAAGCTGGAGGATGCAGGTGCGGCATATGCTCTGAATCAGCCGCAGGAACAGCCGGATACCGAGGAACAGGATGAGCCGGACGAGAATCCGGGCGAAGAAACCGATGACAGATTCCTGCGAAAAAAGCGCAGGAAGAAATACAAGAATGGGGGTATGTAAATGGAAAAGTTCTGGAATTGGATCCACGATGACAGCGGCGGCAGAGTTCTTCGTCTCGAAGGTCCTATCGACTCGGAGAGCTTCTGGGGTGATGAAATTACGCCGCAATCTTTCCGCGATGAACTGTATGCCGAGGAGGGTGACATTACACTTTGGCTGAATAGTCCAGGCGGCAATGTGTTCGCAGCAGCAGAAATTTACACGATGATACGTGATTATCCGCACAGGGTAACGGTAAAAATCGCAAGCATTGCAGCATCGGCGGCGAGCGTGATTGCTATGGCAGGAAATACTGTGCAGATGTCTCCGACCGCACTCCTGTTCGTGCATGATCCGTCCACAATTGCGATGGGAAACGCCAAGGACATGGAAAAAGCCATCGCAACACTGAATGAGGTCAAAGAGAGCATCATCAACGCATATGCCGCAAAAACCGGACTCAGCAGAAACCGCATCAGCAAGCTCATGTCGGACGAGACATGGATCAATGCGAAAAAGGCAGTTGAGCTGGGCTTTGCAGATGAGATTCTGTTCGATGAAAAGTCCAAACCGGACAAGAAGGATGAGCCTGACGATCCGGAGGAGGATAAGCCCGAAAAGCCCGACGAGGAAGGCGGTGACGAGGACGGGGATGAAAAGAAGGAAACAGAAAAGAAGCCGTTCAAGCTAGAATCCGGCGATGCCCTTTGGCAGTACAGTACCCGTATCATGGGGCAGACCATCTTGGGAAAGATCACCGCTTCCGCAGCACACGAAGGCACAGAGCCGTCCGATGACGGCAAGGCAGAGGATGCACAGAAACCTTCCGAGGAAGGGCTGACGGATACAGCACCGACTGTGACCGTCCCTGTGATCGGCATGGACGGCAGAACTAAAGACGGCTCTGTGCCCTATGAAATTCTGAAACAACAGCTTGCTTTTCTGAGATAAGGAACATCTCAGAAGCACGCTGTTATTTTATGCCCGCCGGAGATGTCCGGCAGAAATGGAGAAAAGATATGAGCAAAATCATGGAACTGCGCAGCAAGCGCAATACCCTGTGGGAACAGACGAAAGCATTTCTTGAGCAGCACCGGGGTGAAAACGGTCTTGTGGAGACCGGTGCTGTGGAAACCTACAACAAAATGGCGGCAGATGTGCAGGCTCTCGGCGCAGAGATCGAGCGTCTGGAACAGCAGGCAGCCGTGGATGCGGCACTTTCCGCACCGACCTCCAAGCCCGTCACCAACGCTCCCGGCGCAAAGAACACGCCGCCCACTAACTCGACCGCAACGGACGAGTACAAGTGTGCGTTCTGGGATATGATCCGCAACAAGGGCGATCAGCTTGCAGTCCGCAACGCACTCTCTGTCGGTGAGGACACCGAGGGCGGCTACACTGTGCCGGACGAGTTCGAGCGCAGACTGATTCAGGCTCTCGAAGAGAATAACATCTTCCGCCAGATGGCAACGGTCATCAAGACCAATTCCGGTACCCGCAAGATCCCGATCGCCAATGACACGATGGAAGCACAGTGGATCGATGAGGGTGAGGAGATCCCGGAGACCGATACTCGTTTCGGTCAGACCACGCTCTCCGCATACAAGCTCGGCACAATGATCAAGATCAGCAACGAGCTTCTGCACGATTCCGCCTTCGACCTCGCAAGCTATATCGCTGCACGTTTCGGTGTGGCAATGGGCAACGCCGAGGAAAGAGCGTTCTTCACCGGTGACGGTGACAAGAAGCCCCTCGGTATTCTCGATGAGACCGGCGGCGCTGAGCTTGGTGTCACTGCGGCATCTCAGACTGCGATCACCTTCGATGAGATCTTCAACCTCTACTACAGCCTGAAGTCTCCCTACCGCCGCAACGCACAGTTCGTCTGCAACGAGACCATTCTCCTTCAGCTCATGAAGCTGAAAGACAAGAACGACAACTACCTCTGGAAGCCGAGCCTTGATATCGCAAAGCCGGATACAATTCTCGGCAGACCGATCCGCACCTCTTCCTTCATGCCCGGTATCGCAAAGGGTGAGCGTGTTCTCCTCTTCGGTGACATGAAGAATTACTGGGTGGCAGACCGTCAGAACCGCACCTTCCGCCGTCTGAACGAGCTGTATGCCCGCACCGATCAGGTCGGCTTCCTCACCACGCAGCGTGTGGACGGCCGTCTGATCCTGCCGGAATCCGTCAAGGTTCTCAAGATGGCTGGAACAAAGGCTACTACGACTGGCGGTAACACCGGCGGCGGTGCAGGCGGCAACGGCTGATGAACGGAGGGCAGATAAGTGACTCTGATCTCACTGCCTGAAACAAAAAACTATCTCCGTGTAGATCATTGCGAGGATGACAAGCTCATCCTCACTCTGATCGATACGGCACAGCGGCTCGTGATGGATGTGGGGCGCATGAATGAAAAGCAGCTCGCGGAAAATGAGGAGACCTCCCGGCAGGCTATGCTGTATACTGTTTCGTACCTCTATGAAAACCGCAATACTGCTGATTATCATGCGCTGACGCTGACACTCAGGGCACTGTTATTCGCACAGAGGGAGGGCATCGTCTGATGGAGATCGGAAAACTGAATCAGCGCATCGCCGTCCTTGAAAATCATGTCAAAAAAGATGCGATCGGCAATCACAAGGCTCAGTGGGAGGAGGTGTTCTCACTCTGGGCATCTGTGACTGTATCCAATAACGGTGCTTCTGAGGAGACGGATACCGGCGTGACCAGAGCGATTCAGAAGATTGAGGTCATCATCCGGCAAACTCCGCAGACAAAAAGAATGTCCTCAACGCTTTATCGCATCCGCTTTGACGGTCTGGACTACGACATCAAAGGCATTGTGCCGAATTACCAGACGCAGGACTATATGAAGCTGATCTGCGAATCCAGAAAGGCAGGTGCGAAGGATGACATCTATTGACGATATGGCATCGGAGATCATGAAAGGCTTGACGGAATATGCGGAGCTTGCTGATACAGCGATGAAGAAGGCTGTCCGCAAAACAGCGACTGCCGTCAAGAATGAGATCTCCGCTAACGCTCCGAAAAAGTCCGGTCGTTATCAGAAAAGCTGGGCTGCAAAAAAGGTAAAGGAGAACAGCCATACACTCGAAATGACGGTGCATTCTAAGAACCGCTATCAGATCGCGCACCTGCTGGAGCACGGTCATGCGAAACGAGGCGGTGGCCGTGTGGCTGCTATCCCGCATATCGCTCCTGCCGAAGCAAACGGTGCAGATATGCTCGAAACGCTCATCAAGAAGGAGTTATCGTGAGCTACGAAGAGATCAATGAGATGATGCAGGAGATCGGGCTGCCCTTTGCGTATCATCACTTCGCAGAGGGTGAAAGCCCCGATCCGCCCTTCACATTGTTTCTGTCTCCCGGCGAGGATACCTTTTCCGCAGATAATTTCATGTACCACAGCTTCAAAGAGCTGCACATCGAGCTTTATACGGATGAAAAATCGCCGGATACGGAACAGCGTGTGGAGGAAGTGCTGACACAGCACAACATCTATTACACAAAATCTGAGGTATGGATAGAGTCTGAAAAGCTCTACGAAGTCCTCTATATCATGGAGGTATGAAAAAATGGCACTTCAGAAAAACAAAGTCAAGTTCGGTCTGAACAAGGTCCACTATGCGAAGATCACCGCATGGAGCGATGAGGGTGTGCCCACCTTTGCAACTCCGGTGCGCCTGCCCGGTGCGGTGTCGCTTTCTATCGATGCCAACGGCGAGAACGAGAACTTTTTTGCCGATAACGGCGTGTACTACGTCATCAACAACAATGCTGGCTACGAGGGTGACCTTGAGGTGGCGCTCATCACCACCGATTTCGCCACTACGATCCTCGGTGAGCAGCTCGACAGCAAGGGTGTTCTTGTGGAGCGTAACGATGCCGAGACCTCGCAATTTGCACTGCTCTTCGAGTTCAACGGCGACAAGAACCACATCCGTCATGTGCTGTACTGCTGCTCGGCATCCCGTCCCTCGACCGAGAGTTCCACTACGGAGGAGTCCACTGAGGTCAAGACGGAGACTCTCTCGATGAAGGCAACGGCACTTCCTGACGGTCTGGTGAAGTCCAAGACCTGTGAAAGCACCGACCAGACCACCTATGACAACTGGTATAATGCGGTGTATATCCCGACCGCTACGACCACAAACAACAGCACCGGCACACGTTCTGCATCTTCCACCAAGAGCAGCACTGCCGCATCCACTACAACTGACTGATTCGGAGGAGAGAATATGGCTATCAAGAAAATCATCACTGTTGACGGTATCGATGTTCCTTTCAAGGCGAGCGCAACCCTGCCTCGCCTTTACCGTGCGAAGTTCTGTAAGGACATTTTCAAGGATTTTGCCGCACTGAAGGACTCTGTGGACGAAAGCGATGAGCAGGATTCCGGTCTCGGCATCGAGAGCCTTGAGGTCTTCGAGAATATCGCATGGACGATGGCGAAGCACGCCGATCCGGAGAACGTTCCCGACAGCCCGGACGACTGGCTCGAACAGTTCAACTGCTTCTCGATCTACGAGGTGCTGCCGCAGCTTTTCGAGCTGTGGGGCATGAATCTGGAGACACAGGCAGAGTCAAAAAAAAATCTCGCCCAGTTGACCGCGAGATGACAACGCCGCTGTTCCTCCTCCGATGTTTGCAGATCGGGCTGAGTCTTTCCGACCTTGATCTGCTCACCATCGGAATGGTTGATGAGATGTTCATCGAAAGGGATAATGATGAAGCGACCTATAACTATAAAGCCACGCAGAATGACATGGACAAATTCTGAGCATGAAAAGCAAGAAATATCGTGGGAATCTTTGCGAAAAGGTATGGATATTATCGTGCGGCAAGTTCTGAAAATTACGATTGTACTCCTGATCTACTCCCTTACAAATGCGCTAATATTGATTACCGTCGATTCAAATGGTGATAAATACATCACATCGCACGAAGAACTATCGAATTTTTTGTGCATTCTTCCAAAAGTGATATATTTATCACTTTACCTCTTGACATTATCGCAAATGTGTGATATGATTGTCACAGAAAGTGAGAAATACCTCACTTGGGAAGGCGGTAATATTTATGAAAAAGAACTCTCCGAAAACGAAAGAACCCATTAAGTCCTTGCGCTCCTATCATGCGGCCATCGCAGCACTATCTGCCTTTGGCATCATTGCCATTCTGTTTCTTGACGATTGGTCGGAAATGGTCGTGTGGTTGCCCATCGCAGTTGCAGTATTCTTTGATGGTAAGTTTGAAAAAGCCGATGAACTCGCAAAACAAAATCTTGCCAAAGCGAATACGCTCATCATGTGGATTCTTTTTGCGGCATTCGCAATTATCGGTATGTTCGCAAGGAACAGTGCTATTCCGGCCACAGTTTTTATTGGAATTATCTGTGCTTTGCTTGCAATCAGAAGCATCCTCTTTCTAATCATGGACACAACGTTCAGCAAGGAGGACGCAGATGTCTGAGCTTGTGACGAAAATTCGTGAATACCGTGCAAAAACAGGAATGAGTCAATTAGAGCTTGCCGAATTGACAGGAGTCCGGCGTGAAACGATTATTCGGCTTGAAAAAGGGCAGTACAATCCATCGCTAAAACTTGCTATGGATATTGCGCATATCTTTGGAACAACGGTCGAGGAACTCTTTTCATTCATCGATTCGGAATAACAAGTAAATTACCACACACAGAGCAGTCCTTCGGGGCTGCTTTTTATACCCTAACGGGAGGTGATATCGCATGGCAGGGAGAATTCGTGGGATCACAGTTGAAATCAATGGTAACACAACCGGTCTGCAAAAAGCCTTACAGAACGTAGATAAGAACATCAAAAACACGCAGACACAGCTCAAGGATGTCGAAAAGCTTCTGAAGCTCGATCCGACCAATACGGAACTGCTTGCTCAAAAGCAGAAGTTCCTCGGTGATGCCGTCAAAAGCACGAAAGAACGGCTGGATACCCTGAAAAAAGCCAGCGAGGAAGCCGCCAAAACCAAAGACAACTACGATGTTTGGAAGGCAAAATACGATCCGATCAAGCAGAAGATCGGTGAGACCGAAAACAAGCTGAAAGAACTGAAGGAACAGGCGAAAACCGCCGATGAGCAGCTTTCCAAAGGTGAGATCTCTCAGGAGAAGTACGATGCTTTGCAGCGTGAGATTAAGGAAACGACCGATGAACTGACATCTCTGAAACAGCAGGCAAAGGATGTATCCGATGAATTCGGAAATCCGATCTCCCCGGAGCAGTACGATGCCCTTCAGCGTGAGATCATCGAAACCGAGCAGGAGCTTCAGAATCTGCAAACGGAGGCAACCAAATCCCAAGAGGCTCTTGTGAAAATCGGTCAGGCGGGTGAAACCCTTGAAAAGGTCGGCGGCAAAATCGCCGATGTGGGCGAGACACTGACTACCCATGTGACTGTACCTGTTCTCGCCGCCGGTACTGCCGCTGTGAAAACGGCATCGGATTTTGATACTGCCATGAGCAAGGTCGCCGCTGTATCCGGTGCGACCGGTGATGAGCTGCAAGACCTGAGAGATAAAGCCCGTGAAATGGGCGCAAAGACAAAATTCTCCGCATCCGAAGCCGCGGAAGCCATGAACTACATGGCGATGGCAGGATGGAAAACGGGAGATATGCTTGACGGTATCGAAGGTATCATGAACCTTGCGGCGGCGAGCGGTGAGGATTTGGCAACCACATCGGATATCGTCACGGACGCTCTGACCGCTTTCGGACTGACAGCCGCTGATTCCGGACACTTTGCTGACGTACTTGCAGCAGCATCGTCCAACGCCAATACCAATGTGTCCATGATGGGTGAAACCTTTAAGTATTGTGCGCCTGTTGCAGGTGCGCTGGGTTTCTCCTGTGAGGACACTGCCGAGGCGATCGGTCTCATGGCGAACAGCGGTATCAAGGGTTCACAGGCAGGTACGGCGCTCCGTTCTATGATGAATGCGCTTGCCGGAGAGGTAAAATTCTGCGGTGATTCCTTCGGAGAGATCGAGATCGCTACTACCAATGCAGACGGCTCGATGCGTGATCTGAATGATATCCTTGCAGACTGCCGGGTGGCATTCTCACAGATGTCGGAATCGGAACAAGCATCTGCGGCACAAGCACTTGTCGGCAAAAATGCAATGTCCGGTTTTCTTGCAGTTATGAACGCCGCACCCTCAGATATTGAGAAGCTGAACAGTGCGATCAGCACTTGTTCCGATGAAGTGGACGGCTACAACGGCGTTACCGAAAAAATGGCCGCTGTCATGCAGGACAACCTCGGCGGTCAGCTCACCATTCTGAAATCGCAGCTTGAAGAATTAGCCATTTCCTTCGGTGAAATTCTTATGCCTGCGATCCGTGCTATCGTTAGCAAAATTCAAGCTCTGGTAGATAAGCTGAATCAAATGGATCCGGCGACCAAAGAAACGATCGTCAAAATCGCTCTGGTAGCCGCTGCACTGGGTCCGCTTTTAGTCGTTGTCGGCAAAACAATGGTCACAGTCGGCAAGCTCATGCAGTTCATTTCCAATCTCCCGACTATCATTGCCGGCGCAAAGGCGGCATTCAGTTCGTTCGGTGCTGCTATCGGCGGTATCTCTGCGCCCGTGGTCGCTGTCATTGCGGTTATCGCTGCTTTGGTAGCGGCTTTCGTACACCTGTGGAAAACAAATGATGAATTCAGAGCGAAAATCACGGCGATCTGGGAGCAGATCAAGGGTATTTTTCAGGGCTTCTGTCAGGGCATCGTAGACCGTCTCAACGCTTTAGGCTTCGACTTTGAGAACATCGGCGAGGTCATTAAAGCTGTATGGGAAGGACTGTGCAATTTTCTTGCGCCGATTTTTGAGGGCGTATTTCAGCAGATTGCTAACATCTTCAAGGCGGTAACGGATATCCTACTGAATGTGTTGGACATTTTTATCGGTATCTTCACGGGTGACTGGGAAAAAGTCTTGAACGGCATCAAGGGTATTTTTGTAGCGGTATGGAACTTCCTGAAAGACACGCTCCAAAACTATATGAATGTGCTGTGTAACATTTTCGGCACAAGCCTTGACGAAGTGAAAGAGTTCTGGGTGAATGTCTGGAATGCAATCAAGAACTTTTTTGTTGGTATCTGGAACGGTATCAAAAACTTCTTTACAGGTGTCGTAAATGGCATTGCAACATTTTTCACCAACATCTGGACAGGCATCAAGAACTTTTTTGTCGGCATCTGGACGGCAATTTATAACGATGTAACCACAAAAATCAATCTCATCAAGACCGTCATTGAGACTGTGTGGAACGCCATCCATACAGCAATCACAACAGTCATGAACGCCATCTGGTCAGTCATTACGACTGTATGGCAGACGATCTATGACATTATCTCTCCGCTGCTCGAAGCATTCCGTTATCTGTTCGAGACCATTTTTCAGGCAATTCAGATTCTCATCGGCATGGCAATGGACTGGATTCACGAGAAAATCACTGCTATCTGGAATGCCATTGTAGCCTTCTTGACTCCCATTTTGGAGAGTATCCGCGACTTCTTCCAGACCATTTGGGATGCGATCTGCACTACGATCAGTACTGTGCTTGATACGATCAAAAGCGTGATAGAGACTGTGTGGAATGCAATTTCCGGCTTTATCAGCACGATTCTGAACGCGATCTGGTCTGTGGTATCTTCCATCTGGAACAGCATCAGCGCACACATTTCGGCTGTGCTGAATGCGATTCATGCTGTGGTAAGCAGCGTATGGAACGCTATCAGCGGATTTATCAGCAGTATCCTGAACACCATTTCCTCCACAGTCTCAAACATCTGGAACAACATCAAAAATACAGTCACAACTGTGATGAATGCGATCAAGACCACAGTCTCGAATATCTGGGAATCTGTAAAATCCGCAGTATCTCAGAAGATCACTGCGATCAAAACAACGATTGTCAATGGCTTTAATGCGGCGGTCAGCTTCATCAAGAACCTTGCATCTGAGGCTTTCTCTTGGGGCGCTGACATCATCAACGGCATTGTGAACGGTATCAAGAGCTGTATCAACAAGGTATCCGATGCGGTCAAGGGTGTGGCTGACAAGATCAAGTCTTTCCTTCACTTCTCTGTACCTGACGAGGGACCTCTTGCAGACTTTGAGTCTTGGATGCCGGACTTCATGACAGGACTTGCGGACGGCATCAACGCCAATGCAGGTGTTGTCAACGATGCTGTCAATAACTTTGCGGGCGGACTGGCTGACAAGATCAGCAGCGTGATCCAGAATGCACTGTCCACTGTGGTAACCTCGGTGCAGGGCTTCATGACGCAGGTGTTCGATACCGTGAAAACGGTCTGGGCAAACGCCAATGCCGCAATTAATGCAACGATATCGCAGATCAGCAGCGATGTATCGTCCGGCTGGAAAGCGGTTGTGGCTACAATTAAAAACACCCTTGACAACATCAAGAGCGTGGTGACGACAACGTGGAGGGCTGTATTTTCTGTGATTGATTCTGCTCTGAGCGGAATCAAAAAGATCATCACTGCTGTATGGGCGGCACTGAAAAATCTGATCCAGACCGGACAGCTTGACATCAAAAATGTGATCTCTACAACATGGAACGCTGCGAAGGATGTGGTAAACACAGCCCTGAGCGGTATCAAGTCCGTAGTTTCTTCCATCTGGAACACTATGCCTGACATCGTGCGAAATCCGATGAATCAGGTCAAGGAGGCAGTGCTGTCTATCTGGGATAATGTGAAAAGCGGAATTTCTGACCGCCTCGGCGGTGTGCGGGATGCGGTTAGCAATGCCATGAATTCCGTTTATCAGGCAGTCATGGACAAAGTCAACAGCTCGTGGTCGTGGGGGCGTGACCTCATGCAAAACCTCATCAATGGCATCACCTATATGCTTGGCAATCTCATCAATACAGTTGCGGATGTGGCACGTGCAATCAGCGATTATCTGCACTTCTCCGTTCCCGACAAGGGACCGCTTTCTGAATTTGAGAGCTGGATGCCGGACTTTATGAAGGGACTGGCACAGGGTATCAACAAAAGCAAGAAATATGTGGAAAAAGCGGTATCCGGTGTTGCCGATGCTATGACCATGACAATGCAGTCCGGGTTCAACATGGATATGTCCGGTATGACAGGAGTAAGCAATTCCGCAGGTGTGGTAAACAACTACTACAACAATGACAACAGCCGGACAGTCAACCAGACGAATAATTCACCGAAGTCGCTGCCTCGACTGGAAATTTATCGGCAGACACGGAATGCGCTGAATGTGTGATTTATTACGCTGTGCAAGTAAAACAGGGGTAGGAATCAAGCTCCTGCCCCCTGCACATATTACTTCATACGGATAACGCAGTTCAAGATCGGTGATGGGGCGTATTTTATTATGCATCAATGCAATTGGTAAACATTCGCTAGCAGTTCCCTTTTCATGAGACATAAGTCAAAAACATCCAGCTTATTATCTTCGCAAAGATCAGCGGCTTTCCAATTGTTCAGAGTGGTGTCTGGAACAGCAAGCAGCCATTTTTGCAGCACTACAATGTCTGCTACGTTGAAATAGCCATCCGAGTTGACATCGCTTCGAAGATACTGCGGATTCTCCGGTTCAACAACTTCGGTAAAGGCATCCTTGGAAAACGAATAGCACCAGATTGTGTTGTCTAATTTCAAATAATAAACATTGGGGAGATTAGTTTCCTCGTCTATGTCATAGGTTAAATACTGTGCTGCATCATTTGTTTTTCTACGAATTTCATTGTATTCCAAACAGAGAGCATTTTGAGAGTCAATATGGTATTTGCCTGAGCCGTTTCCAGCCACAGCGTACTCTCCGCCGCCCGTGCTATAAATGAGCGAACCGGATGCAAGATATGGTTTTGTGCCCTCTGATTCATCATCTAAAACCACTTTCTTCTTTGTATTTAGTGTATACGCAGTACCGTCAGACTTGACATATACCCCACCAGCTACCATGCCGTTTCCATATCTCTTGAATCCAACATCTACTACATCGTCAGAAATCTGTTTGATTGTAGGTTCGTTCCCCACATTTCGGTCAACTTCCCATAAAATGTGGTTTTCATCAATGAAATAATTTCCATAAGAGCAGATCGCGTTCATAATGCCAGTAGCAAACGCCTGTCGGCTTATTGCTTTACCATCCTGATACTTTAGTTCCAGTAAAACAATCTCGCCCTTATCCGAAATTATGTACATATGGTCGCTTTCAGGAACGCCGCCAAAACCGCTATACACCTTATCAAGCACAATATTTCCGTTATCTCCGTATAAGCAATATATATCGCCGGATTCAGATATTGCATAAGATCCGACAACCTGTGAAAATACGATGCCATCTCCACCGACCGGTTGCTTACCGTTAATCTCTAATGTGCCATTTTGATAGAGAACCAGATCAGCTTGTACAAACAGAACAGAGCCGGAATCGTCATAAAATGAACCGTTCGAAAAGCCCTTCACATCATTCTTTAACGGGGAATACGCTCTGTTCTCTAATGCATATAATGTATTATTTTGCAAAACAAGTGTGTTTCCCGGTCTTAAAGACTTTGAAGTGTAGATTTGCTGTGAATCTTGGTTTTCCTTTGTTGGAGTGGTTGTTTCCGGAACCACGTCAATTTTTATTGTTCCCGTATGGATAACTTCATTTTTGAAGGAAAAGGAGTACGTAGTAGTTCCCGGAGTTTTTCCATAAATCTCAGCAGCAGATGCCTGCAAAGGTTGTACAACATCTCGATCAAAGCAGGCAATATCTGTGTCGTCAATTGCAAGTGACATATCAGAATATACGAAAAGCCCCTGTGGTAATGCACCAACCAGATTAGAAAATCCCACAGCACCATTTTCTACATCCTGAAAACGGAGAAGATTGATTCGCATATCATCTGTAATTTGATCCATTTGAGATAGATAGCACTTGTCAAGATTCATTTCTTTGATAAAAGAAACATCCGTTACCTGTGGCATATTACTAAGTTGCAGCGTTGACAGCGAAGTGAAATTTTTCAGAAATGAAAAATCAGCAAAACTGCCATTGCGCATATATAGGAAGCGAAGGTTTGGCAGAGTATTTAAAAAATCCAAAGATGTAATATCCGTTAGGTCAATATTTAGGTAATTGATTTGCAAAAATTCCTCTTCCGAAATGACACCATCACCGTTGGTGTCATAAGTTTCGTTTTGCATTAATTGATCGTACAGTGCAGTTTCAATATTCGCCGGGGAATCCTCGGCAATCGCTGATACACTGTTGAACGACAAGATTACAGCCAAAGCTGATACACATGCGAGTAACCTCTTCATTGTTATACACGCTCCTTTTTATTCGATAACTTTGTGTTGGCAGAGGCTATTATTCATTGCTTCTCACAAATTGCCAATTTGTCCTTAAACTTACATACATCTATTATACATGATAACCGCCGAAATGTAAAGGGGTGATTCCTATGTTTTTCAGCCTCATACTCGAAAACGCAGCCGGAGATAAAATAAACCTATCCACGACTGCAAACAACTTTATGACTTCAAAAATCGAAGGGCTAAATCCTCCGCCCGGAACAATCAGCGCATCGTCTTATGCAGGCATGGACGGAAGCTATCTGAACAATGCTTTTATAGAAAAGCGAAACCTTGTGATCCATTTTGAGATGCGTGGAATGGGCGTGGAAAGCCGCCGTCATCAGCTATATAAGGTGGTGAAGCCGAGCAGATATGTGAAAGTGTATTACAAGACCGCCGGCATTGATGTGTTCACTGAGGGATATGTCGAAATCTGTGAAGTTTCTAACTTCGAGCAGCTTGTTTCAGGACAGATATCTATACTCTGTCCTGATATTTACTGGTATTCCACAGAATCCGTCATGGCATATTACAGTCAGATCACGGGTGCATTCACATTCCCGTTCCCGACAGAATCCAATCCGGAGCCTTTCGTGCTGGGCAAATATAATACGCAGAACATCATGGAGATCATCAATGATGGTGACGAGATCGGCTTCACGCTTGTGATTGAAGCTCTCGAAGATGCAAGATCGCCCACGCTGTATAATGCGGATACGGACGAATATCTGCAAATCACCGGAGAGATTCTTGCAGGCGACATCATTACCGTGACAACCAAAACAGGCCATAAGACGGTAACACTGGACAGAGGCGGTGTCAAGACCAATATCATCAACCGACTTGTTTCCGGCTCAACATGGCTGACACTGCGTGAAGGCAGAAACCGCTTTTACCTGCGCGGCACGGGGTTGCAAAATCTGAGGGTGACCATCGTTCACACGAACGCTTATCTGGGGGTGTGATATGCAGATTGAAGTGTATAACATGGAAGCAGATGAAAACAATCTGACAATCACACTGGAAGCGGTGTGCGACAGTTTTTCTTCGCTCCTCTGGGATATTGAATATTACGACTGCGGACGGTTCGAGGTGTATATCGCTGCCAATCCGCAGAATATTGATATTTTTCAGACCGGGCGTATCGTAGGACGGGATGATGACAGCCAGCATTTCGGAATTATCGAGTCTGTGCAGATCGACACCGATGCAGAGAACGGCGACTATCTGATCGTAAAAGGCAGATTCCTCATGTGTCTGTTTGAACGCCGTATCATCAATCCTACGCTCTCTATCACAGCGGATACGGCGTATTCGGATATTGTCCGAAATGCGGTAACTCTGAATGCAATACAGCAGGATAACCGCCGTATTCCGGGTCTTTCCCTCGGAACTGTGTCCGGTGCCTGTTGGGAGCAGACAGCAACCTTGCAAGTCAGCTACGCCAATCTTATGGAATGGGTGTATACCATCTGCGAGAGGATCGGCGGCACAGCAAATATCCGGATTGTGAAGAACAGCGGCGAGACCTATAAAATGGTCTTTGATTTATCTGAGGGAACGGACAGAAGCATCACACAGGACGATGAATCGCATATCATCTTTTCCGATGCTTACAGCAATCTGCTATCATTTTCCTATGCTTCCGATTCAGCTATCACACGCAACTTTGCCTACATCTATGGGCATGGTGAAGGTTCAGAGCGTAAACACACAACATATTGTGTCGGAGAAGAACCTGCATATTTGTCTCGCTATGAGCTGTATGTGGATGCAAAGGATATCTCCGAAGAAGAACAGACCGAGGGTGTGACAGTACCGATTCCTGAAGAGCGATATATCGAATTATTAAAGTCTCGCGGCTCAGAAAAACTGGTCGATCCGAAAACAGCCTCAGAATCGGAGATAGCGGCAGATTCTACACAGTATGTCTACAACCGTGATTATTATGTTGGTGACTATGTGACCGTGGAGCATAAGCGTTTCGGGATGATCCAGCCGAAAGTGCAGCTCATCGGCATGATCGAGGCTTTCGACCAGAACGGCAGGAGCCTTACACCGACCTTCAGAAAGGAATGATAACATGGCATTTTCATGCGGCTTTTTCAATTCAAAAGGTCTTGACAGAACCTATACAGCGGAGAACTTCACTGAGTATCTCAGCAGTATCATCTGCAACGGTATTCTCGATACCTACGGGCAGAATTTCAAGCTAACGTCAGCTTCTTCCGGCTTGAAAGTAATTCTCGGCACGGGCAAAGCGTGGATCAACGGACACTATTTCGTCAATGATTCCCGCTATACGATCGATCTGTCAGAGTATATGGACGAGTCCTTGCCGCGCTATGTGGGCATTGCAATTTATCTTGATACGACAGAATCCGTCCGCAGCGTGACGCTGAAGCTGTTTCCCGGTACACCTGCTGAAAGTCCGTCGCTGCCGTCTATCCCGCAGGATGCAGACCATGTGCGGCTGCTCATGTATGCAGTGCGCCTGAATCCCGGTGCAACGGAATTGTCCGACCGTGACTGGTGGGATTACCGTGAGGATTCAAATGTCTGCGGGTACTGTAAGTGCATCCTCGGTAAATGCAAGATCACGGAACTGATGTCACAGATGGCGCAGCTTATCGCAGAGGTACAGGAAAATAATCAGACGATTGAGGAACTCACCAATAAGGTGGAAGAACTGACCGCCGAGGTTGAGGATATCGGGGATGTGATCTTAGCTGGACAGTGCGGTGATAATGTCTATTATGTATTGTACTCCAACGGCAAGGTGCTGCTCAAAGGCACAGGACCGATGTACGAATACAATAGCTCCGACCGTTCGCCGTTCTACAGGAATGACGCAGTAAAGAAGGTTGTGGTATCTGAGGGTATTACTTCTGTCGGATACGATGCATTTTTGCGCTGTATGAATCTTGAATCTGCCTCGCTCCCGTCAACGCTCACATACATCGGAAGCGGTGCCTTCATGCCTGCGGATGAAGGAATGGGTGCTGCGGGAAAGCTGAAAAGCATCACCATTCCGGATGCAGTATCGACTATCGGCGGCGGTGCATTCTGGGGTGCTGCATTGACTTCTCTTACAATTCCGCACAATGTTTCTTCTGTCGGCAGCTATGTGTGCAGAGATTGTTCACGTCTGGTATCTGTGAGATATGAAGGCTCTGTGGTTGGCGCATATATGTTTGTGGGCTGCTCGGCTTTAAGTGAGTTCACCATTGCAAATACAGTTACGGAAATCAAGGAGCATTGCTTCAATTACTGCACGTCACTTGAAATCATCACTTATGAGGGTAGTTTGGCGCAGTGGCAGGCAATTCCGAAGGGTACAAGCTGGGACGGCAAAGGTGGCTCCGGACTTGCTGTATCCGGTCTGACCCGTATCCAGTGCCTTGACGGATTTATGGAATGGGATGACGAGAACCATGAATGGAAAGTTGGTGAAGAATAATGTGGAAATTCCTTATAAAAAACCAGAGCATTGAGATTGTGGAGCGAGAGATTCTTGCAGACCACCAAATTCAGTATGTGCAGTTCAAATTCACATTTGACGGTGACTGGAAGCATTTTCACAAGGTCGTGCAGTTCTCACAGTGTGATGAGATGTATTCCGTAGTCCTCGGCACAGAGGGAACGACCTTGTATCTGCCTGCGGAACTTCATGCAGGTGCGGCTAAAATGGCTGTATTCGGCTACGATACGGAAAGCGATACGACTGTGAGAGCAACGACAGTTCCTGTGACGTTGAATATCCGTGAATCCGGCTTTGAGGGCGATGATCCGCCGATCCCGCCGACACCTGATCTGTATGCTCAGCTTCTGAAACGTATTGAGGACGCAGAACACGGACTGGACGGAAAGAGCGCCTATGAGATCGCTGTGGAGCACGGCTATGTCGGCACGGAGGAGGAATGGCTGGAAAGTTTGAAGGGCAAGGACGGCATCACGCCGGATATGTCGGAGTATCCGAAAACAACGGAAGTCACGACGATAATTGAGCGTGAGATTGCTCCCGTAGCGGAGGAGGCGCACAGCCACTCTAATAAGGAAACGCTCGACCGTCTGACCCCGGAACTGATGCAGGAGCTTGACGGCTTGCAGCAATTTGAGGACAGCACCACCTACGAGATTCAGACGCTGAATGAAGCAGTAGAGAATCTCAGACCGAGTACGCACAGTCATACGAACCTTGATGTGCTGAACGCCCTGAATGCGGCACTTCTGGCGGATTTGCAGGGCTTACAGCAGTTTGAGGATGCCACGAATTATGATATCCATGATATCCGGGAGGCTCTGCTTCCAATCAGTTCTGCGGCGCATACCCACAACAACAAAGATGTGCTGGACACCATCACCGAGCAGTATATGCATGATGAAGCGGCTTTCCATGCACAGACAGCAGACGCTCTGCACGGACTGTCTACCGGACTGAGCGAGGTTTCTGCGCAGGCGCATTCTCATGCAAATAAAGCTGTAATCGACAGCATCACGCAGGAGATGCTTGATGATCTCTCGTCCATTTCTACTGTTGTCGGACAGGCGCACTGGCATCACAATCTCACAACACTGAACAGTATCACAGAATCCCACGTTACACGCTGGAATGACGCATACACTACAGCTATGAATCTTACGGAGCGTGTGGGGGTCAATGAGGGTGTGTTCGAGCGTTTCAAGACGGAGATCCTCTATGATATGCAGGGCGCAAAAACGTCTATCACTGAGATCAATACTCGTTTGGCAGCATTGGAGGATGCACTTTCCGGTGTCGAAACTGCACTGGCTGATATCGTGGAGGTGAGCGAATGAGTATCGGAAGTTATCTGACGGCCCTCGATGAGCAGAGAGACCAACTTGCAAGAAACCTTGTGACAATGGGCGTGCAGGCTTCAGAATCTGAAAAACTGAATTCGCTCGTGCCGAAGGTGCTGCAAATTCCGCAGACAAAGCCGGAAATCACGCTGTTCAGGGCTTCCATCGATGCTCTCCATGATTACGGCGAGAAGGTGTACACCTTTTATAATGACGGATATCGCAGCCTTGCAGGTTTTACCGAATCCTACGAGCATTTCTGCTGTGATGAAAACGGCTATGCGATCTACTACAATCAGCCTGATTTCAACTGGGGGGCTGTCATTTATACCATGTGTGTGGAGCCTGTTCGTATCAATGCTAACCGAAAAATACTTCTAAGCTACAAGTCAGGTGCAACTGATATCGGTGAGATGTGGCTTGTTCCGAAAAGCAACGAAGTGTTATCTCCGGCAGATACCGCCCGATATATTTCCGAGGTGATTCAGAATAATAACGCTATTTCTGTCTCATTCGGCTGGCTTGGCACTGGGGGCAATTATATCAATGTCCTGCACAAATGCAGCAACATCAGTGAAGGCGAGTATTACCTTGCGTGGAAGGCGGTGACGGACAACACAAGCCCGATGATCCGTTCAGTCAGAATTGTAGATACAGCAATTTGAAGGAGGACAAAATGAAAGAAAATATCTGTACCGCCGCTGGAGTCATCGGCGGTTTTTTTGCAGCACTGCTCGGCGGCTGGGATTCGGCTATGATCACACTGATTATTTTCATGGCTATCGACTTCACGACCGGACTGATCGCTGCATCTATGGGAAAATCCAAGCACAGCAAGACCGGCAGGCTCAGCTCCAAGGCAGGCTGGGTTGGACTCGCAAAGAAGTTCTGCATTCTGCTCATGGTTGTGGTGGCAGTGAGAATGGATATTCTCATCGGTACGACATATATCCGTGATGCGACATGCATCGGATTCTGTGTCAACGAACTGTTGTCCATCGTGGAGAACACGTCGCTTATGGGTATCCCATACCCGGAACCGATTCGCAAGGGCATTGAAGTTTTACAAAACAAAGTCAAGGAGGACGACCATGATTAAGACCTATTCCTATTCAGACAACACCCAACTCTCTGCACATTTCAATGCAAAAGAATTCCGCTGCAAATGCGGCAAGGTGCATGAATTCAGTATCTCCAACGAACTTGTGGATAAGCTGGAGAAATTATACACCGCACTCAACTGCTCAAAAATCATTGTGACCTCCGGCTACAGATGCCCCACACATGATAAGAATGTGGGCGGCAGCGGTACCGGACAGCATACGCTCGGCAATGCGGCGGATATCTGCTGCTACGGTCAGGACGGACAGCCGATTTCCAGCAAAACCGTTTGCTGTAAAGCACAGGATATCGGCTTTACTGGCATTGCCAACATTACCGCCGCATATATCTACACGCATGTGGATATGCGTCCGAATGGCAAATGGTACGGCGATGAAGTTCACGGCAACAGCTCTGTGACCGATGATTTTTACAAGTATTTTTCTGCTGATACTGCGGATAACCACAAAGAGGCTGATACTATGAAAGGTATCGATGTGAGCGTTCACAACGGTGATATCGACTGGCAAAAAGTCAAAGCTGACGGTATTGAGTTTGCTATCCTGCGTGCAGGCTATGGCAAGCTGGCATCCCAGAAAGATCAGAAATTCGAGCAGAATTACAAGAATGCAAAAGCTGTGAATTTCCCTGTCGGTGCGTACTGGTATTCCTATGCGATGAGTCCGGAAGAAGCAGAGCTTGAAGCGGATGTGTTCCTGTCTGTTATCAAGGGAAAGCAGTTTGAAATGCCTGTATATTTCGATCTTGAGGAAAAGAAGCAGTTCGACCTCGGCAAGGAAAAGGTCTCTGCAATTATGAGAGCATTTCTGGAGCGTGTCGAATCCGCCGGCTATTTCACTGGGCTCTACGGTTCTGCTTCATCCCTCACTACCCACACTGCCGATGATATCAAGAGCCGCTACACCATTTGGCTTGCCCACTGGGTCGATCAGACCAACTACAGCGGTGCATACGCCATCTGGCAGTACAGCAGCAAAGGCAAGGTTGCAGGCATCAACGGCAATGTGGATCTGGATATCTGCTACAAGGATTTTCCCACAGTCATCAAGAATAAGGGACTGAACGGATTCGGCAAGGAGAAAGATCTTCCTGATCCGCCTGTTACTACTGCGGATGACGGTATCGCTGTCGAGGTAACTGTGGACGGTCAGAAGTATAGCGGCAAACTGAATAAGGCGTAAAAAAACTCCCCGGAACTGCTCAAAACGAACAGCTCCGGGGAGCATTATTTCGGGATCATATCTTAGCGAGGTATTATCCCTCAATTGCAATATACTTGTGATTCTCCAGCTTCTTAGGCTCTGCCTTCGGAACGCAGATGTTCAGAACACCGTCCTCAAACTTTGCCTTCACATCGGCTTCGGTAACAGTATCACCGATATAGAAACTTCTCTGCATTGCACCGGCGTAACGCTCCTGACGGATCAGCTTGCCCTTCTCAGTCTTTTCGTCCTTGTCAAGCCCCTTTGCGGCACTGACAGTCAGATAACCGTTCTGAAGCTCAAGATTGATCTGGTCTTTCTTGAAGCCCGGCAAATCGATAACGATCTCATAGTGGTCGTCATGCTCATGGACATCCGTCTTCATAACCTGCGCAGCGTGCTTGCCGTACAGCTTCTTCTCCACGTCTCTGCCGAAGTCAGGGAATCTGAAGAAATCATCGAATAAGTTTTCACCGAAAATGCTAGGATACAACATAGGTCAGTCCTCCTTTTTACTCGTCACATTGTTTCCATTGCTTCGAGCAAGGGGACGGAGGGTTCAGCACCCGGATCCTTTGGTGCTTCTCTGTTCCTTTGTTCTGATTATATTATAGCACTCTGAATTAGCACTGTCAAGGAAAGAGTGCTAATTTTCACATAGGTTTCAAATTTTTGACAGAAATGTCACATTAGCTTTTCAGGAGGTATGCTATGGAACAGCAGAAAATCATTGACGAAATCAATTTTTTCAGAGCGCAGACAATCACAAGATTGCTGTTTGAAAGCGGCATGATCACAACTGACGAATGTGACAAATTAACGGAACTGAACCGCGAATCTTTCTCTCCGATGTTTGCGGACTTATTACCGAAAACACTTGAAAAATCGTCAAACCAGAGCTAATATAGTGTACTGACAAAAGGAGGTAATGCCATGATCATAAGAAAAATCGATGCACAGGAACCTGCAGCAGCACAGAAACTGCGCATGGCCGCTTACTGCCGTGTCAGTACCGAGAACGCTGACCAGAAGGAAAGCCTTGAAGCCCAGAAAGCACATTATGAAACATGGATCAAACGGCATTCCGACTGGGAATTTGCAGGCGTATTCTATGATTTCGGTATCAGCGGAATAAAAGCAGATTCCCGTGATGGCTTGCAGGCGCTTTTGTATGCCTGCCGTACCGGGAACATCGATTATGTGCTGACAAAATCAATCAGCCGTTTTTCCCGTAATACCGCTGACTGTCTGTCGCTGGTGCGGGAACTGCTGTCGTGCAATATCCCGATCTACTTTGAAAAGGAAAACATAGACACCGGCTCAATGGATAGTGAACTGATTCTGTCGATGCTTAGCAGCATGGCGCAAGACGAATCAGAATCGATCTCCAAGAATGTGAAATGGTCGATACAGCAGAGAATTGAAGCAGGAACCTTCAAATTCGGTTATCCGCCGTATGGCTATGCAAAAGATGCCAACGGCGATCTTGTCATCGAACCAACTGAAGCTGAAGTAATCCGTCTGATCTTTTCATCGGCACTGAACGGAATAGGAACATACAAGATCGCTCAGATGCTTGAAAGCAGGGGGATTCCTACCCGTAAGGGTGGAAAATGGTCTGGCTCAACGATCAAAGGAATACTCGTGAACGAAAAATACTACGGCGCTGCCGCGTTCATGAAAACCTATACGGACAGCAGCTTCCGGCGGCATAACAATCACGGAGAGGTCGACAGCTACTATGCGGAGGAGCATCACGAGCCGATCATCAGCAGAGAGGTGTTCGACAAGGTACAGCTTGTCCTGCAAAAGCATGCTGAAGAGCATAATATTGAAGCGGATGTCGGGAAGTATCAGAATAAGTATCCGTTTTCCGGCAAAATCATCTGCGGTGAATGCGGCGGTAAATTCAAGCGGCAGACGCAGACCACTGGAATTGCGTGGGCTTGTACGACACACCTGTATAATAAGGCTTCCTGTTCTATGAAGTTCTTAAAGGATGCGGCAGTCAAAGCTGCATTTGTGACCATGCTGAACAAGCTGATTTTCGGCTATCAGTTTATCCTGTCTCCGTATCTGGAATCATTGAAACTTTCCGATGCTGACAATCACCTTCTAAGTATAATGGAATTAAAGACAGCGCTGCAGAAGAATACGGACAGAAAGCAGGAGCTCAGAAAACTTCGTGTCGGCGGTTTCCTTGACAGCGTAATGTATATGCAGGAGCTGAGACGGATCGAACAGCAGAACGAGGAATACCGCGCTACACTTAAAAATCAGGAAAAGACCGCTGTGAACGGAAGCATCAAGGAAACAGAAAAGCTACTGCATTTCATAGAATCACTCGAAACACAGACAGAATTCAGCGATGAAGCTTTCACGGAGTACGTGGACAGCATTATCGTCTATTCCCGCACAAGAATTGGATTTCGTTTGAAATGCGGACTGACGCTGAAGGAGGAGTTATGCTCGGGTACAGAATAATTGATGGAATAGCAAAAATCGATGAATCCGAAGCCTGTGCAATCAGAGCGATTTTTAGCGGCTATATTTCGGGCATGAGCCTGCGAGAAGCCGCAGAAAAAGCCGGAAAGCCTATGGTTCACAGCATGGTGAAGCGTGTCATCCGGAATATCTGCTATATCGGCGATGACTTCTATCCAGCGATCGTCAGCAGGCAGACATTCACAAAGGCAAATGCCGAGCTGATCCGCAGAGCCGAAAAGCACGGAAGCGGGAAACGGCTGAAAGTACCGCCCGTCTATACAGAATTTACACTTGCTGAACCGGAAATGCAATATGAGGATCCGATCGCGCAGGCAGAATATATGTACAGCTTGATAGGGGTGATAAAATGAACGTGATCAAAATTCCTGCAAAACCGCAGAAGGGCAACAGCGCCGCAAAAACGGAGATAAAGAAGCTTCGTGTAGCGGCATACTGCCGTGTCAGCACGGACAATGAAGAACAGGCATCCAGCTATGAGAGCCAGATCCAGCACTATACAGAGTACATCAATTCAAAACCCGAATGGGAAATGGTCAGGGTATACGCAGATGAAGGAATCTCAGCAACCTCAACAAAAGGCAGAGAGGAATTCAATGCGATGATCGAGGACTGCAAAAAGGGTCTGATCGACCTGATCCTGACAAAATCTATCAGCCGATTTGCCCGAAACACTGTGGACTGCCTGAATTACATCCGCATGCTGAAGGGTATGAATATCCCCGTGTACTTTGAAAAGGAATCTATCAATACGATGGATACAAGGGGCGAAGTTCTCCTGACGATCATGGCATCACTGGCGCAGCAGGAATCTGAATCCCTCAGCAAAAATACAAAAATGGGTATCCATTATCGCTTTCAGCAGGGTAAGGTGATGGTCAATGCCCGCAACTTCCTCGGCTACGATAAGGATGAGAACGGTCACCTGATCATCAACCCGGAACAGGCTGAGATCGTCAAACGCATTTTCAGAGAGTACTTTGAGGGGAAAAGCTGTAAAAAGATCGCGCAGGGATTAGAGCGTGACGGCGTCCTGACCTCCCGCGGAAAGGCAAAATGGCATGACACATCGATTCGTAAGATACTTGAAAACGAGAAGTATATGGGCGATGCACTCCTGCAAAAGACCTGCACGGTGGACTTTCTGAATAAAAAGCGGGTAAAGAATACCGGAATGCAGCCGCAGTATTATGTCGAGGACGACCATGAAGCAATTATCCCGAAAGAGATATTTCTGATGGTACAGGAGGAAATGGCACGGCGCAGTGAACAGAACGCCTGCTTTGGCAGACGGAAGAATTTCAGTGCAAACCATCCGTTTTCAAAAATCGTGTTCTGCGCTGAATGCGGTGAGGAGTTCCGCAGAATCCACTGGAATAATCGCGGCAAGAAGTCAGTCGTGTGGCGGTGCCTGACCAGACTGAAGCAGAAGGATCAGTGCCATGCAAGAACGGTCAATGAGGAGACCTTGATTGAAGCATTCCTTGACGCCCTCAACGAAATCGTGGGGAACAGCGATGATTACCTGACAAGGCTGAAAGAAAACCTTGAAACAGCGATCAACGAAGCACACCCGGAAAGTGCCGCAGCACTGGCAGCGAAAATGGCAAAGCTGCAACAGGAGCTGATCGACAGAACAGAGCGCCGTGAGAACTACGATGACATCACCGAGGAGATCCTGCGCCTGCGTGAGCTGCAGGAACAGACCGCAATGGACGACACCGCAAAATCGGAACACAAGAAGCGTATCCGGGAACTGCTGAAGTTTATAGAACGGCAGAAGAGCAAGGTTTGCGTGTTTAACGGCAGTCTTGTTAAGAAGCTACTTGAAAAAGTGAATGTGTATGATGACTATCTGGAGTTACGGTTCAAATCCGGTGTGACGGTCAGCGTGGAAAAGTGAATATGATTATATGATCCCCCTCATCAGGTAGGAAGTTGAGATAATTCTTGCCTGGTGAGGGGGATTTTTTGTTTTATGGGTTATTCATCGTTTTGAGTGCTTTCAACATAAAGACAAAAAGGCATTAAGAGATATCTGGTCATACCAAACGTTAAAGATCAAACAATATGGTTAAGAATGATATCATACAGAGGAATAACATTTCTTTTGTAAAAATCCTCGTCACAATTCCATAATTCCTGAAACTCTTCTTCTCTGTAATCCTCGTCAAACAAAGAGTAGAACCTCCTGTCCGTACCCACATAGCATGGCATCAAGCTAAACGCCTCAAATATTTTTTCCCCAGAAAACTGATCTGCAGTGATATCAATTATTACTCCGTCATTGGTTTCAAGCCACGTATGCGGAAATTTATTCTCCCAATCATCATAGTCATATTCCCCGTGGATGCATTTTGTATGAATTCCTTTTTCATACAGATATTGTGCGAGAAGAACACTTGCAACTTCACAGCAACCTTTTGGAAAATACGGCATTGTCGATCTAGTGGTTCTTGAAGAAGTGGCACCGCATTCAACCGCACTCTCTATACCATTCCGAAAGGATTGAGCGAGTCTTCTGATTTCAGTTATGTTCACGATACTCATATTATCAGCCTTTCTCTTTATCAAAATGAGCAAATGAATTATTTTTGATCGGTATCTGTGCTAGCTTCGTTGTGTTCGGATTCTGCATCTGTAACTTTGATGTATGTCTTATCATCCGAACACACTAATTCAATTTGACTTTTATTCACGATTTGATCGTATTGACTGATGCTTTTGCTTATCTGATCAAACGGCTTGTAATCCTTGCATTGCTGAACCAACGATTTTGCCTGCGAAATTACTTCTTCTTTAGCTTTTGCTTTTGCGGCATCATTTTTCTCATTAACTGTATCGGCAATCGAATATCCTAAAAAATAGCTTCCGAAAAAGGCTTTACTTACACCGCCTGCAACCGTTTTGGTAATCAGTTCAACTACTTCATTTGGCTTATAAGCCTTTGCTTTAGCAAAGAAAGCGTTGAATTCAGTCTCCAAAGTTTTAACGTCTTTCTTATATTCGGTGATTCTTGATTTAATATCATCATGAACTGCAGATAAATATTGTTCATCCATATTCCCTGATAAAACAGTTTCTAAATAATATGCCATACAATATGTATGGAGAACATATTTGTAGCAAAGGAAAAGATTACCAAGTTCACTTACAGCTATGACGATTTCTTTTTTCTTGCCATTTTTTTTAAGTTGTTGCAATTCCTCTTTTTTCAGTTGGAAAGAGGTGGCATAAAAATTAGTGTTGACTAAACTTTCTTTGCGAATCTGCTGTAGCTGAATAATAGTAGCTTGTTTAAGATGCTCATTTTCTTGAATAGACGCGAAATCACGAACAACTTGCTGTAGATACTCTTCATTAGCCCAGAGTCCGCTGATTTTTTCCATTTCAAGGAACCGGCGTATCCCATCAACTTTCTTATCTATAGATGACAATTTGCCATTGATTTCTGAAAGAAAGTATTGTCCCGTAACCATTGAAAGCGCTGAAAAAACGGCATTTGCCACCAATGGTCCCATTGATGCGGATTTCAGAAGCGCTTGTCCCGTTATCTTATTATTGGTTCCGGCTTGTACAACATTTGCTCTAAGAAAGCCGTCTCCTTGCTTAGCCTGCTGAAGCACTCCGAGGCTTTTGTCAAAGTAAACACGATAGGTTCCATGATAACTGATAGCATGAGTGGCAAGCCCCGGAAGCTGTTGAAACATCATTCCAATCTGCCCTAAATGAGAATTTGGAATCTCCTTATATCCGGACTCAGCCATATCTTCGGGGGATATGATAGCATCTTCACATAAACTATGAATGCCATAAGCCTCTAAATAATAACGGATTTCGTCATCAGATGAATTGTCTCCACCTTTTTTCTGAGAGCCATAATAAACCTCCTTTGCTTTTTAAGTGATATCTTTTCATACTCTGACAACATTTTGACGCACTACAAAAAGCCAATTATCATTTTGACGCACTAACCTCAGTGTGCAGAAATGTTGTCAGCCGTTTTTAGTGCGTAGATGTCTTTCCGAATACAGCAAAAGCCATACCCGGGGTGAGTGTGCAGTTTAAATGCATAGCCGAAAACCGCCGTAAAATCGGAATTTACTTCAGCAGGCACAGGCTCTATATCAGGAAATGTTCGTTAATACAGCAAATGAGCAACGAAGAGTATGTCGAGCTGAGGAGTACTTTGATATCTCCATTGGTAAAACTCCGCCTCGTAAAGAACATCAGTGGTTCACGACTAATCCATCTGATGTTACATGGGTATCCATTTCGGATATGGGTAGCTGTGGTACATATATTCGCAGAAGCTCTGAGCAACTAACACATGAAGCAGTCGACAAGTTTAAAATTAGAGTTATCCCCAGTAACACTGTCCTATTGAGTTTCAAATTAACGGTTGGTCGCATTGCTATCACCTATGGTGAAATGACCACGAATGAGGCTATTGCTCACTTCAAAACAGATAGACCCTTCATCAATGAGTATCTGTATTGTTATTTGAAGAATTTTAACTATCAAACAATGGGAAGTACATCCTCAATTGCAACTGCTGTTAATTCCAAAATTATTAAGGCTATGCCGTTCGTCGTTCCTACTGATGATGAGATATCTCGTTTCCACTCCGTTGTCAGTCCAATGTTCGCTCAGATTCTAAGCAATCAGCTTGAAAATGATTCACTGGCAGAAACGAGAGACACGCTGTTACCTCGGTTGATGTCCGGCGAACTGGAAGTCTCCAATATCGACCTTTAAGCCGCTAAATTCTCGTTTATTTTCATATTAAGCGAGATTTTATCATATATTACCTTCCAAATCTCCCCGATTATATTTTGGATTTCGTTTGGAAATATGGGAATAGGAACATTTCTTAGTTGCTGTATTCCTATACTTGGTCTTGTGGAACCAGTTATTTTACTATTAACGTGTCCCCAAAATTCATACGATTCAACCACTGCTCTAAGATACCATGGATTGATATTAGGCTTGGGATTGATAATTGATAATGCGGGACTAATTGCATAGCGGTGTTTACTTCTGTCTGGAAAGGATACAATTTTGCCGATTGTATTTCCCATTTTCGCATAACCAATTGTCTTGTCATCGATAATATAACTTTTTTCGTGATCTTCAATTACTGAAACATCGACGTGTCGCACCTTATCAAAAGCCGCTGTGCCAAAATAATCTATATCTCCAATGCCCAAAAACGGGTATCCGTCTGCCACTTCTTCTGGTGCTCTATGACTTGGATGCGGATCAATAACATCTGCGTATTCTCCAAGTGATGCATAGAATACTTTTTCATTATCAGATTTCATAACCAATCGCCCCCAGCTTCTTTCTAATCTCATCTTCGAGTTCATGGGACTTGGCGAACATATCCGACAGCTCCGAGGTCAAACGCGTCATTTTCTCCTCAAACGGCTCGCCGTCATCTTCCTGCTCCTCAATGCCGACATATCGTCCCGGCGTAAGGATATAATCCTGTTTTGCAATATCCTGCAATGTCGCAACAGCGCAGAAGCCCTTTACATCTTCAAGCGTACCATCTTGGAACGCAGCGAATGTATCTGCAAGTTTCTGGATATCCTCTTCGGAGAAATCTCTGTGCTTGCGGTCAACCATATGTCCCATTTTGCGGGCATCGATAAAGAGCGTCTTGCCTTTTTGCTTCTTCCCCTTTGTGATAAACCACAGCGTTACAGGGATAGTGACGGAGTAGAAAAGCTGTGTCGGCATCGCAACGATACCCTCAACCAAGTCGGCTTCAATGATATTCTTACGAATATCGCCCTCACCGCTTGACTGCGTAGACAGCGCACCGTTCGCAAGCACCAGACCGATCTTACCGTTTGGTGCAAGGTGGTGTATCATGTGCTGTATCCACGCATAGTTCGCATTTCCGGCAGGCGGTACACCGTATTTCCAACGAATATCATCTTTGAGCTTGTCCTGCCCCCAGTTCGAGAGATTGAACGGCGGATTTGCCATTATAAAGTCCGCTTTCAGCGTTTTATGCAGATCATTGAAGAATGTATCTGCTTGATACTCTCCCAGATTAGCCCCAATTCCATGAATCGCCATGTTGATTTTTGCCATTTTCCATGTGTCAGCATTAGATTCCTGACCACAAACAGATATACAGTCTCTTTTTCCGCTGTGCGCTTCAACAAAATCTGCCGATTGCACAAACATACCGCCACTACCACAACATGGATCATAGACACGACAATTTTCAAACGGCTGCAAAATAGCAACGATTGTTTTAACTATACTTTCGGGGGTATAGAATTCGCCGCCTTTTACACCTTCATAAGCGGCGAATTGTTTAATGCAATACTGATAGGTTGTTCCAAGTAAGTCTTTGTGCTTATCCGTGGTTTGCATCATATCCATGTTGGTGAACAGGTCAACCACATCACCGAGAACACGCTTGTCAAGATCTGGGCTGGCATAGTTTTTCGGAAGAACATTCTTCAGAGTTTTATTTTCCGCCTCGATAGCTCTCATGGCATTATCGATGACAGTACCGATCTCTGCTGTATGAGCCGCTGCTGCAATAGTACTCCAACGTGCCTCCACCGGTACGAAGAACACGTTTTCCATTGTATATGCATCGCGGTCATCTTCAAAGCCATCACCGTCTGCAACAAGTTCCTGATACCGCTTATCAAAAGCAGCAGAGATGTATCGGAGAAAGATCAGTCCGATGATAACTTTTCTATATTCAGCGGCAGGGATGTGTCCCCACAGAACACACGCTGCATCCCACAGTTGCTTTTCAAAGCCAATGTTGGCGTTTGTCTTATCAGCCATGTAAATTTAACCTCCATTGTGAAGTAAGCCTTGCAGTTTACCGTCATTCATTTATAAACAGTTCAGGTACATTGTTGTATACCGCCTTTGCCTCTTCCTGAACACTTTTTCGTGAACAGGCTAAAACAGACATATTTAGCTTTATACCATCTTCAGTATGCTCAACGTATTGACTTTCATGCTTGTGTATATATGTGGCAACTTCAGATGAGAAACCGTTTTTCTGTAAAAGTATGCAAGTCTTGTCTGTTGTGCCGTATTCGACATACTCATACCAGTCATTAGTAAGGTATTCCTTGTTAGTATACTTTTTCAGTTCGGTAGATACGCGCATGAAATAGTTTGATAATCTGAACAAAAGAATATCATTTATATCGTTCAAAGTTTCCTCAACCACTTTGTTATAGTGCTCTGCACAATCGACAAATGGGACGGATTCATGATTGATATAGATTTTTTTCCCACGCTTATAATTAATGGCTTCTTCAATCATATATTTTGTACCTTTTCCGGAGAGCCATTGAATTAAAAAATTAGCGTAGAACCTTAATTTACTATGAACACCATCTTTGATATACCCAAGCGTTCCTGACTCGTATATTTCCCAATCGAAAACTTCACACAGCTTTTCTAAAAAATCAAGTGTTGCTTGATAATTAATGTTTCCGTAATAGTCTACACGAGGATATTTTAGACCGCCTTCAATCGCATTAACAAGTGCACTGACTTGATCCAGAGACAAGTTGATATCGTCGTCTGGCTCAGTCTTTCGTCCTGTAAATTGCTTTTTTATTAAGACTATGTCTTCTGCTGTAATAACATACTCGAATTCTCGACTGATTCTTCCTTTACGACCAAGCATGATATCACGAAGCAATATATTTGCTGTTTTTCGCATAAGAGCGAAGCCTTCATCTGTTTGACCATTGAGCTTTTCAAGCTTAGTCTTTCCAGCTTTTAAGCATTCGCGGATGTATTCTTTTTCTTCATTGCTGATCGTGTTAATCGAAAGAATCTGTAGCTCTATATCTTTTCTGAGAAGAGTAACATAATTATGAGGCTCAGTACTTCCATTCGGCAGACAGACCAGAAATGCATTTCCATATAGACTGTATTGTAGCCTACCAACACGACCGATAAGATTTCTGAATTCTACTGCTGACATCGGAGAGGAGCCGTTTTTGTAATCTGTAATGAACAGATTGTCTGCAGGAAGATTAACGCCTTCCAATAAAGTACTGGTGCAGAAGATCGTATGTACACCACCGTCTCGCTTTCGGAACAGCTCTTCTATTCGTAGGCGAATGCTGGTAGGAAGATAGCCAACATGATATGCTACGCCTCTTTCTATAGTATCGGCAAGATAGTAGCGGTCGTGTATTTCCTCTCGAATTTCATCAGCAAGGGCGATCAAATCTGGATCATTTATCACTGGGAGAGCATCCGCGTATTCTCTTGCAAATTCAACGACCTTCCATTTGGCATTGCAGTATACAAGGTTCTTTTTTTCTGCTCCCAACTCTATCAGGAAAGATTGCAATGTCATGCTCGGATCAAATGATGCGAGTGTGTGCAGTTCCTGCGTCAACGGATTATAATAGCCCAAGTTGTGTGAGCGGATATCAATCAGGAATTTTTCCTGACAGACAGGGGTGTACGTCGATGTATAATGAGTGCGCTCGCCAGCTATCACGGTGGGAACAAGCTCAAGGTAAACGCCGGGATTAGGAATATGCGGGGATGCAAATATAATGTGCGGGTGCGGTTCTTCCCGATACAGCATCTCTACTATCTGGTAGTAGAAAGCACTGCGTCCCTCTTTATCGGAAATTTTCTGTGCTTCGTCAATGAAAAGATAATGTATCGGTATATCTGGATATCCGATCAGTTGATACATTAAGCGTTCCGGCGTCATTACGAAGATATATTTATGCTCGTTCTTATCCTGCAGGATAGCAGCACCTGCAGATGTGACAATTCTATAGTCATGCGCTCGAAGCAAACTGCCGAGATTATCGGACAGCTCCTTCGATACCTCGTTTATCAGTGCCTTTGTCGGAATGATAACAGCGAAGTTGCAATTGCTTTCATTTTTGATTTGCTCTCTTATAAATGTGCGCATTACGAATGATTTTCCCATTGATGTCGGTCCGGAGTAACTGAAAAAGCTATCGCCAACCATGTGGTCAAATACCTCTTTTTGAGAGCTTAGAAAGTATTTGTCCTGCTCTGAGGGAATACGCAGATATTCTTTTATCGTTTCCTCCGATAGCCGTTCAAGGAGACCAGCTTCCTGAAAATCAGGTGTGCTGTGCTGCAAACCGAGATAATTGTTTGTGTTTGCAAGCACGGAACCCATTACATATTCTATTTCCTTGTCTCCGGGGGTAAGTTGATTCAAGAGTGTAACAATTTCCTGTGCTAAAGAACGATGCATTTCATACAGAGGTACCTGTACAGATTTTGAAAGCAGATCAGCAAAAGTTAATGCATCTTCTGTGTACATCTCTTTCGGCGCAATAGTTTCAATATGAAATATCTGCAGGAAGTAGTTATGCAATAGCGCATCGTATATTTCACGCAGATACTCATTCTGTTCTAATCCGTGAAATATGGAATAGCCGAGCTTGTTGTTCTGTTCAGTCATTATCATGCACCTCCCAACAGCTCGTCCATGATCTGTTTTTTGTCATTCTCCGCATCATTGAAAGGTAGAAAATAGAAGTAATACGAATGCATTGTCAGGTTTAGCTCTGTAGCCTTCTTTTCGATGTATGGTACAGCCTCACGTATATCAGCCTTCATTTTTTCAACAGCAAGTGTGCGGAAATCATCATTGTCATCTTCGGATACATTTATAGTGTATCCTAGAAAAATACCGAATGCCATATCTGGTGCTGCGGTTCGCTGCTTGCTTGGAATGATAATCTGTTTTAAACGTTCAGTAGTTTCTGGATCATAAGTGTTGTTAAAAAGTGTGCTTTCAACCATCTGACGTTCATTTTTTCGACCATTTTTAATTACCGCAAGAACTTCAAATGCGGAATCTATAGCATCGATGATACTGCCACTGATACTGGATGCTCCAAACACAAGTTGGTAGCAGATTTCGCCGTTCACTTTTTTCTTCAGTAAGTGGACACTATCACTTTTGCTTTTGAACCTATGTGCTTCTGCTGTAATCTCTACCTTACTTAGAAGCTTTGGCGCATGAAGACCGCCCTCCATAAAAGTGAACAGCAACATTTCGCCCAATTCGTTACCAGTACCTTTTTCATCTGGCTGTCCATTTTCTTTCATTAAGCGCAGTGCTTTTATACCAATGCTCCGAGCTTTCTTTCGTTCTTCAAGGTTCTTGATCTGTGTGCGAGAGTATACATACATTCCTACGCTGTCAAGGAGATACTCATTAAGATATTCATAGTTGAAAGCAGAGTCGGAAATATCCAAATAGTACAATCCGATACCACTTTTATTCTTTAGCGCAAATGCCTCATCGTGATTAACTTTGCGAAATACCGTCTCAAAGCCATCACAGTCCAACGTGATGTCAAGATCCTCAGTATCTAAGATTTTACATTCTTCAATTGTTATAAGGCTCCCGTCAAAGCCCTTTACATATTCTTCGGTAACTTCAGCGATGTCATTCTTTCCAGTTTTATTCTCGATTTCCGTAGCCGTGAAGTAAAAGACATCTGCAAAGAAATCAGCAGGCTCAAATACAGTCTTATATGCAAGCTCTGCTTTAGTTAAAGAGCCAATCTTTGTACTGTCATTTGCAGTAGACAGAGCCATAGCCTGTAATGCAAGGATTGCCTGCGGAATCATCTCCGCTTTCAGTAGGGGGAGTACGTATTTGTTCATTCCACTGGATATTTTCGATAGGGCAGTATCTCTCACAGGCTGTATTACATCTTTAGGAGAGAGATTGTAATCGCATGACATCAAGTGGCTGATTTGTCCGTCATCGGTTCCAATAATTGTGTACTCATCAACAGTCTTTACAACTGCTGCACAAAGGGTTTTGTTATAGACTTGTGGCTTAGCGCATATTCGCAGTACTCTTATAAAAGCCGCAAAACATAGTGTCATTAACTTACCCTCCGTTTTTTCTTTATTTTTCCTCTTTTACAAAATCAATAAGATCACCTATATTACATTCCATGACTTCACATATCCTGCCAAGTATATCTAAGCTGACTGCTTCGCCTCTTCCCATTTTTGCTATTGTGGAAGAGGTTATTTTTGTTTTCTCCATTAGGTCTTTTTTCATCATATTCTTATCAATAAGCAATTTCCAGAGCTTATTATAACTGTATACCATGCTCCCTCCTCCTTCCTTTCAAAAATCCATGAGCATTGGCAGGCAGCTCAATTAATGTTCATATTCTATTATAACACAAACCTCCACATTTTTCAAGATGAAATTTGCAATTTCAACAAAAAACTTTGAGAAATCGAAGTTGATATAATTTCTTTCTATGCGCGCAAGTGAAATACAAGTCTCGTACAAGTCAAATACATTTTGTTTATTTGCTTTTTCAGGTAGAATGGAAGCAAGAACAGAACAGTCAAGTACTGTTTGCTATGAATACAGGAGGTCAACATCATGACAATTACCGAGAGAAAAACAATGGAGAATCAGGCTTATATGCTGATAAGCCGCATCAATACTCACTATGAACCGGAAGTTAGCAGCTCTGTTATGACCTTGCACGGTGGCACACCGACCAGTGTTAGCTCTTGGGAACTTGAAGCTATGCTGGATGATCTTCTCACCATCGAAAACGACCGATGATGATGTCTGCATTTTTCAATAATAAACGTTTTTCCGTTGTATGAACCTGCTTTTCTTTTATAGAAGCCCATCGTCCAGCGCCGCTGGTTTTCTCCAGTGGTGATATAAGACACCTGTCCCGGACAAGACGTTAAACTGTCTGCTGCTGCATACTGCGCCGAGTGATCAACGGTGGCTCAACGGTCTGCGGCGGCACAAATGAATAAAACGGCTGTCATTTGAGCTGACGGCTGCAATCCTGAATGGAGTAATCCATCTGGAATGCGGTCTGATTCGTCATGCCCATTTGCCGGTAGAGATTCCTCCATTCGCAAGTCAAATGGAGGAATTTTTATGTCAAAACAGTTTTACCTGCCAATGCGTGATGCCAATGATCCGCACAAAGTTACCCTGATTCCCGTTTCCGAGGAAGTCTATACCAATATTACACCGGAAACAAACCGTATCCGCAGCCGCCGCCAGTATCATGGGCAGTGCTGCTGCCCGAAGCAGTACCTTTGGAAGTGTGACGGAGATTGTGACGTCTGCGAGTACCGTGCTGCCGGGGACAACCTTTCCCTCGATTATGAGACGGAAATGCACGGCGACACCTTCGCAGATACATCTGATACCGAAGAAATCGTCACCGACCAGATCCTGATGCGTCAGCTTCTCGAACGGCTGAATGAACTGATGCCCGAAGCTATCACCGTCGGTCAGATGAGCCTTGATGAAGATCTGTCCGAGCGAAAGTGTCTGGAACAGCTCAATCTGAAGCGCAGTACCTATCGTTCACAGCTTGAAAAGGCGCGGAAACAGCTTGAATCTGAGTTCGGAAAATTTTTCTGAAAAAGTTTCGTCCAAAACGCCCTTGATCCTGTAGTGGGTTGTGAAGGGAGGTGAACGACACATGAACAGGAAAACCCAAGAGCTGATCGACACCCTGATGGCAATCTCTGTGGTGTCAAAGCGACTCGCAAAAAATCTGGCAAAGGAGGACAAGCATAATGGATCCGATGATGGAACTGGTAAACGCCCTGAATGCACTTACTGCTGCATTACAGAAATTCACGTCGCAGACAACTAACGCCTATCTCGACACCTTCGAGGAGATCTACAATCCCGAAAAGGACGAGCCGCAGGCAGCAGAAGCACCGAAGGAACAGCCGACGCCGAAGGACGAGCCTGTCACCTTCGTTCAGCTCCGCAGCCGCCTTTCGGAGATCTCCCGCAGCGGCAAGACGGCGGAGGTAAAGGAGCTGATCGCCAAGTACGGTGCATCAAAGCTCTCGGATATCGCTGAAAGCGACTACGCTGCGGTGCTGGCAGAAGCGGAGGGATTGGTATGAGCGATCACGCACCCCTTTCCCCTTCCAGCAGCGAGAGGTGGATTAACTGCACAAAATCAGCTTTGCACAACGCAGGCGGCGACACTGGCAGCACCTACGCCCAGCAGGGCAGCGAAGCCCACCTTATGGCGGAATGGAAAGTCAAAAAGGCTCTCGGTCACAAGGTACGCGATCCTACTGATGAGCTGGAGTACTTCGACGAGGAAATGGAAGAATGCACCGACGCTTACTGCGAATTCGTCATGGAGCAGGTGCAGAAAGCTAAGCAGTCCTGTTCCGATCCGCAGGTACTGGTCGAGCAGCGCCTTGACTTCACGCGCTGGGTTGCTGAGAGTTTCGGCACTGCTGACTGTATCATTGTCGCCGACGGCACGATGACTGTCATCGACTTCAAATACGGTCTCGGCGTTCTTGTCGATGCCGAGGGCAACAGCCAGATGAAAATGTATGCCCTCGGCGCACTCAACCTCTTCGAGTCCCTGTATGACATCGAGACCGTCCGAATGATTATCTTCCAGCCCCGCCGCGACAACATCAGCACGGCGGAGGTCACGAAGGAGGAACTGCTCGGCTGGGCGGAGGAAGTCCTCATCCCTGCTGCGGCACTTGCGGCAAAGGGCGAGGGCGATTATAGCGCGGGAAAGCACTGCCAATTCTGCCGCATCAAGGCGACCTGCCGCAAACGGGCTGAGTACAATTTGCAGATGGCGCAGTACGATTTTGCCGTTCCGGATACACTCGCCGACGATGAAATTAGCCTGATCCTCGATCGCGCTGACACCTTCATCGGCTGGGTGAACGATGTCAAAGCTTATGCGCTCGAACAGGCGATCAGCGGCAAGCAGTACCCCGGCTTCAAGGTCGTGGAAGGACGCAGCAACCGCAGATACACAAACCCCGATGCCGTTGCAGCGGCTGTCACCGATGCGGGATATGATCCCTTTGAGAAAAAGCTCATGGGCGTGACGGCAATGACCAAGCTGCTCGGCACCAAGAAGTTCAACACCCTGCTCGGCTCTCTCATCGAAAAGCCGAAGGGCAAGCCCACACTCGTACCAGAGTCGGACAAGCGTCCGGCATGGACAATCAATGATTTTCAGGAGGAAGATTAACATGGCAAAGATTATCAATCCCACAAAGGTCGTTACTGGCAAGAACACCCGCTTCAGCTACCTCATCGTGAATGAGCCGAAGGCGATCAACGGCGGCACTCCGAAGTACAGCGTGTCGCTCATCATTCCGAAGTCCGATACCGTGACCGTCGAGAAGATTAAGGCTGCAATCAAGGCTGCTTATGAGGAAGGTCAGGGCAAGCTCAAGGGCAACGGAAAGTCTGTGCCGCCACTGAAAGCCCTCAAGACGCCGCTGCGTGACGGCGATGAGGAACGCCCCGATGATCCGGCATACGCAGGCTGCTACTTCATCAACACCAACAGCGCAACCAAGCCCGGTGTCGTGGATGCTTCCTGCCAGCCGATTCTCGATACCAGTGAGCTTTACTCCGGTATTTACGGTCGTGCAAGCATCAACTTCTACGCCTTCAACACCAACGGAAACAAGGGCATCGCCTGCGGTCTGAACAACCTCCAGAAGCTCCGTGACGGTGAGCCGCTGGGCGGAAAGAGCCGTGCAGAGGATGATTTCGCCGACGATGACGACGACGATTTCCTCTCTTAATTAACCAATGAATGTCGGGTGGGCGACTGACGGAATTCCGTCCGGGCGGGTTTAAGGAAGTGTTACCATGAAAACAATAGAAATTGATCTGGAGACTCGGAGTGACCGTGACATCACCAAGTGTGGTGTGTACGCTTACGCCGATTCTCCGTATTTTGCTATCACGCTGATGAGCGTGTCAGTGGATGGCGGTGCCGTGCAGCTCTATGATCTGGCGAACGGTGATCGTGTACCGGATGAGATTCTTTCTGCTCTCACCGATGAATCGGTCATCAAACGGGCATTCAACGTGCAATTTGAGCGTGTATGTCTTTCCAGATATCTGCGGGAGGAATATCCGCAGATTTTCCGCAGCTACAGCATCAATGAGGATACGGTCGGCGATTATCTCAGTCCGGTCGGCTGGCAGTGTACCATGATCCATTGCCGGACGCTCGGTCTGCCGTCTACGCTTGCCTCTGCGGGTGCGGCTCTGAAGCTGGAACAGCAGAAGATGCTCGAAGGCAAGGCACTCATCAAGTATTTTTGCGTTCCCTATGATACCGTTGACGGCATACCGCAGTTTCATACACCTGCCGATGCTCCGGAGAAATGGGAAACCTTCAAGGCATATAACAAGCAGGATGTGGAGGCGGAGCTGGCAATCGACCAGCGGCTTTCCCGTTTTCCCGTGCCGGATTTTATCTGGGAACAGTTTTATCTGGATCAGGAGATCAACGACCGGGGTATCCGTGTTGACATGGAGCTGGTTGAGGCAGCACTGACGCTGGATGCACAGGCGAAGGCAACGCTGTCGGCGGAGATGCGCAGGCTGACTGGTATCGAGAATCCGAATTCTGTGTATCAGCTTCTGGAGTGGCTGAAAGGTCACGGCTATAAATCCGACTGTCTGGATAAGGCTGCGGTGCGGGAATTGCTGAAAACAGCGAAAGATCCTGTGAAGTCGGTGCTGGAGTTGCGGCTCATGCTGTCGAAGTCCAGTGTCAAAAAATATCAGGCGATGCAGACAGCAGCCTGCTCCGACCATCGTGCAAGAGGAATGTTCAGTTTTTACGGTGCATCCCGCACGGGACGCTGGGCAGGACGCATTATTCAGTTGCAGAACCTGCCGCAGAATCATATTCCTGACCTGACCGAAGCGAGAAATATAGTCAAGTACGGCTATTACGATGAGGTCGAGATGTTCTATGAGGATGTGCCTGATACACTGTCGCAGCTTATCCGCACGGCTTTTGTCCCCCGTCCGGGATATAAGTTCATTGTTGCGGACTTCTCCGCCATTGAAGCCCGTGTCATTGCATGGCTTGCGGGAGAACAGTGGCGTATGGATGCCTTTGCGAACGGCGAGGACATTTACTGTGCCTCGGCATCAAAGATGTTCGGTGTTCCGGTCGTGAAGCATGGCGTCAACGGCGAACTGCGTCAAAAGGGCAAGGTCGCGGAGCTTGCCTGCGGTTACGGCGGCAGTGTGGGCGCAATGAAGGCAATGGGCGGCGATGCTTTGAACCTTTCCGATGCAGAGCTGAAGCAGATCGTGACCGACTGGCGGGATGCTTCTCCCAATATCGTCAAGCTCTGGTGGGCTGTTGATGATGCCGTCAAGAAAGCAATCAAGCAGAAGACCACCACAGAAACACACGGATTGCAGTTCAGCTACCAGAGCAAGATGCTGTTTATCACGCTGCCGTCCGGTCGGAAGCTGTGCTACGCGCATCCGCAGATTGGCGAGAACCGGTTCGGCGGCGAATCTGTGACGTATATGGGCATCGGTGCATCGAAAAAGTGGGAACGCATTGAAAGCTACGGTCCGAAGTTCGTCGAGAATATCGTGCAGGCAGTCGCCCGTGATCTGCTTATGTTCTCTATGCAGACGCTGTCGCACTGTTTTATCGTCGGACACATACACGACGAAATGATTATTGAGGCAGACCGCAGAATGTCGCTTGATGAAGTTTGCCGACAGATGGCACGAACACCTGCATGGGCGGAAGGTCTGCTCCTGCGGGCGGACGGGTACGAGTGCGAGTTTTATAAAAAGGACTGATTGTTTCGTCCAAAACGCTCCTGATTCTGTAGTGGGTTGTAGAGCAGGAATGCTCTCCCCACATCTGGGGGCAAAGAATGAAGGGAGAATGGTTATGTTTTATGTGAAGGAAAAGACCGATGAGATCGAGGTTAAGGTGGAGCTGAACAGCGAGAACGTGTTCTGCTCCTGCCCGGACTGCGGCAAGGAGGTCGCCGTTGATCTGTCGTGCGTGTTCGCCGATGGTCTGGGCGATATGTACGGTACGGCAGTTCTATGCAACGAGTGCGCTTGGAAGAGACTGCACGTGAAGCTGAAAAGAAAAGAGGGATGAGATGAAATACAGTATTGAATGGTTTTATGCGCTGGTCAGCGGGAAGCTGGTCAAGCCGGAGAATGTTTACGTGAAATGCCTCCGCTGCGGGAAGCTCTGCAATAAGGGCTGCGACAGAAAGCCTTGCGGCAGGAACGAGGTGAAGCATGGCTGATTATTATAACAGCGAAGGCTATGCAAGCCCGACGGAACATGAGGCGTTCACCCGCATCGAGCGTGAAGAGAAGGCTGCGGCAAAAGCTGCCGCCTTCCGTCCCGTCGTGTATATCTGTTCGCCGTACTCCGGAGATACGGAGAGGAACGTCGAGAACGCCAAGAAATACAGCCGCTTTGCAGTCGATCAGCACTATCTGCCGATCACGCCTCACATCTACTTTACCCAGTTCATGGATGACAATATTCCTGCGGAACGGGATACAGCCATTTTCATGAACTGGGTGCTGATGAGTAAGTGCGTGGAGCTGTGGGTGTTCGGCGACACGGTCAGCTCTGGCATGAAGGCGGAGATCGAACGGGCAAAGCGCAAGCACATGAAAATCCGTTACTTCACGGAGGATTTGGAGGAAAAGATATGAAGTTCACACTGTATACTGCCGACTGTACCGGCAACGCAAAGAATACGATTTACCCGCACCAGAAGGTCATTACCTCGGAGGCGGATCTCCGCAAGGCAGTCACGTTCGACCATGTGTGTGCGCTGTATGCGAATAATGCCCGCAGCGATGCCAATTTTCAGCTTTCAGATGTTGTGCCGATGGACTGCGATAATGACCACAGCGACAATCCCGATGAGTGGATCACGCCGGAAAAGCTGTCCGAAATGCTCAGCGATGTGGAGTATGCGATCACATACAGCCGTCATCATATGCTCAGCAAGGGCAGCGTTTCTGCCCGCCCTCGTTTTCATGTATTTTTCCCGACTACGCCCTGCAAGGATGCCGCATTCCATAAGAACATCAAAGCCCGCATCTACAAGGAGCTGCCGTTCTTCGACGGCAATGCACTGGACGCTTCACGCTTCCTGTATGGCTCGAAGGGTGATGTGGTCTGGCACGAGGGCAGCCTGTCGATTGAGGACTGGCTCACGCTCATGAAGTCGAACCGCAGCATTCCGCAGGGGCAGCGCAACAGCACCATGTCCCGTATGGCAGGCAAGCTGGTCAAGCGTTTCGGTGTGACGGATGATGCTCATGCGAAGTTCCTCGAAAAGGCAGCGGAATGCGATCCACCCCTCGACGATGAGGAGCTGGAAGGCATCTGGGCAAGCGCCTGCAAGTTCGGCAAAATGGTCACCTCGCAGGAAGGTTATGTGCCTCCTGACCAATACGGCGATAATGTGCTGATCCCGGACGATTTCTCAGATGTCGGTGAAGCCCGCACATTCGTAGAGTGCTTTGGTGATGAGATCGCATTTACGATCGCTACGAACTACCTTCGCTATAACGGCACCTACTGGGAGGAATCGGAACAGGCGGCGGTTATGGCGATGATCGAACACACGGACGCACAGCTTGAGGAAGCGGACAGGCAGATGGAAGAAAAGCTGGGAAAACTGGAGGGACTTGGCGCGAACCGTGCGCTTGCAATGGCAGGCGGCAAGAAGTTCAGGGACAGTCTGAACGATGCGCAGCTCTCGGCGGATAATGAGTTTGAGTTTGCAAAGGGCTTTCGTGCCTTCGTCATGAAATACCGCCACATCCACAGTCTGAACAATGCTCTCGATGCCGCAAAGCCGCTGGTGCTGAAGCACCCGGAGCAGCTTGACGGTGATCCGATGCTGCTGAACACCCCCGGCGGCACCTACGACCTTGCCAAAGGTCTCGACGGCTGGAGAGCGACTGATCCCGCTGACCTGATTACGAAAGTGACGGCGGTCGTTCCGAATGAGGAAGGCAGGCAGATCTGGGAAGATGCCTTGCAGGTTTTCTTCTGCGGTGACCAGAGCCTGATTGACTATGTGCAGATGATTTGCGGTCTCTGTCTGATCGGCAAGGTATACACGGAAGCGATGATTATTGCCTACGGCGACGGCAGGAACGGCAAGTCTACCTTCTGGAACGTCATCTACAAGGTGCTGGGCAGTTATTCCGGCAATATCTCCGCCGATGCGCTGACCGTCAATTGTAAGCGCAATGTAAAGCCCGAAATGGCGGAGCTGAAGGGCAAGCGCCTCATCATTGCGGCGGAGCTGCAGGAAGGGATGCGCCTGAATACCAGCGTGGTCAAGCAGCTCTGTTCGACAGATCCCATTTTCGCAGAAAAGAAGTTCAAGGCTCCGTTCTCCTTCGAGCCGAGCCATACGCTGGTGCTGTACACGAACCACCTGCCGAAGGTGGCGGCTTCCGATGACGGCACTTGGCGCAGACTGATCGTGATCCCGTTCTATGCCAAGATTCAGGGACAGGCTGACAAGAAGAATTATACACAGTACCTGATTGACAATGCAGGTGGTTCGGTTCTTTCGTGGCTGATCGAGGGTGCCATGAAAGTGATCGCCGCCGATTTCAAGGTAGACCGCCCGCAATGCGTGCTGGACGCTATCGGTGCGTACCGTGAAGGCAATGACTGGCTTGGCTCTTTCATCAATGATTGCTGCGAGGTCGATAAAAGCTATATGGCAAAATCCGGAGATCTCTACAAAGAGTATCGTGATTATTGTACAGCAAACGGAGAGTATGTTCGTAGCACTACCGACTTTTATGGCGCATTGGAGCAGGCAGGTTTCAAACACAAAAAGACCAATAGCGGAAGGTATATCATGGGACTTTGTCTCAGGGTTGACTTCCTCGACTGACACTTTCATCATACGAAAAGCAACGTAAAATCGGGAAAGTGACAGTCGGTGAACCTCATATCCAGACCTTACGCAGGCGAGAAAAATATGTGTTTTTTCTTCCTATGGAAAGGTTTGCAAACGACATTCACCGACCGTCACTTTTGCCCGGAAAGGTCGTTTTTATGCGAGAAAACGAAATTGAAGAAAAACTGGTCGCTGCCGTGAAAGCAGTCGGCGGTGTCTGCTGGAAGTTCACCTCTCCCGGAACAGCGGGTGTGCCTGACCGCATCGTATTGATGCCTTCTGGCAGAATCGGCTTCGTGGAGGTCAAGGCTCCCGGCGAAACGCCCCGTCCGCTGCAGCGGCTTCGCATCAGAACACTTCGGCGGCTGGGCTTCAAGGCATTTGTGCTGGACAACCCGGAGCAGATAGGAGGAATCATTGATGCAATACAAACCCCATGACTACCAGAAGTTCGCCGTGGACTTCATCGAGACACACCCACAGGCAGCCGTTCTCTTGGGATGCGGTTTAGGCAAGACCAGCATCACCCTGACGGCGCTGAACGAGATGATGTTCGACCGCTTTGAAATCCGGAAGGTGCTAATCATCGCACCGATACGCGTATGCAAGAATAGCTGGGCGGCAGAAATCAGCAAGTGGGATCATCTCAAAGGGCTGACCTACAGTCTGGTTCTCGGCAGCCGCGACCAGCGCCTTGCAGCTCTCCGGCAGAAAGCTGACCTGTATATCATCAACCGGGAAAACGTCCAGTGGCTCATCGAAAGCAGTGGGATGCCGTTTGACTTTGACATGGTGGTGATCGACGAGCTGAGTTCCTTCAAGAACCATCAGTCCAAGCGTTTCAAGGCACTGCGGAAGGTACGTCCTTTCGTGAAGCGTATCGTCGGGCTGACCGGTACGCCCTGCAGCAACGGTCTCATGGATTTGTGGGCGCAGTTCCGGCTGCTTGACAAAGGAGAACGCCTCGGCAAGAGAATCGGGCAGTACCGCGATGCCTACTTCACCCCGGACTGGAACGGCTTTACCTATTCTCCCAGACCGGGTGCAGAGAAACAGATATACAGCAAGATTGCCGACATCAGCATTTCCATGAAAACCACCGACCACCTGAAGATGCCGGAACTGGTCATGACCGCCGATACCGTGGAACTGGATGAAGCGACGGCGACGGTCTACAAAGACATGGAACAGGAAATGTGTCTGGATTTCACCCGCGATTCCATAACGGCAGCAAATGCGGGTGTCCTGTGCGGTAAGCTGACACAGCTTGCCAGCGGTTCGGTATATACCGACGGCGGCAGCGTGGTGCGGATACATTCGCACAAGCTGGACGCACTGGAAGATCTGATCGAAGCGCAGAACGGCAAACCGGTGCTGATTGCTTACTGGTACAAGCATGAGCGTGACAACATCATGGAGCGTTTCGACTGCCGTGAGATCAAGACCGATGCCGACATCGCCAACTGGAACAAGGGCAAAATCCCGGTCGCACTGATTCAGCCTTCTTCCGCAGGTCACGGTCTGAACCTCCAGTCCGGCGGCAGCACCATCATCTGGTACACGATGCCGTGGTCGCTGGAGCTGTATCAGCAGACGAACGCCCGTCTCTGGCGACAGGGGCAGCAGTCCGAAACGGTCGTCATCCACCACCTCGTTTCGGCGGGAACGATCGACGAGGACATCATGAAGGTTTTGGAAATGAAAGATAAAACACAGGCAGCGATGATGAAAGCCGTGAAAGCGAGGGTACGAGAATGAAAGAATACTGGGAGCAGGCGGAACGACTCCGCCGCCGTATCAATCGTAAGATACACGAAATTCACCTGCTGCGTCAGCGGGCGGAGGGCATGAACGGCAGCGGCATCAGCAATATGCCGAGAACGGTGTCCCCCGACCACAGCAAAATGGAGGGTACGGTTTTCAAAATCATGGCACTGGAGCAGGACATCAAGGATACACAGCAGGAATACGATGCTCTGATTGCCGACATGGAACGCCGTATCAAGGCGATTGACGATGCCGACGACCGTGACCTTCTGACCAAGCGTTATCTGGAGTTCAAGTCGTGGGACACCATCGCCGCCGAAATGTTTATCAGCAAGCGCCAAGCCTACTATATCCACAACAAAGCCCTGAAAAGTTTGCAGTCCGATGCAGTCCAATTCACTTGCAAACACCGGTAATGTGTGATATAATGTATCATAGAAGAATATGTATAGAGCCGTTGTGGGTATCCGCAGCGGCTTTTCTTATGCCCGAAGGAGATGCCGGTAATGCCGAAGAAAGCACTGAAACCCTGCAAGCATCCCGGCTGTCCGAGACTGACCGATGGTGCGTACTGCGACGAACACAAGCCCCTGCACCCTGAGCGCCCGTCAGCCGCCAAGCGTGGCTACGGCAGCAAGTGGCAGCATGTCAGCAAAGCGTACCTGCGGAAGCATCCGCTGTGCGTGAAGTGTCTGGCGCAGGGAAAGTATGTGACCGCAACGGTCGTTGACCATATCGTTCCGCATCGTGGCGATCACTACCTGATGTGGAGCGACACGAACTGGCAGGCGCTTTGCAAGCCCTGTCACGATAAGAAAACCGGAACCGAGGACAGCAGACCTGAATACGCTTACTGAATAATTCCTTTCGCCTAACATATAATAAGTTTTAGGAGAAAATACGCCTAACCACTTGATTTTTCGCCTAAAATAATTTATAATTAGGAGAAAGGAGCGTGAGAGTATGAGAAACTTCGATTACCGTGAACTTACAGGTCGTTCTTGGGACAGTGAGATTATCGGGCTTGTGGCACAGATTCATGAATACAAGGGCAGACAGGAGCTTTATCTGAAGCAGAAGCCCGCAGAGCTTGACCGACTGATTGAGATTGCAAAGGTACAGAGTACAGAAGCGTCCAATGAAATTGAGGGAATCCGCACGACCAATACACGCCTGCTGCAGCTTGTACGGGATAAGACAACACCCCGTAACCGTGATGAGGAAGAAATCATGGGTTACCGTGATGTGTTGAATACCATTCACGAGAATTTCGAGTTTATTCCAACCACTTCCAATTATATTCTGCAGCTCCACCGTGATCTGTATCAGTATTCCCATAAGAGCATTGGCGGAACTTTCAAGAACACCCAGAACTATATCAGCGCAACGGATGCAGAGGGACGAGAGTTTGTTTTGTTTACACCGCTTGCTCCGTATGAAACGCCTCCGGCAATTGATGCAATTTGTGAAAGCTATAACCGTATGATTGATATGCAGGAGCTTGACGCTTTGCTGCTGATACCCGTGTTCATTCACGACTTTCTCTGCATACACCCGTTCAATGATGGCAACGGCAGAATGAGCCGCCTGCTGACTACCCTGCTGCTGTATCGCTCCGGCTATGTGATCGGCAGGTATATCTCCCTTGAAAGCAAGATTGCCAAGAACAAGAACCTTTACTACGATGCTTTGGAGCAGTGTCAGAAAGGCTGGAACGAGAACACAGAAGATCCCACGCCTTTTATCAAGTATCTGTTGCAGACCATTCTTGCTGCGTACCGTGATTTCGAGGAGCGTGTAGCACTGGTTGATGAAAAGCTGCCCGCAATCGAAACGGTGCGCCGTGCGGTTTACAACAAGATTGGAAAGTTTACCAAGAGTGAGGTCATGGAGCTTTGTCCGACACTTAGCAAGGCTTCCATTGAGAATGCAATCAAGCAGCTTGTGGAACAGGGATTGCTTGTAAGGCACGGAACAGGACGCAGCACATTCTATACTAGAAGTGACGCACAATAAAGATGAGAGCATCTGTCGTGAAAGCGGCAGATGCTTTTTTATGCACTGGTCGGGCGTTATGCAAGCCGTGTCACGACCGGAAAACCGGAAGCGAGGACACCAGACCGGAATATTCATATTGACCGGAGGCAGGGGCTGGGGGCTGCCGGGTGGGGGTATCGGAATCTCTACGGTGCCGCCGCCACAAGACCGGCGCCCCCTCTCACGCACAAAAAGTCCGGTTCAAACACCCGATTAACCCCCTCGAATATTTTACAAGCCGAAATCCGCGTGATTCCGGCATTTTTTATAGGCAGGTGATGATATGGCAAAGGACGGTACAAACCGTGGCGGACGCAGAGTCCGTGCAGGCGACAAGCCGAAGCCCCTCGCCGAGAAAATTGCCGCAGGAGAGGATGCCGACATCATCGAATTCACCCCGACCGCGCTGGAAGGTGCTGACCTTGATGATGCCGCTGATCTCGTTGGTGAGGATATGCCCTCGCCGAGTGAATACCTCTCGGCACGGCAGAAGGACGGCAAGCCCCTCGGCGCTGATGAAATCTACAAGGAAACATGGATCTGGCTGAAGAATCGCGGCTGCGAAAAGCTGGTGAACAAGCGACTGCTCGAAAGCTACTCGCTGGCGTTCGCTCGTTTTATCCAGTGTGAGGACGCGCTCTCGACCTACGGTCTGCTCGGCAAGCATCCGACGACCGGCGGCGTGGTCGCTTCTCCGTTCGCATCCCTCAGCCAGTCCTACCAGAAGCAGGCAAACGTCCTCTGGTATGAGATTTTTGATATCGTGAAGCAGAACTGTACCACAAAATTCGACGGCTCTCCGCAGGACGACCTGATGGAGCAGCTTCTCCGCAGCAGGAAGTGAGGTACACATGAAAACAACGACTGATTTTCAGCTTGTCGCCACCGACAAGCTCATCCCCTATGTGAATAACGCCCGCACCCATTCGCCGGAGCAGATAAAAAAGCTGCGTTCCTCGCTGCGTGAGTTCGGTTTCGTCAATCCGGTCATCATCGACCGGGAGTACAACGTCATCGCAGGTCACGGTCGCCTGATGGCGGCGAAGGAGGAAGGCATTACGGAGGTGCCGTGTGTCTACGTTGACCACCTGACCGACGCACAAAAGAAAGCCTACATCCTTGCCGATAACCGCATGGCAATGGACGCAGGCTGGGACGAGGAGCTTCTCGCCGTGGAGATGCAGGAACTGCAAGACCTCGGCTACGACCTCGCCATGACTGGCTTTGATGAAAAGGAACTGGCTGACCTGTTTTCCGACAATACCGACAGCGATGCAAAGGACGATGATTTCGACCTGACTGCTGCGCTGGAGAAGGCTTCCTTCGTGGAGTGCGGTGATGTGTGGACGGTCGGCAGGCATCGCCTCATGTGCGGTGATGCGACCAGCCCCGAAGATGTAAATACACTCATGGGCGATGTTAAGGCAAATCTGATCCTGACCGATCCGCCCTACGGTGTATCTTTCAAAAGCTCCAGCGGTCTGACCATCCAGAACGACAGCATGAAGAACGAGGAGTTCTACAGCTTCCTTCTGTCTGCGTTTCAGTGTATGGCGGCACACCTCGAAAAAGGCGGTGCGGCTTATGTGTTCCACGCAGACACCGAAGGGCTGAACTTCCGCCGTGCGTTCGTCGATGCGGGATTCCACCTTGCAGGCTGCTGCATCTGGGTGAAGGACAGCCTTGTGCTGGGACGCTCCGATTATCAGTGGCAGCACGAACCGGTGCTGTACGGCTTCATGCAGAACGGCAAGCACAAGTGGTATTCCGACCGCAAGCAGACGACCATCTGGAATTTCGATAAGCCGAAGCGCAATGCGAACCACCCGACCAGCAAGCCGCTCGACCTGCTCGGTTATCCCATCGGCAACTCCACGCAGGAGAATGCCGTGGTCATCGACACCTTCGGCGGCAGCGGCTCGACGCTCATGGCGTGTGAGCAGATGAACCGCATCTGCTACATGATGGAGCTTGACGAAAAATACACCTCCGTCATTCTCCGCCGCTATGTTGAAGACACCGGGAATGCCGAAGGCGTGTATGTCATTCGTAACGGACAGCAGATTCCGTATGCAGAATTGGTGAAGGAGGTCGAAACGAAGGAAGGCTGATAGTTTGATGCTGACAGTTTTTATTTTATAAACTGCATCCAAAAACAATTAGATTTAAATTCATCCAAAGACATTTGCATTGCTTCCGAATATACCTGGGGATACAATAAGTGCCAATAATCACCTTCAACATTAGTTATTAAATCTTTGACTGGCTGAATGGCATTCTTTATATTTAGCATAATTCTATGATGGAGTTCTGAAATCTCTAATTCAAGTACTTCATCACAGGATATACTAAATTGTTTATAGGCAACACCGCACAATTGCCAAACGAGTAAAAATATGATATAATAGATATATGGA
>ENA-OUOY01000170-OUOY01000170.1-human-gut-metagenome-genome-assembly--contig:-NODE-170-length-53949-cov-9.393235_pt1 | contig 53949 bp, 50 predicted proteins | sample MGYA00237937_ERZ548767 | MGnify/ENA primary metagenome ERZ548767 (study PRJEB26490, sample SAMN05356887) | human gut metagenome | biome: terrestrial biome; feature: human-associated habitat; material... | reverse complement strand
CGGCGCTGCCGCAGAACACGGGGGTGATCAGGCCGTCCTTAACGCCCTTGCGCATACCCTCCACGATCTCCTCGGTGGTAAAGGGTTCGCCGCCGAAGAACTTTTCCATCAGCTCATCGTCGGTTTCCGCAATGGCCTCGCTCATGGCCTCGATCAGGCCCTGGAAGCGGTGGCCGATGTCCGGCAGGTCTACCTGAATCTGCTTGCCACCCTCGTACTTGAAGGCCTTCTGGCTGAACAGGTTGATGTACACAGGGGTGCCGTCATCCAGCTTTGCAGGCACGACGCAGGGGCAGACGGTGGAGCCGAAGCGGATCTTCATATCCTCAAGGATCTTGAAGTAGTTGGCGTTTTCCAGATCGCACTTGGACACGAACACCATGGTGGCCTTGCCGTTCTTGCGGGCCAGCTGGAACGCCTTTTCTGCGCCTACGGTAACGCCGCTGCGGCCGGACACGCACACCAGCACGCTCTCGGCGGCGCGGATGCCCTCGTACTCGCCTGCTTCAAAGTCGAACAGACCCGGTGCATCGATCAGGTTGTACTTGATGCCCTCGTACTCCACCGGCACAACGGACGCCGACAGGCTGGCCTTGCGCTTTGCTTCCTCGGGATCAAAGTCCGAAATCGTGGTACCGTCCTCAACCCGGCCCATACGCTCGGCAGCGCCCGAAAAATAGACCAGTGCTTCGGTCAGCGTGGTCTTGCCGCTGCCGGCATGGCCGGCAATCAGAATATTGCGGATGTTGTTGCTTGCGTATTTCATATCGGTTTTTCCCTCATTTCCGCCGCACGGAGCGTTCTCTCCGTTTTTGTGGCATATTTTACAAAGATAATACCACATCCGAAACGATTTTTAAATATATCGTTTCAAAATTTAGCAAAAACGCCTGCCAAACTTCCGAGCACTGTTTTGTGCAAGTTGACATTCGGGTGCAAAACGGGTGGGTAGAAAAAGCAGAACTCCCGGCAGCGCGTACAGGCGCGGAGCCGGGAGTTTTCGTTGCAAATATGCGGTTTTTGTGGTATGCTGTAAGTGCCGCTTCGGCGGTAAGGGCGTTGATTGCATAATCGGTGGTCTAGCTCCTTCCGGCTGCGCGCCAGAGGGGGACGAAAAACTTTTTGCTTCCCCTGACGCGAAAGCGGAAAGGGGGATGCCTCATGACGTTCGAACAGGTCGTGCTGTTGCTCACGCTTCTTGGCGAAGCAATCTACATTACCTTCGAGATCGCATGGACGATTTCCAACGGCAAAAAGAAATGACCGCTCATGCCCTCAGAAAGCAAGCGGTCATTCTTTACGACTGATTAGCCGGATGAGGAGCTGACCATTGCAGTCAGCGCTCTTTCTATTCGTAGTATAGTCTATTTTTCCGGGTTTGTCAAGCCGCAGACCCGTCGGAAGAGGCAGGAGGTTTTACGCGATGAAGCGCGAGGATTATATCAACTGGGACGAATATTTTATGGGCATTGCGCTGCTTACCGCCATGCGCTCCAAGGACCCTAACAGTCAGGTGGGCGCGTGCATCGTAAGCCCGGAAAACAAGATCCTTTCTCTGGGCTACAACGGGATGCCCATGGGCTGCAGCGATGACGAGATGCCCTGGGAGCGGGAGGGTGCACCTTTGCAGACCAAGTATATGTACGTCTGCCACGCCGAGTTGAACGCCATCCTCAACAGTGCCCACAACAACCTGAAGGGTGCCCGGGTGTATGTGACTCTGTTTCCCTGCAACGAGTGCACCAAGGCCATCATCCAGTCCGGCATTGCCGAGGTGGTGTACTACGGCGACAAGTACCACGACAGCGATTCCAGCATTGCAGCGCGGTTCATGTTCGAACACGCCGGTATCCGGCTGACCCCCTATAAGCCCACCGGACGCCGGGTAGAGCTGGAGCTGTAAGCTCCCTCTTGACCTTCCCGATGCAACGTACTATAATAGAATCATAGCTTGAATAAATATTCAAGAGCGTTTGCATAGAGAGGGAAATATACAATGGAACTGAAAAATCGCAGCTTTTTGAAGCTATTGGACTACACCCCTGCCGAGATCGGGCAGCTGCTGGAGCTGGCCGCTGACCTGAAAGCCAAAAAGAAGGCCGGTATCCGTCACGACCAGCTGCGGGGCAAAAACATTGCCCTGATCTTTGAAAAGACCTCCACCCGCACCCGCTGCAGCTTTGAGGTAGCCGCCCACGATCTGGGCATGGAAGTGACCTATCTGGACCCCTCCGGCAGCCAGATTGGCAAAAAGGAGTCCATCGCCGACACCGCCCGGGTGCTGGGCCGGATGTTTGACGGCATCGAGTACCGTGGCTACGGCCAGCAGATCGTGGAAGAGCTGGCGCACTATGCCGGTGTTCCGGTGTGGAACGGCCTGACCAACGAGTTCCACCCCACTCAGATCCTGGCCGATTTCCTCACCATTCAGGAGCATTTCGGTCACCTGAAGGGCATCCACTTCGTTTACTTCGGTGACGCCCGCTACAACATGGGCAACAGCCTGATGGTGGGCTGCGCCAAGATGGGCTTACACTTTACCGCCTGCGCCCCCAAAAAGTACCAGCCGGATGCCGCGCTTGTGGAACAGTGTCAGGCTATTGCCGCCCAGACCGGTGCCACTCTCTCCTTTGAGGAGGATCCCGTCAAGGCAGCAAAGGGCGCGGACGTGCTGTACACCGATGTGTGGGTGTCCATGGGCGAACCGGTTGAGGTATGGGCAGAACGCATCCATGATCTGGCTCCCTACCAGATCAATCAAGATCTGATGAATATTGCAGGCCCGGATGCAGTATTTATGCATTGCCTGCCCGCCTACCACGACCACAAGACCACCGTGGGCAAGGAGATGGGTGAGCGCTTTGGCCGCGACGCCATGGAGGTGACCGACGAGGTATTCGAAGGCCCCCAGAGCATCGTGTTTGACGAGGCCGAGAACCGGATGCACACCATCAAGGCGGTCATGGCAGCCACCTTGGGATATCAGGAATAACGAGATAAGCCCGGAAGGTTCGCAGACCCTCCGGGCTTATTCTATCTGAAAATAATTTTCCGCTTAGCAATCATTCCGAAACTGCATTCTGCAGTTTCAGCACGCCCGCCTGCGTCAGGCGCTTACGCAGCAGCGCACCCACGATGCAGGACACCACGATCTTTGCAAGATCCAGCGCAATGAAGGGGTAGACGCAGACGGTCAGCGCATAGCCCAGCTCGCACTGCATCTGGAACACGAACCATGCGGTGCCCAGCACATAGCAGGCGGCATCGCCCAGCACCAGACCCACAGCGGAGACCACCGGGTTGCCCTTGCTCTTTTCAATGAACATCCCGCCGATGAAGGCCAGCAGCAGATAGCCCACCAGATAGCCGCCGGTAGGGCCTGCCAGCTTGGCAAGGCCGGCACCGTAGCCGGAGAATACCGGAATGCCGATGGCGCCCAGTGCCAGATAGATAACCACGCTCAGGGTGCCGAACTTCGGCCCCAGCAGCCATGCGGTCAGGCAGATAACAAAGTTTGCCAGCGAGATGGGCACGGCTCCGATAGGCACGGTCAGCGGGCCCAGCACGCACAGCACGGCAGCCATCACCGCGGTGACAGCCATCTGATAGGTAGTCAGTTTTTTGTCTTTCATGGTCAGTTTTCCCTCTGTTTTTTCGTTTTGTAAGGCATCTGTGCCCGAGTATACCGCACCGGTGCGCCACAGGTCAACGGAAAAGTTTGCAAAGGGTTTACAATCAATAGATATATTGTAATCCGTCAAAAAATATGATATTCTAAGAATACGGCGCTGATTGCATAATCGGTGGTCATGCTTTCCCATCCCGCAGCACTGCTTCTTCCTGTACATGGAACGAACCAGCGGCTTGTGGGAGGAGAACTTTTTTGAGCCAAGCCTCCCCAAGCCCTGAAGGCGAAGGGAGGGATGTCAGATGGATCTGTCGGAGATGCTGAACCTGCTGATGGTCATTCTTACGCTGTTGGGATTGATCATTGAGGTAATTCGCCTGACCCTTGAGGTCATGGATAAAGCTTCGCAGAAGAAAAACGATGACAACAAAAAAGATTGACCGCCCCAGTCTACCAAACTAGCGGTCAATCTTTTTGACTAATGCGGGATGGAAAGCTGACCTTTGCAGTCAGCGCCCCTTCTGTTTATAGTATAATCGCACCATCGTGTTTTGTCAAGGAGGTTCCCATGGGTGGAGGTCATGTATCGCGGCCGGATTTCGGGATGCCGCAGCCGGATGCTGCGTACCCGCTGACCGAGTTCTATCTGTTGGCGCAGCAGGCGCTGGAAAAAAGCGGCAGCTTTATGCTGCCCGCCCTCTACGCAGGGCTGCAAGCCCCTGCCCGGCGCATCTACCGGGAGGAAGCCGCCGGGTATTTACAGCTTGCGGCTGCTCCGGCAGAGGGCCTGACCCGGCTGCTCTCCCCTGCCCGGATGCAGCTTTTATACAGCAGCTTGCAGGTGCAACCGGACGGCGCCCCCGCCGCCCTGCTGCTGACCGAGGAGTGTACCCGCCTGACCGTGGCGGTGCAGCTGCTGCCGCCCTTTGTGTGGGAGGACCCGCTACCGCCGCTGCCGGATGTTCCGGCGGCGCTCACCCTGCAATTGACCATGCAGGACGTGATGGCCATCGACACTTCTCCTGCCGCACTGGCGCAGAAACTGGTGCACAGCACCGACGGCAAATGCTGGCTGCATCACCCCAAGGCCGAGACCTTTCTCTCCGAGCGGCTGGCGCTGCTGCAAAGGGTCTATAAATAAAGAAGGAGCACCCTCCCCTCTTTTACTTTCTGCGATTCCGTGGTATACTGACCGGTAAACCGACAGGATATCCAACCTCTGTCGGAGAACGTGGACGTGCCTTGCGGTCCGGTGCGTCCGGTACACAAAAAATGGAAGGAACCGGGTTTTGTTCTGCAATAATCGGGGATGCTGAGCCGTATATCAAGTGAACGTCCCCGTGAGAACCACAAACATTCCATCGAGAAGCCCGCTTCCGGGCATCCAAGGAGAGTTTATAACAATGGGACAGCTGACCAGAAACGAAGTATTTACCTTGGCGGTGCAGCGTTACAGCGACACCGTCTACCGCACTGCGGTACATAATTGCCGCTGCACAGCCGATGCTGAGGATGTGGTGCAGGATGTGTTTGAAAAGCTGCTGCACTACAACGGCATCTTTGAGAGTGAGGAGCATCTCAAAGCATGGCTGCTGCGGGTGGCCATCAACCGCTGCCGGGACCTGACCCGCGCCGCCCACCAAAAGGACACCGAGCTGGACGAGAACCTGCCCGCCCCCGATGTTCTGGAGGAGGACGGCAGCGTGCTGGATGCCATCCGCACCCTGCCGGAAAACTACCGCAATGCCATCTATCTGCATTACTACGAAGGATACACTGCGGCAGAGATCGGGCGGATGATGGCGGTGCCCACAAACACGGTACTAAGCTGGCTGCGGCGCGCACGGGCACAGTTACATATGATGCTGAAGGAGGAGATCGAAGATGAGGTGGTATGAATATAAGATGGAGGTCGATGACCTGACTGCCCCGGACGATCTGAAAGCAAAACTGCTGGCCATGACCGACACCCTGACTGCGGAGGAAAAGGCTGAGCCCATGATGGCTGCCCCTGCCCCGCAGACCGCTGCACCCGCAGCACCCCTGAACACCGAAGCCAAGAAGAAAAAGCCCATCCACTTCCCGGTAAAGCAGCTGGGCACGCTGGCTGCCTGTCTGGCCGTGTGCGTGCTGGGTTACAGCACCCTGCATCTGGGCATCGGAATGGGCAGCGCCAAAAGCAGCGCGCCCGCCCTGTACGCAGCCGAAGGCGCTGCCGACAGCTCCGCTGCTTCTGTGGCAGCGGGCGGGTTTGATCTCCAGCATGCCGCGCTGGACAGCACCCCCGAGGCGGTGAATTACAGTCTGGAGGCAGACGACCGCTCTCTGGAAACGGAATACAGCGGCACCGGCAGCGCCGAGGCTGCTGCCCCTGCGGTGGACAGTGCCAAGATCATCTACACCGCCAACCTGACACTGGAAAGCAAGGACTACGAAACAGCCCGCAGTGCGCTGGACAGCGCCCTCGCCGAGGCGGGCGGCTATCTGGAATCCAGCAGCGAATATTCCAGCAGCGGTTCCAGCCGCTCCGTAAGCCTGACCTACCGGGTGCCGCAGGCCAACTACCAGAGCTTTCTGGATGCTGTGGCCGCTGCCGGTAATGTGACCTATCGCAGCCAGCAGGCCGATGATGTGACCACCCAGTATATGGACGTGTCCGCGCGGCTTTCTAATCTGCAGGCACAGCGCACCCGCTTACAGCAATTGCAGGAACAAGCCGAAACTCTTTCGGACTTGCTGCAGATTGAGGACTCCCTCACCGAGGTGCAGTCCCAGATCGAAAGCTGGCAGAGCCAGCTGGACTGGTACAGCGATCAGGTGCAGCAGTGCACCGTGTATATCGACCTGAACGAGGTGCAGACCTACACACCCGCCGACGAGGGCTTCTTCTCCCGCATCGGCACGGCCCTTGTCTCCGGCTGGGGCAACTTTGTGAATGGCTTGCAGCAATTTGTGGTGGCGCTGGCCTCCGTCTGGCCGCTGGCAGTGCTGGCGTGCGCTGCTGTTGCCGTGGCGCTTGCATGGCGCAAAAAGCACCCGAAGAAGTGACCCCATAGAAATCCATTTTCCGCATAAAGGCTTCCCCCGGGCTGGGGAAGCCTTTTGTTCAACCCCGTTGAAAAAACCACCCCTGTCCCGCCGGGCTGCTGCACCGGGAGACAGGGGTGATTTTTGTATATTTTGCAGTACTTATTACACGCCGGAATAGGCCGAGAAGCCGCCGTCCACCGGCAGGCAGATGCCCGTGATAAAGCCTGCCGCGTCGTTGTTCAGCAGGAACAGCAGCGCGCCCACAAGGTCTTTTTCACTGTCGCCAAAGTGTCCCATGGGGGTGGCGGCAAGGATCTTTTTGGTGCGGTCGGTGGGGGTGCCGTCCTCGTTGAAGAGCAACTTTGCGTTCTGCTCGCTGGCAAAAAAGCCCGGGGCAATGGCGTTGACCCGGATGCCCACCTTGCTGAAGTGCACCGCCAGCCACTGGGTAAAGTTGGTCACAGCAGCCTTGGAGCCGGAGTAGGCAGGGATCTTGGTCAGGGGCAGGTAGGCGTTCATGCTGGAAATGTTCAGAATGTTGCAGCCCTCGCGCCCTACCATCTGCCGTGCAAAGGCCTGCGTGGGCAGCAGGGTGCCGATGAAGTTCAGGTTGAACACCATCTCCACGCCGCTTTCATCCAGGTCAAAGAAGGTGACGGTGTCGCTTTCCAGATCGGCCATCTCAAAATATTCCTTGTCCGTATTGGCGCGGGCGTTGTTGCCGCCGGCACCGTTCACAAGGATATCGCAGGGGCCAAAGTCTGCCAGCACATCCTCGGCTACCTGCAGGCAGTTGGCCTTGTTCATCACGTTGCAGGTGTAGCCCTTGGCGGTGCCGCCCTCGGCCTCGATCTCATCTGCAAGCTCCTTGAGCTTATCCATGTTGCGGCCCAGCAGCGCCACCTTTGCGCCCGCCCGGGCCAGCGCCTTGGAAAAAATGGAGCACAGCGTGCCGCTTGCGCCGGTGACGACAGCCACCTTGCCGGTGAGATCGGTGTTCAGTACATTCTTTTCCATAACATCCTCCTGTTACAGCTGTATTCATTGGCTAGAGTATAACAGAAAAAGACGGTCTTTGCCAGAACGTTCTTATTATAAAATTGGAAAGTTTTACGCTTTTTGCCGGGCAACAAGCACGATATCCTCCGGATGCAGTGCAGACGCAATCGCGCAAAATTGCAAAAATGACCGTTTTTACCTTGAAGATCTTCTAACTCTTCCAAAGCAAAAGCAGTATGATAAAAGCATGACAAACACATACTGACTTCGGCTGCGCTGCCCGCAGCGAGGGCGGCGCTTCCCACTTTGATGAGAACACAAAAAAAGCAGGTTGAATTTAAAAAATTCAACCTGCTTGGTGGTTGCGGGGGCCGGATTTGAACCAACGACCTTCGGGTTATGAGCCCGACGAGCTACCAGACTGCTCCATCCCGCGATATGTAATTTGGTGGACCCTGCTGGACTCGAACCAGCGACCAACCGGTTATGAGCCGGTGGCTCTAACCAACTGAGCTAAGGGTCCTCATCTATCAGAGTACTTTTTAATCAAATGGTAGCGGGAGAGGGATTTGAACCCCCGACACTCCGGGTATGAACCGAATGCTCTAGCCAACTGAGCTATCCCGCCATGTATATGATTAATTAAATTGGTGGAGCCTAGGAGGATCGAACTCCTGACCTCCTGCGTGCAAAGCAGGCGCTCTCCCAGCTGAGCTAAGGCCCCATTTCAAATGGTCGGGAAGACAGGATTTGAACCTGCGACCCCCTGGTCCCAAACCAGGTGCACTACCAAGCTGTGCTACTTCCCGTTTATATAATTGGCGCGCTAGACAGGAATTGAACCCGTAACCCCTTGTTCCGTAGACAAGTACTCTATCCAGTTGAGCTACTGGCGCGTTTGTGATGCTTGACTATATTATCAAATCATCTCTATGTTGTCAAGACTTATTTTTGGTTATAAGCCTTAATAAAAACTCAGTACACTGAGTTAATAAATAGATGGTGCCCTGGGCCGGAATCGAACCGGCACGGAGTTTGAAGTCCGCAGGATTTTAAGTCCTGTGCGTCTACCAGTTTCGCCACCAGGGCACACGTATGGAGGTTCCAACCGGACTTGAACCGATGGTCGAAGAGTTGCAGTCTTCTGCCTTACCAACTTGGCTATGGAACCATTGCTTCATGGCGCTCGTATAATATACTATGGATTTTAGATAATTGCAAGGGTTTTTAAGAAAAAAGTTTAAAAAAGTGTATAAAATATAATTCATTTTCTCTATGAGAAAACCTGATAATCGGTTTTGTGATGGAATAATCAATATAATTTTTATTTCTAATATAATCACATAATTCTCTTAAAATTAGTAGTCATAATAGAAAACAAGGAGTGATTACTATGTATAAAGAAATAGTTTTATCTGTAATTAAAACCTCTTTGCCATTAATGATTGTTTTGATTGTATTACAGTATATATTTAGAAAACAATCTACATGCATATTAATAGAATTCAATGTCGCTTATTCAATTGTTCGTATAATGCCTTTAGTTAGTTCTATGCATACTCTAGGTATAAAAGGGATTATAACACTTATAATATGTTTTCTATTTTTGAATACGAGTACATTGCTGATGTATCGTATTCATAGTCTCAATCTATAAAGAACTAACATTTATTAGTATTTCTACTTGCAGAATATCTCTGATACAATGAACTCACGCAAAAGGGAGATAATTAAGATGAATAGATATGATTATGTAGGTAGTTTCTTAAGACCTGAGAAACTTAAGAAGGCAAGAAGAGATTTTGAAAATAATACAATTAATGCAGAAGAATTAAAGAAGGTAGAAGATGAGTGTATTACAGAACTTATTACTAAGATTAAAGAATTAGGTTATCATACAATCACTGATGGAGAATTTAGACGTTCTACATGGCATTTAGATTTTATGTGGGGATTTAATGGTGTAGAACATAAAAAGACAATAGAAGGTAATACAACATTTGATGGTGAAGCAGCAATGATTGATGATACTTATGTCACAGGAAAAATCAGTTGTGATCATCATCCTTTCATAGAACATTTCAAATTTGTAAAACAGTTTGAAGATGAAAATACAGTAGCCAAACAGACTATCCCTTCACCTGGACAGTTCTATGCTTACTTTACAGGAGCACAGTTACTTAGAAATACATTAAGTATTTATGAAAATGAAGAGGCTTTTGCCTCTGATGTAGTCAAGGCTTATGTTGAATTTGTCCATGAAATTTATGATGCAGGATGTCATGTACTACAGTTTGACGACTGTGTCTGGGGTGGTATGGTCAATCCAAAACTTGCATGTGGCCTTACAGGACGTAAAGGTACTGCATTGGAAGAGTATAAAAAGAGATTATTAGAACTTAATAATGAAGTTGTTGCAGCAAGTCCAAAAGATTTAGAAATCAATACACATGTATGTCGTGGTAATTATCATTCTACTTTCTTTAGTTCAGGTGCTTATGATGGTGTTGCTGATCTATTATTTGGTGAAGAGAATGTGAATGCATACTACTTAGAATATGATGATGAAAGATCAGGAGGATTCAAGCCTCTTGCAAAAGTATCTGGAGATAAGAAGGTTGTCTTAGGATTAATCACTACTAAACGTCCAGAATTAGAAGATAAAGAAAAAGTAATTCAGAGAATTAAGGAAGCAAGCAAGTATATTCCTCTTGAACGTTTATCTTTGAGCCCACAATGTGGTTTTGCATCTTGTGAGATTGGTAATAAACTAACAGAAGAAGAACAGTGGGCTAAATTAAAACTTGTAAAAGAAATCGCAGAAGAAGTCTGGGGTTAATAAGTGTCCTCTAGGAGATCCTAGAGGATTCTTTTGTGTCTTGTAGTATATTAATCGATACAATATAATTTATATATAAGAGGTGAACAGATATGATAGAAACTATAATTAGATATATAGTTATTATGATTGTGCTGAGTGTTATTGGTGAAGTGATAACTCATTTATCTAGTAAAACGATTGATGAGAACATAAGTACTACACATTATAGAGTTAAAGCACCAGCAGTGTTGAAGTATGCCTGTATGTCACAGTTCATTCTAGGGATGATTATGTTTCTTATATTTAGTTATTTTTATCTGAAAGGCAATGAAACAGTAGAAATGGGACATCTGTATTTTTCTTCTATCTTTGGGGCTATTGGCTTATATGGTGTGGCTTGGGCATCTATATGGGGTGTATTAGTCAATGATTCTCAATTAGAGATACATAGAATATTTCATGTTAAGAAGGTATTATGTATCACTGATATTGGACAAGTAATTATTGATAAGAAGGAAGCAATGATCTTGTATGATAAGATGGGAAAGAAATTGATTAAGATAGATGCTTTATCGGATAATTATGATCATTTACTGAATCTATTAAAGTCACAAAATATAGAAATATCAAATAAGCACCTTAAATAAGGTGTTGTCAAAGGCTTACTTAACGCATCTAAGAATCATTTCTACTATAATTGAAATATAGAAGGGAGGTATTCTTATGTGGGATGATGTTGCAGGTAAAGCTTCACATGTTAATAGAGATAAGTATGTTGTATTGCAGGTGGTACTTACTGAAAAGTTTCTAGGTACAGGATCTGGTACAAAGAGTTTGACGAATCTACAGGCTGAAATCAATAAGCAGGCTGAAAAGGGATACAAGCTACATACTATTTCTACTTCATCTTCTGGATCAAAAGGATTCCTTGGAGGAGATAAGATTCAGGCAACAATGGTATTTGAAAGAATAGACTAAAAAATGAGCTGTAACGCTATTGTTACAGCTCATCTATTTTATAGTTTTGCTGCTTTCTGGAAGAAGTAGAATCCAATCACAAACATGACTGAAATTATTGCCACACCATAGTTCATATGTCCTGTAAGCTGTGAAATGAGTCCTACAAGAGTTGTACCCATGAAGGATGCACCCTTACCACAGATATCAAATAAACCAAAGTATTCACCTGATTTCTGAGGTGGAATAATCTTCGCAAAATAAGAACGAGATAATGCCTGGATAGCGCCCTGGAACATACCTACAAAAATAGCTAAAATCCAGAATTCCCATTGTTTATCTAACTGAATCGCAAATAAGGCAATACCGGTATAGGCAATAATACATACTTTAATAAGTTTATCTGTTGGGTATTTTTTAGATAAACGACCAAAGATGAGCGCAAATGGGAAAGCAACAATCTGAGTCACTAATAAGGCAATTAATAATCCGTTGGTATTAAGCCCAAGGGCACTGCCATAGGCAGTGGCCATTTCAATGATTGTATAAACACCATCGATATAGAAGAAGAAAGAAATCAAATAGAAGAATACTTTCTTATCTTCATTTAAAGTAGAAAGAGTATGTCCTAAACGTTTAAAACTCTCACGAATAGGATGTTCTTGTTTCTCTACGAAATTTACCTGTTTATAGTTCTTTAAGAGTGGTAATGTCATACCCAACCACCATAATGCATTGATTAAGAAGGCGATTGTCATAGCGCCGTTAAATGGAATACCCATCTTTTTATAGAATAAGACAAACACCAAGCTGACTACAAAAGGCACACAGCTTCCAATATAACCCCATGCATATCCTTGAGATGAAACATAGTCCATACGCTTGCCGTCTGTAATATCTAGAAGCATGGAATCATAGAAAATCAGACTTGCATTATAACCAATCTTCGCAATAACGAATACACCTAAGAATATAATCCAAGACTTAGGAACTGAAAAACAGGCTAAGCCCATTACACCTATGATCATACTAATAGTAAAGATTGGTTTCTTATAGCCTTTTGTATCCACAATAGAACCAAGCACTGGTCCGATAATAGCAACAATAAGAGTTGTGAAAGAAGATGCATAACCCCAATAAGCTAAATAGTTAACCTCACTGATCTTTGCGAGAGACGCAAGATAGTTAAAGTAAATCGGAACTATAGTAGCAACAAGTAGGATAAAGGCGCTATTACCGACATCATACAAGATCCAGTATTTTTCTAGTTTAGTTAGTTTATTCATAGTTTCTATTAAACCTTTCATTTAAGTAATCATCATCAAGATGGTCAACATACTCATTAATGAGTGATACGGCTAAAGGCACTGCTTCATCTTTCATTTCTATTAAACGATTGATATCATTGGCAGCATGTTCATCTTTTTCATAGTTAATAAGTAATCCTTTATATTCTTCATACATACCACCTAACTTCATTACACTTAAGACAAAGCTTCTCTTCAATTTACTAGGAGCTACAAGCCACTTTAAGATAAATAGTAGATCATGTAATGCTTTATCTACTTCTTCTGCTTTTAAATCAAAGAATGGTGCAATCACCTGTGCATTGGTATAATCAGGATGAATATGAGTTGTTAAATTGGCAGTCAAAGGATCTTTTCCAACTCTTACAAGTAATTCTCTATCTAATTCAGATTCTAGTAAGCTGTGGGTCATAGATAAAGTATTCTCTAATACACCAATTTCAGGATGTAAAGAACTATCTAATGTAAAGTGAGTAATAAATCCAATAGTATAAGCGAGTGTTGCATCTGTGGCATCCTGTCTAATGAGTTCTTTTGCATGTTTAAAGAAATCTGTGGCAGGAAGCTGATGCATTCCAAACCCTAATGATTTTACAGGATTCTTCTTATAGACATCATAATAAAAAAGAATATCTGGACCATGAATCCCTATATGATATAAATCAATGTAGGGCATGATCCTTTTCTTGATGTTTTCATCAAGCTGACTTAAAACCTGTTCACCAAAAACATAATGTGTATAACCTGCTGGCATAAAAAAACCTCCTGAAACCTATTATAAGCTAGTATTTCTTAACATAAATCAAAAATAGATTACGTTTCTGTTAAGATTGTGTATCTTCATTATACCGTAAACACTTATTTTTGGTGAATATTTCAACCATTTCAAAAAATAAATACAAAATTTACGCAAATCACAATAACTGTTAGGAAATAGAGTATGTTAAAATATTAATTTTATGCTATAATGTGTTATACAGACAAAATGAAAGGGGTTACTTTATGGAAAAGACACTCGAATATGCAGGAATTAAAAACTATACAGGAAAAGCACATTATAATTTATGTCCTGCTAAATTAGTAGAATACGCTTTAAAGCGTAAAGAAGGATTATTAACTGACCAGGGTGCATTAGTTGTAAAAACAGGAAAATATACTGGTCGTTCACCACATGATAAATTTATTGTAGATACACCAGAGGTACATGAACAGATTGCCTGGGGTGATGTCAATGTAGCCATGAGTGTAGAAAACTACAATGCATTAAAAGAAAAAGTACTTAACTATATGAGTGACAAAGAATTATTCGTATTTAAAGGCTTTGCTGGAGCTGATAAGAAATATCGTCGTAAATTCACTGTCATCAATGAACTTGCATGTCAGAACCTATTTATTCATCAATTATTGATTAGGCCTACAAAAGAAGAATTAGATAATTTTGGTTTAACAGATTATACAGTTCTTGTTGCACCAGGATTCCATTGCGTTTCTGAAGTAGATCATACTAACTCAGAAGCAGCTATTATTATTAACTTTACAGAACGTACAGTTATTATTGTAGGTTCACAATACTCAGGAGAAATCAAGAAATCAGTCTTCACAATCATGAACTATTGCATGCCTTTACAGGAAAACATTCTCCCTATGCATTGTTCAGCAAACATGGATCCAGATACTGGAGAAACAGCTATCTTCTTTGGCTTATCAGGTACAGGTAAAACAACACTTTCTACAGACCCTAATAGAATGTTGATTGGGGATGATGAACATGGATGGAGTGAAGAAGGAATTTTCAACTTTGAAGGTGGATGTTATGCAAAGACAATTAACTTATCTCCTACAGGAGAACCAGACATCTATCGTGCTATTCGTTTTGGTTCAGAACTAGAAAACGTAGTTGTAGATGCAAAGACTAGACAGCCAGATTATGATGATAGTACACTTACAGAAAATACACGTGTCGGTTATCCTATTGAATATATTCAAAATGCCCAGATTCCAGGAGTAGGTGGAGTACCTAAAGTCGTTATTTTCTTAACTGCAGATGCCTTTGGTGTATTACCACCAATTTCTAGGCTTGATCATGATGCTGCAATGTATCAATTCGTTACTGGATTTACATCTAAAGTTGCAGGTACAGAAAGAGGCATCAGCGAACCACAGCCTACATTCTCTACACTATTTGGAGAACCATTCATGCCTCTAGAGCCAAGTATTTATGCACAGTTACTTGGTTCACGTCTAGAAGCCTATGGTACTAAGGTTTATTTAGTAAATACTGGATGGAATGGTGGACCTTATGGTATTGGTTCACGTATGAAACTATCATATACACGTGCTATGGTCACTGCAGCAGTTAATGGATCATTAGATAATGTCATCTATTATTATGATTCACGCTTTAATCTTCATGTCCCTCAATCATGTCCTGGAGTCCCAGAATATGTATTAAACCCTAAGGATACATGGGCTAATAAGGAAGCATATGAAGATATGGCTAATGAACTTGCTATGATGTTTGAAGCAAACTTCAATACTAAGTATCCACATATGCCAGAAAATATTAGAAAAGCAGGACCACATCCTAAGAAATAAAAGCCACTTCATGTGGCTTTTTTGGAGGTTTTATGAGAGAAATAGGGAAAAGTAAAATAGAATATCCTGATACTTATATTGTAGTAGATGTAGAGACTACAGGACTTAGTCCTGAAACAGAAAGACTGATAGAAGTCGCAGCTATTAAGTATGTCAATCACAAAGAGGTGGCACGCTTTAGTGAACTCATTAACCCGTTAAGAGATCAATTACCTGTAGACTTACTAGATAAGGATAAAACTATCTATATAAGTGATTTTATCGAGAATCTCACAGGCATTTCTAATCGTATGTTACATGATGCAAGAGGGGAAAAAGATGTCCTTAAAGGGTATATTAAGTTCATAGGGGATGATATGATCATAGGTCATAATGTCCGTTTTGATATTCGTTTCATCTATGATGCACTTCTAAGAGATTATGGAGTCCTTTTTCAAAATGATTATATTGATACATTGAAGATTGCAAGAAAACTTTTACATGAAGATTTGAAACGCTATAGACTCAAGGATCTTGCAGATCATTATCATATTGATTATTCTCATGCACATCGTGCAGTGAATGATTGTGAAATTACGCATATTGTATATGAAATGATGATGGAAGATATCTTCAATAACTTTGGGACAATAGAGAATTATCGTAAGAAAAGAAAAAATAAGAAATAGAAAGGATGATCATAAGATGTTTGTTGAAGAAGATGAATTAGAAAGAAATAAACAATTATTAGATTTGCGTAGAAGTGTATTGGAAGTGGAAGAAGAAAGATTAAGTGTACAACCTACAATGAGTATTTCTGAAGCAAGAATTGCACTTGATAAGAGAATTGATATATTGAGATTAAAAGGCTTGAAAAAGTGACTTCAACTGTTAATATTGTATATAATTGTTATATGAACTAATTGGAGATAGAAAGGAAAGGAACTAACATGAACAAAATCGCAAGCTTTACAGTGAATCATTTAACTTTATTACCAGGTATTTATGTATCTAGAAAAGATAAGGTAGGAGAAGAAGTCATTACTACTTTTGATATTCGTATGACAGCTCCTAACAGAGAACCTGTTATTAATACAGCTGAAATCCATACAATGGAACATTTAGGTGCCACTTTCTTAAGAAATCATAAGGAATGGGCTGAAAAAGTTATTTACTTTGGTCCTATGGGATGTCGTACAGGATTCTATATGATTCTTGCAGGAGATTTAGAATCTAAGGATGTTGTAGGATTAGTGACTGAAATGTTTACTTTCATGGCTGAATTCGAAGGTGATGTTCCAGGTGCTGCAGCAAGAGATTGTGGTAACTATCTTGATATGAACTTACCTCTTACTAAAATTGTTGCTAAAAGATTCTTAGATAACACTCTTAAGAATATTATAGAAGAACATTTAGTATATCCAGACTAAGACTTCCTCGGAAGTCTTTTTGCCTGTACGTACATATATTGATTAATTACTTACTTGTATGTATACTAGTAAAGAGAGGTATTATTATGCATTTATTTCTGACAAGCTCAAACTTAACATTAAATGGTCAATATATTAATGAAGAGAATGGTTTCCGTTCTCTTCTTTTTGATGTTCTTCCTCGTCATATTCGTTGTCTTTATATAGCATCTGATCCAATTGATACGCCACATAATGATGAATGGGGAAACTACCAAAAGAAAGCCTTGATGAATAGTCATTTCTTAGTGGATACATTTACTATTCTGGATGATCGAAACAAAGAGAAGACAGAAGAACTAGTGAAAGAATCAGATCTTATCATACTTGGAGGAGGACATGTGCCTACTCAAAACAAGTTCTTTAGAGAAATCCACTTAAAGAAGTATTTGAAGGAGTATGAAGGTGTGATAGTAGGCGTCAGTGCAGGTTCTATGAACTGTGCAAAGACTGTATACGCCATGCCTGAACTCCCAGGAGAATATTTGGATAAGAAGTATCAAAGATATCTTCCGGGGTTAGAACTCACTCAAACAATGATCATTCCGCACTATAATGAAATACATGATGATTGTTTAGATGGTGTACATATATTCAAAGATATTGCCTATCCTGATAGTGCCAAAAGAACATTTATTGTGTTAGTAGATGGAAGCTTTATCCATATTCATGAAGGCAAAGAAATGATTCATGGACTATCTTATAAAATAGAAAAAGGAAAACAAACACTTATACAAGAAAAAGATTGTATGTTCACATTGGATTCATAAAGAGGGGCTATATTATAAATGTATTAAGAAACTCCCTTAAAAAATATCTTAATACACAAGAGCAAAAGAAAATTGTTTTTAACTCTCCCCTTAAAACATAATTGTATACAAGAAGGACGTTTCAATGCGAAGCGTCTTTTTTGTATAGCACCATATAAAAAAACAAGCTGGATAACCGGCTAGTTAGTCTATTAAACCTGTATCTCTTAAGAGCAAAATAAAACACCGTGTTTATTGCAATTCATCCCACCTCCTATAATGTGGGGGAATTCTTGCTAACGGCGTGTTAAAAGGATCTGATTAAAAACTTTTTTTATAGCATACCTGTGGTTTATGGGTATTCAAATTTTTAAATTGTAACGTGAATATAAATATTGTATGATATTTATATCATGAAGAGAGGAAGTTATACTATGGACTACGATCAATATCTTGAAGAATGCAAAAAAATCAAAGAAAGAAACTATCTTCTTTTAGATCTTTTTAAAGACGATCTTATTCAATCAGGTTTAAAAGATAAAACTATTAGCCGTCATCTTTCCAATGTAGAATTCTATATTAATGAATTTTTACTATATATGGATGCTTATCCTATGGAAGAAGGACTTAATATGCTTGATGATTATTTAGGAAATTTCTATATCCGTAAATGTTTATGGTCTACGCCTGGTAATATTAAATCAACTGCGACAAGTATTAAGAAGTTTTATAAATCTATGGTTGACCATGGAGAAATAGATAAAGAAGGTTATTATGATTTATGTTCTTTGATTAAAGATTCTATGGATATATGGCAGATGGACTGTGCTATTTATAATGATCCAGAAAGTCCCAATCCATTCTATCCTTTTTAAAAGGGGCTGTAACGAATAGATAGATAATATGAAATGACCTCCTAGTTGTCAAAACGTGGATTTAAACTCATAATAAGAATAGAAAACAAAAAGTGAGTTGTTACCATAACGACAATAGGAGGTCACTATGAAAAGTATAATTTATATTGAGATGGATGTCCATTCTACAAACTACACTTTATGCATTTCTTAGAGTGGAATTTAACTTTTCACTTTAGAATTTCAAAAGACATATGAAAATCTAGTAGTGCATATGTCTGATAATCTTGTTGGTGTATCATTGCAAACTAAATATACCACAAAAGAGCGGACGTCGGTCCGCTCTTTGCTTTTTTGAAACTGTAATGAGTTGTTTACCTGTTATACCCTTAATCTATAAGTCCAGTTTCTCTTAATAAGATTTCTAGATCTGTACCTTCTACATTCTTTAATACAGTCTTTAAAAGCATCTTTTCCTTGAAGTTTAATGGTAACTCATTAATCTTCTTTTTATCTACTGCATAATAAGCTGCTCTTAATAACTCTCTGATATCATATTGAGAACCCCATACTTCAGGTACACCACGATCGACATTCAGTAATGTATAGACACTTTCCATACCTGTACGCATAGAATATTCAGTCGTAAAGATAGTATCTCTTGGTGTTTCTGCGAACTGTCCAATAAATGCGAAGTTCACTGCACCTTCTGGTACAACTTTAGGACGGTCTACATTCTTTCTAGGCTGGAAGAAGGCATTGATATAAGGCATAAAGCATGTTGTTGTATTACATGCATTTTCTGAATAGTCTTTGATCTTGCTTTCATCCATACCAATATGATAGAGCCATTCCTGACAGATTTCTTCACCTGTACAATCTCTCATTGCTTTCTTGATATAGTTACCTTCTGTATCAGTATGAAGAGCATAGAGCCATACAAGTACTGTATCTTTATTCTGAGATTTAAACTGTGGCTGACGGTTAATAGTCCATGATAAGAACCAATTATTTACACTATCCTTAACAGTCACAATACCACCAGTAGTCACTTTACCAGCACGAGGATCACGTTTACAGATATTCATAATATGCTGAATAATATCTTCATTAGATGTTTCTACAGTGGCACTCATCCAGTTAGTCGCTTCTGTATCACTGCAGAATACATCAGGATGTCCATATTCGTCATGTTTAGCCTGTTTCGCAATATTATTCCATAAATCCCATGATTCACCTTGACCATTCACAATATGAGATAAATCAGGTGCATGAGTCTGATCACCGTAACTTGATGTATCAGTACAACATCCATTAGTAATAAAGACTAAATCATCTGCAGTTAAAGGAATAGACTGTTCTTTATTATCTTTTACATAAATAAGTTCTTTAGCTGTTTTCTTACCATCTACATCTTCAATAACCACATTCTTGACATCCATACCAAACTGAACATCTACATCATGTTTCTTTAAATATTCAATTAAAGGTAAAATCATACTTTCATACTGATTATACTTAGTAAATCTTAAAGCACTAAAGTCTGGTAAACCATCAATATGATGTACATAACGACATAGATAACGCTTCATTTCTAATGCACTAGACCATTTCTGGAAGGCGAACATAGTCTGCCAATATAACCAGAAATTAGTTTCCCAGAATGATTCCGGTAAAACATCTGAAATCTTCTTATCTTCTAGATTGACTTCAGGTGTAATAAAGAGCTGAGACAATGCCATGGCACTATCTTTATCTAATTTAAATAGTTTATCAGTATGCGCATCTTCACCCTTGTTGACCGTTGCACGACATAAAGAGTAGTTAGGGTCATGCTTATTAAGCCAATAGTATTCATCTAATACAGATACGTTAGGTGTTTCAATAGAAGGTACATCACGGAATACATCCCACATGATTTCAAAGTGGTTATCCATTTCACGTCCTCCACGCATATAGAAGCCTTTATGAACATCTTTATAACCATCACAGCTTCCACCTGCAAGCTCTAGCTTTTCTAATAAATGAATATGATTGCCAGGCATCTGTCCATCTCTTACTAGATAGAAGGCAGCAGTTAAACCTGCCAAGCCTGTTCCAATAATATAAGCTGATTTCTTTTCTACACCCTCTGGTTTTTCTGGATGTGCAAATGCTTCATAAGTTCCTGATGAATAATACATAATTCATACCTCCTTGATATGACTCTAGTATAAATCAAGTATTAAAATTTTAATTTAGACAAACAAAAAGCCATGATAAATATCTTATCATGACCAATCAAGTGTAAAAATTTTAATCAAACTATTAGTTTTGATGAATTTCAAATCTTTTAAGAGCTCTTTTGATACATCCATCCATAATTTCATTCATTTTATCAGACAATAACTCAGGACTTTCTTTCATCTTAAGAGAAGACGAATAAATCCTTCAGGGTAGATATTTGTATCTAATAGTAATTGATGTATTTCCTCCAAGATGATCCAGGAAAGTAAATGAGGCATATCAGTAAAGTGATAATAGAATGTCATACGGTTAATACCACATTCCTTTATGAGACCACCCATCGTAATCTTATTAAAAGGTTTTCTTAAGAGTAATACCTTTAAAGAATCTTCTAATGCATGTTTTGTGATTTCACTCATAAGTTAAATGAATCTTTCTTTTTCTTCTTATATATAAGTAGGGAAATAACTGCAGTAAATACTTCTGTAATCCAGAAAGCATGCCATACACCAGTTGGTCCAAGTAGTGAAGAAAGAATATACGCACATGGAAGAATAATGACAACATATCGACATAAAGAAATAATGAGTGATGGAATACCCATACCTAGTCCTTCTAGTACACCTCCTGAAGTAAGTGAGAGTGAAGAAAAGACAAAAGAAATACTAATAATACGTAGGGCAATCACACCGGCATCAAGTGTTTCTTTATTCTTGGTAAAGAGTCCCATGATTTCTTTAGGGAATACAAAACAAAGAAGTGTTCCAGCAATCATAATAATTAAACTCAAACCAAGAGTGAGCTTATAGATCTTATTAATACGATTATATTCTTTAGCCCCATAGTTATATCCAACAAGTGGTCTAATACCCTGGATGATTCCATTAGATGGCATAAAGACAAATGTCTGAAGCTTATAATAGATACCTAGTACTACAACATAAATAGATGAATAAGAAATAAGAATCGCATTTAATACAGAAATAAGAACAGAAGGTAAAGCAATGTTTAAAGTAGCAGGAATACCAATACCATATAACTTTTTATAATATCGAGTACTTTCTAAAGCTTCCTTATGAATACGTAGTGGTAAATCTACCTTATAATAATATAGATATAGAATAAAAGGAACTGTCTGACCAATACCAGTCGCAATCGCAGCTCCTGCAATACCCATTGCAGGAATAGGACCTAAACCAAATATTAAAATAGGATCAAGAATAATATTTGTGACACATCCTATAATCATAATCTTCATAGTGAGAGCCATACGTCCTAAAGACTGATAGATCTTTTCAAAGGCAATACCTACCTGAATCACAAAAGAGAATGAGAAGGCAATACGTCCATATAATATCCCATCCTTTAATACAACAGGATCATTTGTAAAGAATTTTAAGAAGTTAGGAATAAACACAACACAGACAATCATTAAGATTATTCCATGTATTGCAGAAAGTAATAATCCCTGTGCCATAGAATCTTCAGCTTTCTTATGATCCTCTGTACCTAGATAGAATGCAATCACAGCATTCATGCCCACACCAAACCCTACGGCAATCGCAGTAATAAGGTTCTGAATAGGGAATACTAGAGATAAAGCATTCATTGCATTCTCACTAATACGCGCTACGAAGAAACTATCTACGATATTGTAGAGAGAATTAACAAGCATTGATAACACCATTGGTAAGCTCATTGATAATACTAAAGGGAGTATAGGCTTTGTTTTCATATAATCTTGATTCATAATTTTCCTCCTAAACATACAAAAAGCCACACAACGTAAAAAAACGCTGTGTGGCGAAAATAAGATTTCTCTGACAAAAATCCACAACCAAAAGGTTTTGTACATAAACGCTATCATATATGGGATATGATGTCAACTTTTTTATGAATATGGTATATTAAGTGTAAAAGTATGGTATTTATAATTCCTAAATCGGGATTATTGCAATGAAAAATGATAGTGATATAATGGGGGCATAGTAAATGGGAGATATATTTCGAGGAGAAACTGTATTTATCTAGACATATAAGTTGATAGGGATTAGATGAATATATAAGTTATATGTATGGATGTCCATATACATATTGAGTATATCTTCTCTACTTACTTACAATTATGAAAGGTAGGAGATAAAATGGTAGGAATTATCCTTGCGAGTCATGGTAAATTCGCAGAAGGCATTTTCCAGTCAGGATCTATGATCTTTGGTGATCAGGCTAACGTTAAAGCCTGCACATTAATGCCTAGCGAAGGACCAGATGATATTCGCAAAAAGATGGAAGAAGCGATTGCTGGTTTTGAAAATCAGGATGAAGTATTATTCCTTGTAGACCTTTGGGGTGGAACACCATTCAATCAGGCAAGTGCTTTACTTAATGGACATGAAGATAAGTGGGCAATTGTCACTGGTTTAAATTTACCAATGTTGATTGAAACTTATGCATCTCGTATGTCTATGGAAACAGCTCATGAAATCGCTACACATGTCACTGAAGTGGCAAGAGATGGTGTTAAACCAAAACCTGAAACACTAGAACCTAAGAAGGAAGTAAAGGCAGCAGCTGCTGCACCAGCACCTCAGGGCGCTATTCCTGAAGGAACAGTTATTGGTGATGGTCACATCAAGTATGTATTAGCAAGAATTGACTCACGTTTATTACATGGTCAGGTTGCGACTGCATGGACTAAGACAACTCAGCCAAACCGTATCATCGTTGTATCTGATGGTGTGGCTCATGATGATCTTAGAAAAGAAATGATTATTCAGGCAGCACCTCCAGGTGTTAAAGCTCACGTAGTACCAATCGATAAGATGATCCAGGTTGCTAAGGATCCACGTTTTGGTAACACAAAAGCATTAGTATTATTTGAAAACCCACAGGATGCACTTCGTGCAATCGAAGGTGGCGTTGACATCAAGACATTGAACTTAGGTTCTATGGCTCATTCACAGGGTAAAGTCGTTTGTACTAAAGCCGTATCAATGAGTCAGGATGATGTTGATACTATTGAAAAGATTATGGCTAAGGGTGTTAAGTTTGATGTGCGTAAAGTACCAAATGATTCACCTGATAACATCAATGCAATCCTTAATAAAGCTAAAGAAGGATTGTCTAAATAAGGGAGGAAATAATTTATGTCAGCAATTTCAATTGTGCTGATTGCGATTGTTGCTTTACTTGCAGGTATGGAAGGTATTCTTGATGAATTCCAGTTCCATCAGCCTCTAGTAGCATGTACGTTAATCGGCTTAGTTACTGGCCACTTAAAGGAAGGTATCATCCTTGGTGGTTCATTACAGATGATTGCCCTTGGTTGGGCAAACGTTGGTGCTGCTGTTGCACCAGATGCTGCTCTTGCATCAGTTGCTTCAGCAATCATCATGGTATTAGGTTTACAGGGTGGTAGTACAAACGTTACTAACGCTATCAATACTTCTATCGCTGTTGCCGTTCCATTATCAGTTGCAGGTTTATTCTTAACAATGATCTGTCGTACTCTTGCAATCCCTATGGTTCACTTCATGGATGGAGCTGCAGAAAAAGGCGACTACAAGGCTATTGAAAGATGGCAGGTTGCTGCAATCTTAATGCAGGGTCTTCGTATTATGATCCCAGCAGTTATCCTTTGCTTCGTTCCAGCTAAGGTTGTAACAGGTGCATTAAATTCTATGCCAGCTTGGTTATCTGGTGGTATGGCTGTTGGCGGTGGTATGGTTGCCGCTGTAGGTTATGCAATGGTTATCAACATGATGGCTACAAAAGAAACTTGGCCATTCTTCGCTCTTGGTTTCGTTTTAGCAGCTATCTCAGAACTTACTTTAATCGCATTAGGTGTTATTGGTGTTGTTCTTGCTTTAATCTATCTTGGATTAAAAGACAATGCTGGTAAAGGTAATGGTGGCGCTGGAGGATCTGGAGATCCACTTGGTGACATCTTAAACGACTATTAATCTGAAGGAGGACGAACATTATGGCAGATAAGATTACACTATCTAAAAAAGATAGAATGGACGTATGTTGGCGTCATCAGTTCCTTCAGGGTTCTTGGAACTATGAACGTATGCAGAATGGTGGTTGGTGTTATTCAATTATCCCAGCTATCAAGAAATTATATAAGACTGAAGAAGATAGAGCCGCTGCATTAAAGCGTCATCTAGAATTCTATAATACACATCCTTATGTATCAGCTCCAGTTATGGGTGTTACATTAGCACTTGAAGAAGAACGTGCAAATGGTATGCCTGTAGATGACCAGACTGTACAGGGTGTTAAAGTTGGTATGATGGGACCTCTTGCTGGTGTTGGTGACCCAGTATTCTGGTTTACAGTAAGACCAATCTTAGGTGCATTAGGTGCTTCACTTGCATTATCAGGAAGCATTGTTGGACCATTATTATTCTTCGTAGTATGGAACATAATTCGTATCGCATTCTTATGGTATACACAGGAATTCGGTTACAAAGTAGGTACTTCTATTGCTAAGGATATGTCAGGAGGACTTCTTGGTAAAGTTACTGAAGGTGCTTCTATCCTTGGTATGTTCATCATCGGTGCATTAGTACAGAGATGGGTATCAATCAGCTTTACTCCAGTAGTATCTCAGGTTACTCAGTCTAAAGGTGCTTATATCGAATGGGATAAGTTACCAAAGGGTGCTGCAGGTATCAAAGAAGCATTATCTCAGTATAGCTCACTTGGTGCTAATGGATTAAATCAGGTTAAGGTTACTACTTTACAGCAGAACTTAGACCAGTTAATCCCTGGCTTAGCAGCATTATTACTTACATTATTATGCTGTTACTTATTAAAGAAAAAGGTATCTCCAATCGTTATCATCATCGCATTATTCGTTGTTGGTATCGTTGCAAGAGTTATCGGTATTATGTAATTACTAGAGGCAGTTTCACTGCCTCTTAATTTTAAGGAGGAAATAAAATGGCACAATCACAAAATACAAAAGTTGATTTTTCAATTAAAGCAACTTCACTTAATGGTTTAACTAACTATGGGGATGTCATGGTAGGGGACAAGGCTTTTGAGTTCTATAACGAAAAGAATAAAGAAGACTTTATTCAGATTCCATGGGAAGAAATTGATTATATCAGTGCTTCTGTATATTTTAATAAGAAAATTGCACGTTTCGCAATATTCACTAAAAACAACGGACATTTTACTTTCTCTACACGTGATAATGTGAAAACATTACAGGTGGTTGGAAATCATTTTCCAAAAGAAAAAATGTATCGTTCCCCTACGTTCTTTACCATTATTAAACGAGGATTAAGATACATTTTTGACTCCAATTATCGACATAAAGTAAATGGTCAGGCTTAATTGCCTGGCCAATTTTTTTGTATTCCATTAAGAATAAAGTCTGTTAGAAGACTAGATAATTCTTCTATAGAATAATCATAACTATTTGTAAACCAATTCATATATACAGATATAATACCAGGAATACACAAATCAACTGCTACTTTAAATCTTTTTTGATCTAGTGTTTCTGTTTCTTCAATACGCTGTTGTACATATTTTCTAAGAATATCTACAATCTTTACAATAAGAAAAGAACGGTTATTTGTATTAAAAAGTAAACCATAGAATTCTAGATCATGATTTACTGTTTCTGTAAACTTAATAAAGATTTCGGTTAAGAAATCAGCCATATTAGTAAACTCGACTGTACCAATGTTTTTGATAAAAGCTGCGACTACTAGATTTTCTATTTCTTCCATGACATCATTGATATCTGAATAGTAATTATAAAATGTTTTACGGTTAATATTGGCTCTTTTCGCAACATCTGTAATTGTGATTTGATTTATATCTTTTTCATTTAACAGCTCTACAAAAGCTTTAAATATTGCATGCTTTGTCTTGATAACTCGTCTATCTGTCTTTTTCTCCACTCTTATTACCCACTTTCTATACAATATGTATCTTTAGCAACATTTCTATTATGTTCTGACCATATATTGTTTCAATTATTTATATTATAATACAGCCAGATTGCTGGTTTCAACAAGAGGAGATACATAAATGACATATATTATTCAAAAAAAATTACGTTATTTGGAAACTGCTGGTCGCTTAAATGAAACTAAGAACTATATTCAACATGGTTCTATTTCTGTCTATGCACATTGTGTCAATGTAGCACGTATGAGTGTCAGAATAGCCAAATGGCTACCAATACAAGTCAATATGGATGCTTTAGTCATTGGTGCATTACTTCATGATTATTTCTTATATGACTGGCATGATGGAAAAGGAAGACATTTTCATGGCTTTACTCATCCAGAATGTGCTTTTAGAAATGCAGAAAAGGACTATGCACTTTCACCACGAGTTAAAATCATTATAACTAGACATATGTTTCCGTTAACACTTGTTCCTCCTACATGCACTGAAGCATGGATCGTATGTATTGCAGATAAGATCTGCGCCATAGAAGAGACATTATTTAGAAGATGAGCTAGAATTTCTAGCTTTTTTTTAATTATTTGTTGGTAGGAATAGAAAAATGACTACCTTTGGAAAAGTGGGGTAGTCATTTTCTTAAATCTAAGTGAAGAGCTGCTTACTAGTTGTATGTATCACATAGTATTGTAGTGGTTGTCAGTGCAGCTTTTTATTCTGATTTGAATAATAAAATAACGATATGAGTAATCATAAGTGATCTCTCCATGATACTTATTGACTATATTCATAATAGAACGCATTCCAAACCCATGACCACAATCTTCTTTAGTTGTATTGAAGTTTGGGTTATCTACAAGTGGATTATTGATACTGGTATTCTTAATATCAATAACGAAATCATTACTCTCTTTATAAATATCAAGAATAATCTTCTTAATAGACTTTGATGTACAATTCTCAATCGCATTATCTAATAAATTACCTAGTAATACATAGAAATCTACTTTATCCATAGGGATATCATCATTAAATTGACTGGCAATAAATTCAATATTATTATCTTTAATCTTAGATAATTGAGAAGCTAATATAAGATTCAAAGATGCATTGCCTGTATCCACTGTTTGTGTTCCATTGATTCTATGTAATTGGTTATTAATATGATTATGAAGTGATTCATAATCTTTTTTTTCACAAACTTCCAGTAATGACAACAACATATGATTCATATCATGCTTGATCTTTCTGATTTCATTCATATGAGTAATAATATTTTCATAATTCTTCTTATTGAATTTCAGTTCCTCATTGTTTAATTTTACTAGATAATTCTCTTTCTCTATACTTAATATTCTATTAACCATCTGGTAGATCAACATCACAAGAATAGTAATCAATACAATTTCTATAGAATTTTCAAGGGGAAGAGAACCTTTTTTGAAAATAGTAATAAGATAGGACAGATAGATAAGTGTTAATACAGAATGGATACCTAGATAGAAGGCGGTATATTCTTTAATACGCAGTAAATAATTCTTAAATAAATGCCCTGTAAGAAGTAAAAATACACATAAAAGGATATCTGAACCATAGATTGTATCATGAATAGGTAAAACTAGATCATATATAAAAATATTGATACCCCATGTCATAATCACATAGGTAAGAACTTTAAGAAAGATAAAGTAGAGTGATATAAATAGACATTCTAGAACACTGTCCTGCTTAAACAGAATGAGGCATAAACCTAATATACATATACTCATAAGTCCATTATGTATGAACATAGAAGAAATAATAGAAACAGATGATAATAATAGTACAGAACCAATAAATTTGATTAAATTCTCTTTAATGCTGATAGAATAGACATAATAGAAGAATGACAACAACATCAAAGATAATGCGATGAAACTTATATTATTTGTTTCTAACATCATTGATGTACCTCCTTCATATACTCTAATACAAGCTTTTTCTTTCTTCTGCTTATTGGTATCTGGTAATGCTCACTTATATATAATGTTGTACCTTCTAGCTTAGTCGCCTTTTTCATATTTGCGAGATAAGAACGTCCAACTCTTTTGAAATGATTTGAATCAATCGTCTTTTCTACATCACCTAGCTGCATATTGACAGTAATAGAAGATGTATCAAAATGTATCTCTGTTTGATGATTGAAGCTTTCACAATAAAGAATAGACTCTTTTCTTAATATATAGGCATTTCCATTGATATAGAATGTCACACTTGGATGTAAATGAGACAAATGATAGATGATTTCTTCTAATACATCAGGCATTTCTATATCTAGATTCTCTTTTCTAATAAAGTCAAAAGGATGTATATTACATGCTTTATAAACCAGTTCATTATGACTGGTAATAAAGATAATTAATGCATTTTGATGTCTTTTTTTATACTCTTTCGCAAGTTCTAATCCTGAAACATGAGGCATATCGATATCAAGAAATAAGACATCAAAACATATATCTATAGGAAACTGTAAAGCATTCACATATGTATTAAGCTCTATATCTGTAGATGAGAAGAAATCACTTATATGATGACAAACATGTTTTAAGTCATCTTCTTCATCATCTACAACTGCAATTCTATATGCCATATAATTTCATCTCCTTATCATTGACGCTTTTAAATAGACCATTAACGATCACACAATTGAATATATATTATGTATTATTTAAAATGAAATAAACAAAATAACTATTAAATATATTCTAACATATTAAGGAGATAATTTATGAAACAATTCTTCTACTTATTTAAATCCAAAAAGAAACTTCTCTTATTTTCTATTTATTTCATTGTAGTTATTGTAGGAATATTCATCAGTTATAAAGGAGCCTATGCATCTATCCCTAATAATGAAATGATACTCATGAAATCAAAGGATCCTGAAATGGGGTTAGACTTCTTCTATTACTTACAGGATTCAGGACTGACACTTATATTATATGTCCTTACTACTCTCATTCTTCCTAATATCATTAGTGCTGATTTCTTATTATATGAGCATAATAAATTCAATCATTTTCTGATAACACGTATGTCTTGTTCTCTTTATCATAAAAAAGAAAGACGATTCAATTTCTTTGCGACATTCATTCTTATTCTTATGACTCATTTACTTACAATACTAATCATTCATCTTTTCTTCTTTAAGATATCTTTTTCTATTAATCCAATCTATATGAATGCGACAAGACAGACTAATCTATTATCTAGTTCATTATTTCTAAATCTTATTATTTATATGATTCTTTCATCAATTGGTTATGCAATCTTTTCTCATTTCTTGTTCTCATTACAGTATTTTATTAAGAATGTTTATCTCTATAGAACGCTTGGACTACTTGTATCTCTTATTCTTTATATTGGTGCGTCAGTTTTATCTCATACATTCTATAATACATCAGGAAGCTTGACTGCCACATTGGCTTATTTCCTTAATATCATAAATATTCTTACTCCAAGCATTATTAAAAGTCCTGTTTTAAACAACAATCCTCATCTCTTCTATATTGGTACGGCATTACTCTATTATCTTTTGTCATCTATTCTTTTTGGAATGAGGGATTATCATGACTCCACTACTTAAACTTATTAAGAAACAGGACACTATTTCACTTATTATTTTGATTCTTCTTATTCCTGTAGTCACAAGATTAAATGGGAGAGTTAACTTCATCTATATTCTTCTTACAAGTAATTATATTACCTTGATTTTGAATATTACTTATCTGGTGATTATGTATAAGAAGGTAATGATCATCAATGGTATCAATCATACCTTAATCACACGTATGGGTTATAAGAATACAAAACAAACCATCTATGTCTTTATGGTTATTATTACCTTATGTTTCTTGATTATTCTCTATGGCTTCTTATTTCTTGTATATGGTATCTCTCAAATGAGTATCAACCTTCTATTGATGTTAGTTATTTATACATTGATATTTCTATTTGAGATATCCATTATTTACTTACAGTTCAATAAAAATTCAAATATTTTCTATATCGCTTTACCAATTATCATTAATCTTATTTGTCATTATATGTTCTTCTAGGAGGAAATAAAGATGTTGGAAGTCAATCATATTAAAAAGAGCTTTAAACAAAACACTGTATTAGAAGATATCAATCTAGAAATAAATAAAGCAGAATGTCTCTATATACATGGAAAGAATGGATGTGGTAAATCTACACTCTTTAAGATCATCTGCGATATTATTCAAACTGATTCAGGCACTATTGAAAAGAAACCTGATACATATATTGGTGCACTTATAGAAAATCCAGGATTTATTGAAAATGAATCTTTAAGATTCAATCTTGAGTTTCTTGCTTCTATCAATCATCACTATAATGAAGAAAGAATAAGAGAACTATGTCATATGTACTCATTAGATTATGATAGTTCTTCCACACTTAAGAATTATTCTGTAGGTATGAGACAAAAAGCAGGTATTATTCAAGCAGTGATGGAAGATCAGAACCTTATTTTCTTTGATGAACCAACAAGAGGCTTGGATGAAGAGAGTATTATCGTATTTGAGAATATGGTCAATACACTAGTAGAAAGTGGTAAAAGTATAGTGATTGCATCACATGACCGCTTAGCTCGTGTTCACTATACTCATACCTATTTACTAGAAGAGGGGAAGCTTCAAAGTGAAGACTATTAAGAACTATGTTTCTCTCTTCATTCTTTTTCTTATATGTAAAGAAGTATTTCATATCAACTTTATTGATTATGCAGATATCAAATACTTCTTTCCTCAAAGACCTATTTATATTGTTTTTTCACTTCTAGTTAACTATTTTTATTTGAAAATAGTGTTTGATTGTATCTTCCGGTATATTGAAATAGATATATTTTCAATCATCAGAATGGGAAGAAAGAAGTATCATACAATGATGTTCAAAAGAATAGTATATACACTTGTTGTATTTGTTTTGTTTTCTATTCTCACTGATTTTTTCTTCTATGATATTTGTATCTTAGGACTTATAGGAACAATCTGTATTGAAATAGCTGTAGGACTATGTATGTCTTTCTTCTATAAAAGACTAGGTACTCATACGTTGATGATTGCATTCATACTTATCATTTTTACTAAATATCTTATTACTTTGGCTTCAGGATTTCTGTCCTGAAGCCTTTTGTGTTATGATAGTTTCTAGGAGGTGTTCTATGAAGTTAATATTTTGTGATATGGATGGTACATTACTGAATCACTACCAAAAAATCTCACCACGAACACTAGAAACACTCATTAAACTAGAAGAGAAGGGGATAGGTATTATTCTCTCTAGTGGTAGACATATCAATAGTCTAAAGAAATATGGGGATATGCTTCACTTTGAGAAATATCCAATGGGTGGCTATTCATGCAACAATGGCCAAAGCTATCATGATCATCTAGGTAATAAGATATATGAACATGAACGCTTAAACTATGATGATTACTTGAAAGTAAAAAGATATGCGAAAGATCATCATTATGGCTTTATCGTATACATAAACAATAAAAGAATCATGTTTCACTACAACGAATCATTCCTTTCTCGATTGTTTCATTTACATAAACCAATACATGAAGATACAATCTTTGATAAGTTTGTCTTTACGGGTCGTCCTTCTTTTGACACACAGGGACTGGATTATACATGTTCTTTGGTTGATCCTTATTGGCTTGAAATAGGACCAAAAGGTGTAGATAAAGGGACAATGTTAGAAAGAATTGCAGAGTATCACCACATAGATTTAAAGGATACAATTGCTTTTGGAAATGGTGAAAATGATCTTCCTATGCTTATTAAAGCGGGAACAGGTGTCGCAATGGGTAATGCATTTAAACATGTGAAAGAACAATCCGATGCAGTATGTGATGACTGTGATCGTGATGGAATAGGTAAATATCTGGAGGAATTACTATTATGATGAATATGACAAGTTATTATGATTTTTCAGGACAGAAGTTTGGATATCCTCTCTCTTTAAGTATCAACAGCTTTGATCGTCATATCTTTTCTAGACAAAATAGTTTAGAACTCTCTTATGTCTTGCAGGGAGAATATCAGATAGTGACAGAAAAGTTTACTTCTAAGTTATCTAAAGGTGAACTTGTGATGATTGCCCCTGGAGATATACATTTAATCTCTCATAAGAAAGATGGAGTGATTCTTACAATACATATAGATTTTGATCGTATGACTTCTGCCATGAGTGGGAATAGTAATGAGGCTTTTTCTACAATGATTGTCACAAATCAGGCCTATGATCAATTAAAAAATAAGATATCAGGAATACTCAAACTTATTAGACAGGAAAATTATAACCTCTATACTCTTAATGCATATATGATGGATATCCTCTCTATTGCTTCTCAGGTCTCTTTCTCTATGTCTTCTTTACCTTTACAGGATGAAGCCCATAAGAACTATATGCAGGCTATTTTATATATAGACTCACACTATAATGAAAATCTTACTTTAGGTGATGTGGCAGATACACTTTCATTTAGCTTAAGTTATACGTCTAAACTCTTTAAGAAGTTTACTGGTATTACTTTTATTAAATATTTAAACAGTGTACGTATTCGTGCTTCTTTAGAAGATCTATTAGAAGGCATCAAGAATATATCAGAGATATCAGATGAATGTGGTATGCCTAATTCTAAGGCTTATACAGAAGCATTTAAAGAAATCTATGGTATATCACCAAGCAATTATAGAAAACGTTTTAAGAAGAATTATGCGCCTACTGTAGAAAAAGAAATGAAACTTCATGACTTTGATAGTATACTAGAAGATTTTATTAATGAAGAAGAAACAATCTATGAAGATGAGAAGTGTAAGATTACTTTAAATGAAGAACATATTAAACTAGAAACAGAGCAAGAGATTAAAATATCGAATAAAGGTAAGCGTATAAAAGTTGTTTTATAACAGTTATATATTGTCTTCTCTTAACACTAAGAAGGCAAAATATGACTGTTTTTATATATAAGCATGATTTTTTATTCACAAGAGGAGTGTTATAATGGTGACGAAAGAGAGGATATATCAATGAAGGAATTTTCACATTTATTTTCACCTATTAAAGTCGGTGAAACAGTCGTAAAAAACAGAGTTTTTATGCCTCCTATCAGTACAAACTTAGCTGATAAGGGTTATGTCACTGATGCATTAGTAGCACATTATGCAGCACGTGCAAAAGGTGGTGTTGGTTTAATCGTTACTGAAGTCACTACAGTAGAACCAACATATATCTATTTACCAGGAGATATGTCTATTCATGATGATAGCTTTATTCCTGGATGGAAAAAATTAACTGAAGCTGTACATCAGTATGATTGTAAGATCTTACCACAGTTATTCCACCCAGCTTATATGGCTTTCCCAATTCCTGGTACACCAAGATTAATCGCACCAAGTAATGTAGGACCATATTATGCAAAAGAAGCACCACGTTCAGTTACTAAAGAAGAATTAAAGGTTATTATTAAACAGTTTGGTGAAGCAGCTTTAAGAGTAAAGACTGCAGGAGCTGATGGTGTTGAAATCCATGCAGCACATGCGCATGGTTTATTAGGTGGTTTCTTATCTCCTTTATATAATAAGAGAACAGATGAATACGGAGGAGATATTTCTTGTAGATTAAGACTTACTTTAGAAGTCATTGAAGAAGTACGTAAGATGTGTGGTAAGGACTTTATCATTGATGTACGTATTTCTGGTGATGAATATACTGATGGTGGTTTAAACATCAATGATATGATCTATGTTTCTAAGACATTAGAAAAAGCAGGTGTTGATATGCTTCATGTTTCTGGTGGTACAACTATTGCGAGAGGAAGTTCTATTCCAGCACCAGGTACTAAGATGGGTTCACATGCTTTATTAAGTGAAGAAATCAAGAAGCATGTATCTATTCCAGTGGCAACAGTAGGACGTATTACTGAACCTTGGATTGCAGATGAACTTATTGCGAATGATAAAGCAGATATCTGTATGATCGGTCGAGCTAACTTATGTGATTCAGAATTTGTTAATAAAGCAATGAATGGTCATGTAGAAGATATTAGACCATGTATTGGATGTTTACGCTGTTTAACAGGCATCATGTTTGGTAAACGTGTATCTTGTACAATCAATCCATCATTAGAAATTGAAAATGAAGATACAATTAAAGAAGCAGAAGAAAAGAAGAATGTTCTTGTCATTGGTAGTGGACCAGCTGGTATGGAAGCTGCATTTGTAGCACATAAACGTGGTCATCATGTTGTATTATGTGAAAAGGATGATAAGTTAGGTGGAGAAATGAACTTAGCTGCAGTTCCTATCGCAAAACAGGATTTAACACTCGTTATCAAGTATATGGCTCATAAACTTGAAGGTGTGGATGTAAGATTAAATACAGAAGTGACATTAGAGATGTTAAAGAATGAGTTTAAGGATTATGAAGTCATTGCAGGTACAGGTGCATCTCCAATCGTTATTAATCCATTTACACAGTTTAAATCATGGATGACAGCTGATGATGTACTTGCAGGTAGAGCATTCCCAGGTCGTAAGATCGTTATTATTGGTGGTGGATCAGTAGGATGTGAAACAGCTGATTACTTAGCACCATTAATTAATGACTTATTCCCTAGAAATAGAGATGTCACTATTTTAGAAATGGCAAACGGAGTCATGATGAATGAATCAGGACCAGGCAGAAGCTTACTTGTAAGAAGAATGATGGAAAAAGGTGTCAAAATCATTACAAGTGCTAAGGTAGATTCAGTGACTGAAACTGAAATCAACTATACACAAGACGATGTGACTCATACTATCAAGGATGCAGATACACTTATCTTTGCGGCTGGTTATAAGAAGAACCCTGCTGTAGAAGAAATGTTGGAAGAAAGCGGTCTTAACTACCATATGATTGGTGATGCCCATGAAATTGGAAATATCAAGACAGCTATTACAGAAGCATACAATCTAACAAAAGATCTATAAGACAAAGACCCTCTCGTTTGAGAGGGTTTTTATTATTTGTGATATACAAATGTTTTAATGATTGATTGTAGTTCCTGTTTAGATTCCTTCTTATCCCCATTAAGCCATCCCATCATAATATAGTGGAGTGGTGTTAAGAAAGAAATCAAGAAATACTTGAAGTACTTCTTAATAAATGGATTGTCAAATTCACGAAGAGAGACTTCATCTAGAATACGCTGCTTCTCCTGTGATAAAAAATCTTGGTAATACCACTTCTCTAATGTAATGAATATGGTTGCATGCGCTTCATAGACATCAATTACTTTCATAATAAATTCATCAGACTCTATATAGTCTTTGTCTTCTATTCTATCTAGATAAGTAAGTTTAAGTAGATTAAAATAGATTTCCTTTAAAACTTCATCTTTAGAACGATAATGGAGATAAAATGCCTGCCTCGACACATCAGCATTATGACATATCTTTCCTATTGTTAGATCTTCATAATCACTCTCCTTTAGTAATTCCACAGTGCTTTCATAAAGTCTTTTCTTCGCTTCTTTTTTCATATCGTGATCCGCCTTTAATTCAATTTTACCTTATTTTAAGGCATTAAAAAAGCATCAACTCTTTTGGAGTTGAAACTTTTCACTTTATGTGTCATATTTGACATTTATTTGTTTTGAAAAGCTCTATCATCTATCTCTATCACATTCCAAAACAAAGCATATCCATCTTTACCGCCACTATTAGCCCAGGCACTTTCCTTGTGTATCTCGCCACGAGGACTCCAGTCATACTCATCCTCAACACATGATTCTATATCAATATTCATAGAATTAAAGGTCTTAGAAGCACTCTCATACAATGCCTTCACTGCTTCAGCGTGTGTTTGAAATAGTCCTTCTACTTCAATGTTTTCTCCATTTTCGTTGTCTCCATAAATGACTGCATACATAGTAACACCTTCTTTCTTCTATTATTATAGTTCTTTTACTTGTAACTGTTAAATAATAAGAAAAGTAATTTCTTATAAACATAATATTACTGTACTTATTTACACAAAATTATGCTAGAATGCATGTATATCATAACTAGGAGAATAATATGAAAATAACAGATTTGATGAGTAAAGAAGCCATCAAGATTCATGGACATGCCTCTAGCAAGATGGATGCAATTGAACAAATGGTATCTTTAATGTATAGACAGGGTAATGTCTCTGATAAAGAAGTATATAAACAAGCAGTTATAGAAAGAGAAAATCTTTCTACTACAGGTATGGTAGATGGTATTGCGATTCCTCATGCAAGAACAAATGCGATTACTCAAGCAGGTATTGCGGCAATGACACTACCTGAGGGTGTAGATTATGAGTCTATGGATGGGCAGCCTACGACTCTTATTTTCTTGATTGCAGCACCGGATGATGGTGATAATGTACATTTACAGGTATTAAGTGAATTATCTACATTACTTATGGATCATGATTTCTGTGAAGATTTAAAGAATGCAGGTAGTCCTGAAGAATTCTTATCTATTATTGATTTAGCACAAAGTGAGAAACATGAAGCAGAAACAGTAGAACATCCAGAAGTCTTAGCGGTCACTGCCTGTCCTACAGGTATTGCACATACTTATATGGCTGCAGAAGCATTAGAAAAGAAAGCTAAAGAAATGGGTGTATCTATTAAAGTAGAAACACAGGGGTCAGTAGGGGTTAAGAATGAACTCACTCAAGAAGATATAAAAAACGCAAAGGGTGTTATTATTGCAGCTGATAAGAATATTTCTTTAAATCGTTTTAATGGTTTACCACTTTATAGCTGTCCTGTTGCAAGAGGAATTGATGAACCAGAAAAGCTTATTCAGATTATCCTAGATGAACAAGCACCTGTTTATAAGGGTGGAAAAGTAAAAGTAGAGAATAACCAGGAAAAGGGATGGCGTATTCCTTATAAACATTTAATGAATGGTTTCTCTCATGCTTTACCTATTCTAGTGGCAGCAGGATTTATTAGTGTACTTACATATAGTTTTACATTTAATAATACACAATACTTTGATATATTGAATGTACTTGGAAATATCCTTCATTTATTTGTCTTGCCTGTATTTTCAGGCTATATTGCGATGAGTATTGCGGACCGTCCAGCCTTAGGACCAGGGCTTGTATGTGGTTATATTGCCTATAGTGGCTATTCACTGAAATGGACCTATAACCCATATGACGCTCTAGCAAACTCATCAGGCTTCTTAGGAGCTATAGTAGGAGGTTTTCTTGCTGGATACTTAGTACTTGCAGTAAAAAGATTGTTTAAGAATGTTCCTGATATGTTTGATGGTATTAAACCAGTTTTACTTTATCCAGTATTAGGAGTACTTGCATCTGGTATAGCAATGACAGTACTTAATACATATTTAGTTAAGGGTCACGCATTCATTATCAATCGTCTCTATGATTTACCACTTATTTCAGTCGTTATTATTGGTGCATCACTTGGTGCGATGATGTCTATTGATATGGGTGGACCTATTAATAAGTTTGCGTACTTGTTTGCGAATGCTTTAGTCTTTACTGAAGCTTCTAATTCAGATGTGATCATGGCAGCAGTTATGGGTGCTGGTATGATTTCACCTCTAGCAATTGGTTTCTCTACACTTATATTTAAGGAAAGATGGACTAAAGAAGAAAGAGGTGCTACTTTAAAAAATATTATTATGGGCTTATCATTTGTATCAGAAGGGGCCATTCCTTTTATGAAGAAGGATCAAAAGCACATCCTACCTGCATGTATCTTAGGTTCATTCATTACAGGCGCATTATCTGCATACTATAAATGTGGTATAAAGGTACCTCATGGTGGTATCTGGGTGATCTATCTCATGACTAATCCATTTAAGTATGTCATAGCACTTCTAGCTGGTACAATTGTAGCAGGTCTTATTATTACATTTACACACAAGTCTGAGAATTAACTCAGGCTTTTTTGATGCATAAAAAAGAGAGGGGCCTCGGCACCTCCCGCGATTGCAGGCTTCACGAGTATCTGCAATCTAATCACAAAAGTAATATAACCTATATGGCACAGTAAGTCAATTATGAAAAAAAGTACAAAAGTTTAGATGGACACAAGAATAATTTTACATTTTACGTTTCTCATGGAGGTATACGTAAAAACTTTATATAATTAAGGTATATGATTACAATGAATAAATAATTACTATTACATGAATTACTTGATATGGTAAATAAGGACAAGTGGGCTGAAATATATAATCCAGACAATTACTTCAATATAAACCCACATGATCATGATTCTTTAGAGGAATATCAAAAATCAATAGAAGATTAAGGTGATACTATGGGAAGAATATCAACACTATTTCAAACAATAAAAGATCTAAACAAAGATAGATGGGTGAGAAAATATAATCCTCACCAACGATTTTTTGTCGATGTAGATTGGTATGATACTGAAGAGGACTATTTAAATGCACTACGTGATGATTGGAAATCTGAAGCAGATCCATTTGATGAATGTGATCATTATGTTGATGTAACTAAATATGATAATTTTGAAGACTATGAAAAAGCAGTTAATATATGTTTAGAACACCTTGAATGGATTGAAGAAGTATCTAGATATGGTGACTTTGATATTGATCCACAAAACTATAAGAATGAAGATACTTATCTAGATGCTCTAACAAAGAGAATAAAAGAGAAGTATGATCCTGAAAATGAATTTTATTGTATTGATCCTCTGGATTATGATTCACCTGATGAATATTTTTATGAAATAAGTGAAAGAATACATTGGCTGGAATTATATGATCCAAATCATCAATACCCTGTTGATCCAAGTGAGTTTAGTGATGAAGAAGACTATGTAGAAGCTGTCAATGAGTGGAAAGACTATGTTGCAAGTCTTGATGCAGAATTAGATGAAGAAGTTTTAAAGTCTGATGATATGGATGATTATCGCAATAAAGCATTAAAACAAATGTCTAGAAAACGTCCAAGCTCTGTTGAGTATCATTTGGATAATATAGTAGAAGTTTCTCAAAAGGAAAATATATCTGAAGATGATAAAAAATCTTGGGAAGATAAACATAATTTCTATAATTCATTTAGTTCAGTTGATCCTACACAGTATGATCGTGAATTAGATTATCTTGATGATTTACGTAAACAATGGAAAGAATACTATGATCCTTCTGATATGTATGATGTAGATCCAAAGGATTATGATAATGAAGAGGAGTATATGGAAGCCATTAAACAATACATTAAATCCAAGTATAGGTAATATTTCTCTATGTATATTTGTTATAGTCCAATATGTAACGTACGCTTACATTTATGATAAACATAAAACATATAAATAAATTTGCTTTATTCACAATAAACTGTTGACAAATAAAAATATCAGACTATTATATAAGCATACATACGAAACAGAGCGATGAACAAGATACGATTTCTAATCCGCTTCCTATAGAGAGCATCCAGTTGGTGGAAAGGATGTAGGTAATGATTATGGGACCATCCCTTGTGAGCTGTTTTCTTGAAAATAATAGTAAAGAAATCCGTAATTTCTGCGTTAAAGAAATAGCATTCATGGGATGTGAAGTGGTGATGTAAATCACAATCTAAGTGGTACCGCGGAAACGAAGGTTTTCGTCTTAGGCAGTCATTCTAAGACGAAAGCCTTTTTTATAATCTGTTTTATATGTATAAAGTAATTCTGGGGGGAATTTATTTATGAATGGTTTACTTTTACTTGGATTAGCAGCCCTTGTCCTAGTAGTAGCCTATCTATGTTATGGTCGCTATTTAGTAAAAACTTGGGGTATTGATCCTAATGCAACAACACCTGCTGTTGCAAAAGAAGATGGCGTAGACTATGTACCAACTAATAAATGGACAGTCTTTGCTCATCAGTTCTCATCTATCGCTGGTGCTGGACCAGTTACTGGACCGGTTATGGCTATGATGTTTGGTTGGTTACCTGCATTCTTATGGGTAGTCATCGGTGGTGTATTCTTCGGTGCTGTACAGGACTTCGGTGCACTTTATGCTTCAGTTAAATCTGAAGGTAAGTCAATGGGTCAGATTATCGAAAAATACATTGGTAGAACTGGTAAGAAATTATTCTTCTTATTCTGCTGGGTCTTCACATTAATCGTTATTGCTGCTTTTGCAGACATGGTTGCTGGAACATTCAATGGTTTCAGTGTTGAAGGAGCTAAGCTTGCACCTAATGCCAGTGCTGCTTCTATCTCTATTCTTTATGTATTTGTTGCTATGGCATTTGGTTTATTATTACGTAAAGTTAACCTTGAAGGTTGGCCAAAAGTAGTACTTGGAATTGTATTAATCGTTGCAATGCTTGCAGTTGGTATCAAATTTCCAGTATATGCAACTAAAACAACTTGGATCTATTTAGTATTTGTTTATATTTTCTTTGCATCTGTTACACCAATGTGGTTATTAAAAAGCCCACGTGACTATTTAACTACATTCCTATTTATCGGTATGATTGCAGCAGCAGTTGTAGGTGTATTTATGAGTAACCCAACTGTTACTGTACCAGCATTCACTGGATTCAAATCAGCTACAGGAAGTTACTTATTCCCAACATTATTCGTAACTATCGCTTGTGGTGCTGTATCTGGTTTCCATTCACTTGTATCTTCAGAAACATCTTCTAAGATGGTCAAGAATGAAAAAGATATGCTTCAGGTTGGTTATGGTTCAATGTTGTTAGAATCATTACTTGCAGTATTAGTTATCGTTATCGTGGGTTCATTACCAAACTTAAAACAGACTGGTGTCTTAGATTCAGCTCTTGCTAATATGGCTTTAGCTGATACAGCTACACCTTTCACTAAGTTCTCTGCTGGTGTTACTGGCTTAGTAGCACAGCTTGGTTTACCACAGTCTTGGGGACTTTGTATCATGACTATGTTTGTTTCAGCTCTTGCACTAACTTCTCTTGATGCAGTAGCTAGAATCTCACGTATGTCTTTTCAGGAATTCTTCGAAGTAGAAGAAGGAGAAACTCCATCACAGTTAGTATCTGTCTTAACTAATAAATACGTTTCAACACTTATTTCACTCTTCTTTGGTTATTTATTAAGCTTAGGCGGATATGTTAACATCTGGCCATTATTCGGTTCAGCAAACCAGTTACTTGCTGCAATGGTATTAGTATCTCTTGCTGTATTCTTAAAGGTTACTGGAAGAAAAGGTTTCATGTTATATGTACCAATGGTATTAATGTTCATCGTTACTATGACAGCTTTAGTACAGGCTATCTATGCAATTGTAATGAAGCTATTTGTTACTGGTGGATTCATGATCATGACAGATGGTTTACAGTTAGTCGTTGCCGTATTATTGGTTGCTCTTGGACTTATGATTACTTTCCATTCAACTGGTAAGTTAGTTAACTCAAAAGCTGAATAATTTATACTAAAGTCCCTACATCTAGGGGCTTTTTTTCATGTTTTGAAAAGTGAAAATTTAATCACGGAATAACTTTACACATACTCATATATTTATAAAAAAGGATTATATCGATATAATCATTACACTTAGGATAAATACAAATATTAGAATTAATCAATCATAAAAATGAGAAACAATGCCAGTTTTGTAATTGTTAAAATCATAAATAACTATAATACTGTTACATATTAAAAGAAATTTACAAAAGGGTATTGACGAGTAAAAAAATGTTTCTTAAAATAGACTTGTGTCTAGAGAGCGGACACAGCAAACTGCCCTGAAGCATATTCTATAACTAGTCATGTAGAGCATGCTGGTTCCTAGAACTGGGGCACTTTGTTTAATATATTCAGACATGATTCTTAGGAGTCGTGTCTTTTTTTTCTTATTAAGAAAATAGTTATACCCCTTTTGATAAATACTATATAATACCTAAGGTTAACGAGGGAGGAACTTATGAAACGCTTACGGATGAAATACAATTGTGTCCAGTTTTTATATTGGATTACTAACTGTACGATTTTTGGTTATATAGCCATTTTCTTACAATATAAAGGTTTATCAAATACAGAAATTGGTATAGTAACTGCAATGGGAAGTATTATGATGCTTATACTTTCAGCCAATATCTCTAACTTGCCAAACAAGTATGAAGCACTCACACCACATAATGTTATCTTAGGGATCTACGCTATACTATTCGCATCATTTAGTGCTCTTTATTTTATGACACTACCTAAAGTAGTCGTCATGGTACTATATATCGCATTATTATTCTTGAGTACTTGTGTTGTTCCATTTTTATCACAATTTGCGATGGATTATGTAAAAATGGGTAAAGATATCAACTTCGGGCTTGCTAGAGGACTTGGGTCATTCTCTTATGCATCAAGTGCCTTTTTAATGGGATACTTAGTAGAATGGTTAGAACCATCTGTTATTTATATTGTCTTTATTGTTTCAAGTATTCTATTTATCATTAATTTGTTGATTCTCCCAAACTCTACTATTAAGAATGAGTCAACAGAAAAACCAGCCAATCCATTTGGCTTGATTACTAAATATAAGAAGTTCTTCTTCTTTCTATTAGGGTTTGGATTTGCGATTGCAGGTGCCACTTCTTTATCTACTTACTTAATTAATATAGTTAAGAAGCTAGGTGGGGATTCATCATTCTATGGTATCGCCATATTCTTTATGGCAGCAAGTGAAACACCATTCATGACAATGACATATCGCTTAAAGAAAAAATTTGGACCTGAGAAGCTTATTGTCTTTGGTCTCATTATGTATATCTTTAGAAACTTTCTGATTGCATTAGCACCTAGCCTATTTGTCTTATTAATAGGTATGGTATTCCAGGGATGTTCTTATGGATTGCTTTTTGCTACTTATACATATTATTGTAATGATGTCTTATCTGAATCAGATCAGATGGCAGGTCAGACTCTTATCACAATGATGGCCAATGGTTTTGGTTTCTGTTTAGGTAATTATCTAGGTGGTGTATTGCAGGATACATTAGGACTACAAAGTATGTTGATTTTTGCGATGGCTGTTACACTTGTGGGTGCTCTTATTGGTGTATGTACATATAAGTTAATGAAGGAAGATTAGTCTTCCTTTTTTTTGTTTAAAAAAATGAGTGTTAGGGGTTACATAATGATATTAAAATGATATAATTACCACGTTATGAAAATATTACCGTTTTAGGTATTATGTAATTATTTTTAAAACAATTACTATATAATAGTAGTATAAATAAGTACAGAAAAGGGGATCAACATGAGTTTTTTACAGAAATTAGGTAAATCCCTGATGCTTCCAGTGACTATTATGCCTCTGGCTGCATTATTAAAGGGTATTGGCTATTGGATTGATCCTATTGGGTGGGGTGTCAATAATCCATTTGCGGCATTTCTTATATTATCAGGTGGTGTAGTCATAGATCATCTTCCTATCCTTTTTGCGATTGCTGTTGCAATCGGTATGACGGATAAGAAGAATGCATCATTGTCTTTGGCAGCAGTCATCAATTATCTCATGATTACTAAAATACTCTCTCCTGAGGGCATTTCATTGATCTCTGGTTTACATATAAGCCAAGTCTCTATTGCCTTTGGTGAGGCTGATAATGCGTTTATCGGGATTATGGTAGGATTGATTGTCGCCTTCTGTTATAAGAAGTTCAATCATATAGAAATACCTGGTCCTTTATCATTCTTTAGTGGTGAAAGATTCATTCCTATTATTTCAGGTATGATTACACTTTTATTTGCTGGTATCTTTATGTATGTCTGGCCGATGCTTTATGAAGCATTTATTCATTTTGGAACATGGATGGCAGGTTTAGGACCAATTAGCGCTGGTTTATATGGATTCTTTAATAGACTTCTTATACCAACAGGATTACATCATGCCCTTAATTCTGTCTTCTGGTTTAATATTGCGGGTATTAATGATATTGGACGATTCTGGGGTACTGTATCAGGAGGTATTAAAGGTGTGACTGGTATGTATCAGGCAGGATTCTATCCTGTCATGATGTTTGGTTTACCAGCAGGCGCACTGGCAATCTATCAATGTGCCTCACCTGATAAGAAAAAGAAAGTAGGCACATTAATGTTTTCAGCTGCTCTTGCATCTTTTCTAACAGGTATTACAGAACCATTAGAATTCTCTTTTATGTTTTTAGCACCTAGTTTATATATCGCCCATGCAGTCATGACAGGAATCATGATGTTTATAGCTGCATCATTTCACTGGCTCGCTGGTTTTAGTTTCTCAGCTGGTCTTATAGACTATATATTGAGTTTTAAGGCACCATTTTCTTATCAGGCAAACTATTTGATCCTTTTAGGAGTCATCTGTGGTGTGCTCTATTATATTGTATTTAGAACTATGATTCTGCATTTTAATCTCATGACACCAGGACGTATGAAAGAAGAAGTTAGTACAAAACAATCATTTGATTATGATGATCTGGCTATTTGTTTTGTGGAAGCTCTTGGTGGTAGAAGTAATTGTATATCTGCAGATGCCTGCATTACACGTTTGAGAGTAGAAATAAATGACATACATTCTATTAATAAAGACGAAATATCTCAATTAGGCTACGAACATGTCACAATTGCAGGAAACCATAATGTACAGATATTAGTAGGCACCAATGCCCAGTTCATTGCGGATGCAATGAACGATATATTAATGTAAAGGGGACTATTATGAGAATTATTAAGATTTTCAACAACAATTCCATTGCGGCTATCTCACCAGAGCTAGGAGATATTATCCTAACAGGTTCAGGAATAGGGTTCCAGAAGAAGGTAGGGGATAGTGTTGATTCCACTAAAATAGAAAAGACATATATGTTTAAAGAAGACCCTCATAAAAGATTAGAAAGAGAAGATGATATCTCTCCTGATTGTTATGAGATGACTGATAAGATTGTCTCTCGTGCAATTAAGAAGCTCAAATCACGCTATTATGGGGAAATATTCCTCACTATGACAGATCATATCTCTTTTGCTTTAAAACGTAAGCAGGAGAATATTAGAATCCCTTATGTCGTACTTGGAGATGTAAGTATTCTTTATAAGAATGAATATGAAATAGGTTTATGGGCATTAAGCTATATTAAGAAGAAAACAGGTATTACATTAGATCTAGAAGAAGCCAACTATATAGCCTTGCATTTAGTAAACTTCTCAATGGACAATAATACCCATAATGCGACTAAGATATTAAGCTTTGTGACTGATATTATCGGTATTATTGAAAATAGTATGAAGGTGACTATTTCTCCTCAGTCACTCAGTTATGCAAGACTCTCTACTCATTTAAAATACCTAGCTGAGCGTATCTTTACAGGACAGGAAATAAATCTTAAAGATACAACAGAAGACATCAGGCAACTATTAAAAGAGAACTTAAGACTCTCTATGTGTATTAACCGTATTGTGAAACATATTAAAGAGAAATATAAATATGATTTATCACCGGATGAACAGACATTCTTATGTATACATATTAAACGTGTCATGCAGTAAAACTATAAAAAGATGCATGTTGACTTTGATTTTAGCGTAAACTATAATGAATATGAAAGAAGGAACAACCAGTAAGCGGTTGCCCTTGGATTTGTATGTTTGAAATAATTACCTCAAACTTTTGCCGAGAGCGAGGTAGTTATTTTTTTGCGTTCTTATCAATGATAATAAGAAGCATTTTGACAACAAGTGTCAGTAAAGAAACGATCAATGTTAAGAATGCTAACATAATCATGATTACTTCGTACATTGTCATTGTGCATCACCTCCGTTCGCAACTAAAGAGAAGCTTTCGAAGGGTTGCGTACCTTCGTCATGACGACCAAGGATAACCACCTACCGTATACGGATGTTCCATGCCTGCATTATATCATAGAAATCTATAAGGCGGGATAAGTTATCAATTATCACAATTTCATAATAAAATATTAGTTATTGGTATGATTAAATTATCAATTTCATGTTATGCTGACTTCAAATGCCTAAAAATATCATAAAATAAGATATGAAAACGCTTGCGTAATATAAAAGATACTGTTATACTGATTGAGTCAATGTGGATTGTTACTCTAAGCAGGCAAGACCAAATAAAGATTATGACATACATTTTTTTGTCATACTTTATTTGGTCTTTATTTTTTGTAAAAATCCATGTTTGAATACTCATTTCATCAACTAGGAGCATGAAATGAGACAAAATATAAAAGAAAGGAGAATAAGATGAAAGGAAAGAAAGTCATTACTTATGCAGTAAGTTTTCTTGTTGCATTAGGCTGTGTATCAGCTTTTCCAGTGACTGTAAAAGCTGATACAGGGTATGAAGTCTATCCTAATCCACATTCTATGAATTATAGTGATGGGGATTATGAAATGACAAGTCAGGTCAATGTTGTCTATGAAGATGGTATTGATGAAGACACAAAAGCAAGACTAAATGAAGTTCTTGCATTAAAAGGCATGAATGCAAGTGTTTCTAGTGAAAAGAAAGCTGGAAAGACAAACATTCTTGTTGGTGTGAAGGGTTCTAAACAGTATGTAGATTCACAGTTTGGAACAACTTCAGCAGGTTTATTTGATAAACTTGATTCTTATGCTTTAAAGTCTGATAAAGGCACTATTTCTATCTTAGGTAAAGATACAGATGCTGCTTTTTATGGACTTACAAGCTTATATCACATTTTTAAACAGGTAGAGGGGAAAACAATTAGAAACTTCTCTATCGAGGATTATGCGGATGTTGCAAGCCGTGGATTTATTGAAGGTTATTATGGGAATCCATGGTCAACAGAAGATCGTTGTAAATTGATGGAATGGGGAGGCTATTATAAGCTTAACTCTTATTTCTATGCTCCTAAAGATGATCCAAAGCATAACGCTAAGTGGCGTGACCTTTATACAGAAGAAGAAATCAATACAAAGATCAAACCACTTGCGGAGGCTGGAAACAAATCTAAATGCCGTTTCGTATTTGCCTTACATCCTTATATGAATCACCCAATCCGTTATAACTCTGAAGCAAACTATCAGGCTGACCTCAAGGTTATGCAGGCTAAGTTTAAACAGGTTATTGATGCGGGTGTACGTCAGATTGCGATTCTTGCAGATGATGCACCAAATGTTGGCGGGGCAAACTATACAAGAACATTGACAGATATGTCTAACTGGCTAAAAGAATTACAGCCTTCTTACCCTGGCTTAAAGCTCACATTACCATTCTGTACTCAGGAATATATGGGATGGGGTCAGTCTTACTACCGTGACTTCCCTGAAAACGTGCAGATTATTATGACTGGTGGACGTGTATGGGGTGAAGTAACTAATAACTTTACTTCTTCATTCACTAATACTGCAGGTCGTGGTCCTTATATGTGGATCAACTGGCCATGTACGGATAACTCTAAGAAGCACTTAATCATGGGTGGTTATACAACATTCCTTCATCCAGGTGTTGATCCTTCTAAGATACAGGGTATTGTATTAAACCCAATGCAGCAGTCAGAACCAAGCAAAGTCGCAATTTTTGGTAATGCATGTTATTCATGGAATATCTGGCAGACTGAAGAAGAAGCAAATAAGTGCTATAATGCATCATTCAAATATGTAGATCATAATGGTTATGAAGAAACTGAAGCATCAACTGCTTTAAGAGAATTATCTAAACATATGATCAACCAGAACATGGATGGCAGAGTGACTCGTTTAGAAGAATCTGTTGAATTAAAAGAAAAACTCAATGCATTCAAGACTAAATTAACTAAAGGTGAAAAGATCACTGATGAAGAATTTGATGACATCATCAACGAATTCACAGTATTACAGAATGCGTCTCAAACTTATCGTGCAAGCGGTAATGAAAGAATCAAGTCTCAGATTGTTTACTGGTTAAACTGCTGGGATGATACAACAAATGCTGCTTTAAACTATATTAAAGGTATTAAAGCTGCACAGAATGAAGAAGATAATGCATCTATCTGGGACTATTATGCGAATGCACAGGCTGCTTTTGAAAAGAGCAAGTCTTATGGCTTCCACTATGTAGATCATTTAGAATATGCTGAAGTAGGTGTACAGCATATCGTTCCATTTATTAAATCATTAGATTCTTATTTATCTGAAGTCGTATCTACTATCGTTAATCCAGATAAACAGATTGCAAAATATATCACTAACCGTGAAGATACACCAGATGGTAAAGAAGATAACATCTTTGATGGTAATGCTTCTACAGAATTAGTTTACAAGAGCCCTAATGCTATTTCTGCAGGTACTTATGTAGGTATCAAGTATTCTAAGGCAATTGATGTAAACCATGTCATCTTTAGAATGGGTGCGAACTCTAACCCTAGAGATACATTCTTAAAAGCAAAAGTACAGTATACGACTGATGGTAAGAACTGGACTGATGTCAATGAAACAGAATATGACTTACCAAACAATGTAGAATTAACAGACCTTAACCTTAAGGGTGTTAAGGGTATCCGTATGATTGCAACTGAAGATAAGAGTAATACTTGGTTAGGTGTAAGAGATATCTTAGTTAACCCAACAACTACTCCTTCTACAAGTACTGATAAGGGTACATTATCTATGACTAAGATTGGTGTAAAGGGTGGTTCATTAGATAACTTATTAGATGATAATGAATCTACATATGCGCATTTTGCTGAATCTCCATATAAAGCAGGAGAAATCAAGGACTATATTCCAGTAGATGCTGCAGTAACTCTTACATTCAATAACCCTAAGAAGTTAGGTACTATCAACTTCGTACAGGATAGTGGTACTGATAAGATTACTAGATATGTATTAGAATATACAGAAGATGGTACAACTTGGAAGACATTAAAAGAATATGCTGGTAATGATACAGTTCATTTAAATGTAGAAGATCAGGATTTGACTGCTAAGGCAATTCGTGTAAGAAACCTTGAATTACATCTTCAGAGTGATACAGCAGGTTATTGGTGGAAGGTAAAGACATTCAACCATACTGATGTAGTGAATGAATATGATGACAAGGCTGTTTATACAAATACAGACTATAAGTTACATTCTAAGAGTACATTAGACCAGACTGCTTTAGTGTATACAAAAGAAATGATTTTGGCACCTAAACAGTATGTAGGTGTGAAGTTATCAAGAGTTAAAGATTTAAAACAGTTAGAACTTGATTATAGTGGTGAAGTTGTATTAGAAGCTTCAGTGAATGCACATGACTGGGTAGAAGTAACTGATTTAAACAAGAACCTTCCAGATGCACGTTATGTACGTTTAATTAATAAGAAGAGTTCTGATGTGAAGTTAACTATGAATAAGTTTGTGGTACATTCTACAGAAGTCACTGCACCATACTTATATAAGACAACTATGACTATCAACCCATCTTGGGGTGTTGCAGAAGATTCTAGAAACAATGGGGCTGCATTTGATGGCAACATTGATTCTACAACTGAATTTGGTGACTTCCCATTAGAAGGACAGTATATTATCTATGACTTAGGTCAGATGAGAAATATTGATAAGCTTGCCATGTATTGTCAGGATAGTGCCTATAACTATATTAGAGATGGTATTATCAGTGTTTCTAGTGATTTAGAAAACTGGACAGATGTTGTGACAATTGGTGATGGTGTTGAAAACACTGGTGATTCAATGGTTAAATGTATCGATTCTGATGCAGGATACAAAGCATCTAGTACATATCCTAATAAGGTGTATGTATCAGGTACTGCCAATCATGTACCAGCACGTTACTTAAGAATCCTATTTACTGCTTCTAACCATTCTAGAGCTGTTGTATTCAATGAAATCATGATCAATGATGGAGAATATGCACCTGAAGATAATGACCCTACATTTGATTCTAATGTAACAGAAGCAAAAGGTTATAAACCTCAGTATATGATTGATGGTGACCTTTTAACAGCTTATAAACCAGGATCAAATAAAGCAGGTTATATCACTTATACTCTTTCTGATAAGCTTGATGTAAAGAAATTCAATATTATCCAGAAGGGTGAAATCAGTCATGCAAAGGTTTATGCACTCATTGATAAAGAAGTAACAGCTAGAAATGTACCTAAAGAAGATAAAGAATGGGTACAGTTAGGTACTTTAAGAAAATCTTTAAATGAATTCTATATCCCTCATGGTAATGTATATAAGTTAAAGTTTGAATGGGAAGAAAACCATATTCCAACTATTTCTGAAATTATTACATTAACTGATGATGAATATAAGAGTGAATGTGCTAAGGACTTAAAGAACTACATTGACTCTTTACATGTAAATGAAGATAAGTACACTGCAACAAGTTATAAAGCATATAGTACAGCAAGAACTAAAGCATTAGAAGTATATAACACTCAGATGGGTGAAAAGGATGCATTAGAAGCTGCAAAAGCTGACCTTAAAGCCTCTTATGATGCATTAGTAGTGCGTGGTGATTTAAAAGCTCTCGAACAAGAAATTAAAGATATTGAAAAGCTTTCTAAAGATGACTATACAGAAGAAAGCTATAACGCATTAGAAACAGTATTAGTAGAAGCAAAGAGACTAGTGATTAATAAAGATGCGACTGTAGATGAAGTCAATACAATGATTGAATCATTACGTCAGGCTAAAGCAGGACTTGTCACTAAAGCATCTATGAGTAAACAGGAACTTAGAAACTACATCGATTCTAATAACTTAAAGAATTTAGATACTTCTATTTACTTAACTTCTACAGTAAAACCATTTAATGAAGCATTAAAGAATGCAGAAGACATCTTAAATAAAGAAGATGCAACTGTTACTGAAGTAGAAGATGCTTATATGGCATTACAGGATGCAAGAAGGAACTTAGTTCTTAAAGCAACTGATACAGAAATAAAAGCATTAGAAAATAGAATGGCTTCTTATAAAGAAGAAGACTATACAGCATCTAGCTGGAAAGACTTTGAACTTGTATTAAATGAAATCAAAGAAGAATTAAAAGCTGAACATACAAGTGCTGAAATTGAAACTTTAACTAATAAGTTAGAAGAAGCTTCTAAGAAGCTTGTGACTCGTGGTCATACAGCTGAACTTGAACTACTACTTGAACAGGCTAAAAAGACTGATAGTAAGTTATATACAGAAAAGAGCTATAAGAACTTATTAGATGTCATTGAAGCAACTGAAAAAGCATTAGAAAATAAGAATGAATTAACTCAGGAAGAAGTAGATGCATTAACTGGAGACTTAAGAAAAGCGATGGAAGCATTAGAAAAGTTGCCAGTAATTACACCAAGTATTCCTGAAGAAAAACCTACTACTCCTTCTAAACCAGAAGAAACAACTAAACCAGAAGTAAAACCAAGTACTAAACCAGCAACTGGTGATACTACTATGGTAGGAGTATTTGCATTCTTCTCGATGATCTCATTATTAGGTTATGTATTATTAAAGAAGAAAGAAGCTTAATATTACTTGGAAGAACCTCGTTGGAGGTTCTTCTTTTTTAGCTGTGGTAATAAATACAACATATAAATATGTTACAAGGAGTGTAAAAATGTTACAAATAACAAATTTACTTGGTGAAATTGTTACATATAATAAGGTGATGTGCTATACTAAGCTTTGTCAACCACGTTTTTATACATTTTTTGTAAAATATGTATACTTTCGTGCTGTTTTGGGAATGGGAGATATAAAAGATGAAGAAGAAGTTGGGTTTCATGACTGATCATCGTTTTATTATCGGTGTTCAGATAGTATTAAGCATCATACTTATGATTAGTATCATATTTGTAAAAGTTTTACCCATGCGTTATTTGATAGTGATTGGTTCTTTCTTGGCAGTACTTGCACTACTTGTCTATTTAGTCGCAAAACCAGGACCTATCGTATCTAGAAAGGTACAGAAAAGACCTCTTGCAGGTAAGATTATTTCTATTGTTATTAGTATATTCTTAATTATAGGATGTATCTTTATCCAGTCTGGTAAAGCAGCCTACAATAAAGTAACTAGCGAATATGATTATGTAACATATTCACTCGTAGTTAGAAAGAATAGTAAATATAAAAAGATGGATGATCTCTTAAAGAAGACAGTAGGATATAATCCTAATGGAACTAAAATAAATGAAGCATTGAACCGTTTAAGTAAGAAAGTATCTAACTATGGTGTGAGTGAGTTATATGGTGTAGAAGCGATTGTAGATGCCTTATATGATAAAAAAGTAGATGCAATACTTATTAATGAAGGTTCTAGAGATCTAGTTACAGATTATAAAAAGAACTTTGATAAAGATACAAGAGTGATCTGGACAACAAAGTTTAAATCATATAATAAGATTAAAGAAGAAAAGACATTGGATGTATTAAAGGATCCTTTCTGTGTATATATTTCTGGTATTGATTCTCGTGGAAGTGTACAGGAAGTATCACGTAGTGATGTAAATATTTTAATGACTATTAACGTTCCTGAACATAAAGTATTATTGACTAGTATTCCTAGAGATGCTTATGTGACTTTAGCAGATGCTTCTCAGAAAGATAAATTGACACATTCTGGTTTAACAGGTACACAAAATACAGTTAAGACAGTAGAAAAGTTCTTAGATGTAGATATTAGCTATTATGCAAGAGTTAACTTTGAATCATTAGTAGAAGTAGTAGATGCTTTAGGTGGTGTTGATGTTTATTCAGATAAAGACTTATCTGTATGGAATGGACAGCCTATTAAAGAAGGATGGAACCATATGAATGGTCAGATGGCTTTAGCCTTCTCTAGAGAAAGACATGCCTATACTACTGGTGATCGTCATAGAGCACAGAACCAGCAGGCAGTATTACAGGCTATTATTAGAAAGATGGCATCTCCTGCAATCATTACTCATTATACTGATATCTTAAAATCTATTGAAGGTACATTTGTGACTGATATGCCGATGAATGAAATGGCTAGAATTGCGAATGATCAGTTAAATACTAATGCATCATGGTCATTCCAGTCTTCTATGGTAGCAGGTAATGGTCTTATGATGAAGGGTGGATATTATATGCCTGATACAAGACTTTATTACCTTATTCCTGATGAAAATAGTGTAGAACAGAATAAGCAGTATATTAAGAAAATGTTGAAGGGTGAAGAATTCACTGTAGAGTAAGCAGATGTATATATTGATTTTGTTTTGTAAATAAACTATAATGTAAACGAAAAGAGGAACAGCCAGTAAGCGGTTGTCCTTGGATTTAAGTTGAGAAAATAACTACCTCAAACTTTACCAGGGAGTAAAATGGTACCCATAAGGAGGACAACAACCTGACAGTTGTGATACCCCTCCTGT